>Ga0209016_1002054_pt1 | contig 14384 bp, 17 predicted proteins | sample EPASupsiteSAE305_FD_187265 | JGI IMG/M metagenome (GOLD analysis project Ga0209016, IMG submission 187265) | Bioremediated contaminated groundwater microbial communities from EPA Superfund site, New Mexico - SAE3-05 (SPAdes) (version 2) | ecosystem: Environmental > Aquatic > Deep subsurface >...
ACTACGCGGCAATGTGAGCGCCACAGTGTGATGGGTGCCCTGGATGGCACTCATCACACTTGCCGTGTGTAACAGAGGAAGCGCTGTGTGCCATATGTCGCAGGCGCCAAAGAGCGCGCGCGGCTATTTCTTTCTTGGAGGAGATGATGGAAGTTAGTTTGCCCAGCCGGCGAGGGCTGATTGCGCACGACCGCGTGTGGATCCGCGATGGACTTGGGGTCCATGACCGCGCCCGAGAGAATGTGAGCACCTGGCTCCGACCCCTTCTCCAGCAAACAGACATTGAGCTCGTAGCCCTTCTTGGCAGCCAACTGCTTCAGACGGATAGCCGTGCTAACCCTGCCGGGCCCGCTCCGACCACCACGACGTCGTACTCCATCGCTTCGCGAGCGCCGTATGTGCTTTCGATCTCTTCAAGGCTCATGGCTGTCGTCACCTGCACCATCTGATTCTCAAACGCGCTTAAGGAAACACTGATTTATCATGCGCGGCCGTCCTCGCAGACGTAGCTGAGGACGTTGTAGTAGGAAGCTCACGGAATGGGGCCATGGTGATGAAGCGGCAGATGAGCTTTGCAGAAGTGGAAGGTGCAGGCAAGAAGCGCGTGACCAAACGTCAGCGCTTCCTGGCCAAGATGGAGAAGGCCGTACCGTGGGCGCGTTTGGTGTCGGCGATCAAGCCGTACTACCCGCGGGGCGAGCGAGGCCGACCGCCGATTGGTCTGGAGCGGATGCTTCGCATCTACTTTCCGCAGCAGTGGTACAGCCTGTCGGACGAGGGTCCGGAACGCGTGCGAAGTGGCATGTTGCCCTCAAGCGCGGCAAGATCAAGGCGATGCGCGATGGTGCGATCAAGGACTTGCAGATTGCGGCGGAGAGGACCAAGGCTCAGATTCGGGCGCGGGTCGAAACATCCGTTCCATGTCATCAAAAATCTGTTTGGTCATCGCAAGGTTCGCTACAAGGGGCTGGCCAAGAACACGGCGCAACTGTTCAGCTTGTTTGGCCTCGCGAATCTGGTGCTTGCCAGGAGGCAGCTGCTGACCAGCCCTGGGAGCATTGCGTCCTGAGCGCGCAAAGCGCGCCAGGATAGATGCGAAAACAGCGAAAAACCGCGCGGAACCAATACCATCCTTCCTCGATCCGAGAAACCGGGAGGAAATCGATTCACCGGCCTCCATTGATCAGTGTTTCCTTAACGCGCGAACAGAATTGACCAAGGATTGCGCCTGATTCAAAAGAATTTCAACCACATATCACTCTCCTGAGCCGGCAAGAGCCCTGCTCCGTCCGTGCAATTCCGCACGGACGCACCGCTTGGGAGATATTCGTGACCACCACACCTCCGGCCACATTCGTGGTCTGTCAGATCGCCCCCGCCATCCTCTTCGCACTGAGCATGTACTGGACGATTCGACAAAACAAACTGCAGCAGTTGCCAGCCCCACTGCATGACGCCGCTGGGTATACCGGTCCGCATTCGTTCGATTCTCAAAGTGAAGAATGTGAAGCGCTGGCGCCATATCCGGAACACGTCATGGGCGCAGCACGCAGGGCCTCTGCGGCGTCCTCGCATCCGGCCCGCGGCCAGCACGACGAACGGGAGGCTTGGAAAGAGCCCCACGCCGATACGGTCTCAACACCGACAGCAGCCAGTGCTGCGCCAACCCGCTGTCCACACTGTCTGTCCTCCCGAATCGAGACACGCAACGTCGCCCGCAAAGCGGGCTCCGCGATCGGCAGTGTCGCGGGAGCGACGAGCGGCATCGCAGTGGCGCTCTCCGGTGCCGAAGTCGGCGCCACCGTGGGGGCAGTTGCCGGCCCAGTCGGCTCACTCTTTGGCGGATTGGCCGGCGCAATCATCGCGGGACTGGTCGGCAGCGCCGCCGGTTGTGCGGCGGGTTCGGCGGTGGGCACTGCCATCGACGACGCGGTCCTCGACAACCACCGCTGCCTTGACTGCCACCACACCTTCAGCGTCAGGCCGGACTGATCATGGGCCAGGCCTGTTGATCCGTCGTCGCTTTCTTCTCGCCCTTCTCTTTATCTACCCAGCCCGGCCTCGGCCGGGCTTTATGCACTTGGAGTTCGCTATGCACCTCGTCCAATCCATGGCCTACGTTGGCCAGCAGCCGTGGCACGGTCTCGGCAACCTGCTGTCACCGAATCAACCGATCGAAGTGTGGGCCGAACGCGCCGGCATGAACTGGACCATCGAAGCATCTGAAGTCCGCTTCGTTTCCGGCAACGGCAATCTCGGCGCCATTCACGCCTTCCCCGACCAGAAGGTTCTCTACCGTTCCGACACCAGGGCGCCGCTCTCTGTCGTGTCCGCCCGCTACCAGGTCGTTCAACCATTGGAGGTCTTGGACTTCTATCGCGACCTCACCGAAGTCGGCGGCTTCGAGCTGGAAACCGCTGGCGTACTCAAGGAAGGCCGCAAATTCTGGGCACTCGCCAAGACCGGTCAAACTGGCACGCTCAAGGGCAAGGACAAAGTCGATGGCTACCTGCTGCTGGCAACGGCTTGCGATGGAACACTTGCCACCACTGCGCAATTCACCTCGGTCCGCGTGGTCTGCAACAACACTTTGCAGATCGCCCTGGGTGACGGCACCGGCGTGGTCAAGGTTCCCCACCGGTCGCAGTTCGATGCTTCTGCCGTCAAGCGCCAACTTGGGATCGCGGTGTCGTCCTGGGACGCCTTCATGGTTCGCACCAAGGCACTAGCCGAACGCAAGGTCACCGAGTCGGCGGCGGAAGCGTTCTTCCGGCGCGTGCTGACTTATCCGGCCACGAATCAGACGGACCGGACTGCGCTTGCCGTCAACGAACGCGCCGTCAAGGCGGTTGGGGAGCTCTATGCAGGACAAGGCAAGGGGGCGAGATTGCCCGTCACTGGCAAGAGGGTGTGCCGGAATACGTGCAATTGCAGGTGCAGCACCAGTTGGCGGTCACTGGCAAGCGAGCTGCGGATGTGGCCGTGCTGCTGTGCGGCCAGCAACTCGCGGTCCACCGAATCGATCGGGACGACGATCTGATCGCACGGCTGATCCCGTTGGAAGCCCAGTTTTGGCACTACGTGGAGGCCGACACACCGCCACCGGGGGATGGGTCCGAATCCGCCGACCGAGCGTTGCGCTGCCTGTACCCCAAAGACAGTGGCGGCACGGTGGACTTTACGGACAACCGTCAGTTGTCGACGGTGTTTGCCGACCTGGTGGCCGTGCGCTCGGACATCGCCGCGCGCCAGCAGGCGGAAGCCCAGTTGAAGCAGGTCATCCAATCCGCCATGGGGGACGCTTCTCGGGCGCTGTTCGAAACCGGCGAGGTGTCGTTCAAGCGCAGCAAGGACGGCACCACCACGGACCTGGATCGGCTGCGGGCCGATCACCCGGACCTGGCGCAGCAGTACGCCATCCCTAAAACCGGCTCGCGCCGCTTCCTCATTTACCCCTGACTTCAGGAGCCATTCTCATGCTCAAAGGTCTCGCCATTACCCCGCCCGTCATCGGGCGGATTTCCATTGGCCGCGTGGTCGAGAAGAACGGCAAACGCCTGCCGGAGAAGGATGATCAATTCACGCTCACCACCCAAGTCCAGAACCGGGATGGGTGGATGCTCCATCCGCTTAACGAATCGCTGCGCAAGGCCACGCCGGGCAAGCTGCGCTCAATCCCGGTGCGGCTGCTTTTCAATGATCCCGACTTGAATCTGCGCGCCGAATACACGCTGTTTGACCGGGAGACCGGGCGTCCTGTCTGTGTCGGTAATGGGGAGCGATGCAAGCGTGTGGAGCGGGAAGGCACTGCGATCCTGCCCTGCCCGTCACCAGAAGGCTGCCAGTTCGGCGGCCCCGGTGGCTGCAAGCCCTATGGCCGGCTGAATGTCATTGTCGGCGACGAAGATGAGATGGGCTCGTTCATCTTCCGGACCACGTCGTTCAACTCCATTCGAACGCTGGCCGCACGATTGCACTATTTCAGCGCTGCGTCCGGGAACCTGCTGGCCTGCCTGGCGCTGGAGCTGAAGCTGCGAGGCAAATCCACCACGCAGAGCTACCGGGCGGCGATCTATTACGTTGACTTGGGCGTGCGCGCTGGCACTACGCTGGAGAGCACGTTGATGGAGGCGCGCGACCTGGACGCCCGCCGCAAGGCAAGCGGGTTCGATCAGACAGCCTTGGATGCCGCTGCCAAGGTGGGCTTTGCCAATGGCGCATTCGAGGACAGTCCCGAAGAGGCGACAGCCGTCGCGGAGGAGTTCTACCCCGAAACCACGGGGGAGAACCCAGAGCCGAGCGGCGACGGACCGGCCGCCAACGACAAGCCCGCACCTCCGACGCTGCGCGACAAGCTGGACCGCAAGGCGGCGTTGCTGGGTGGGACGGCAGCATGATCCGGCGGTCCCGCTGGGTGTTGGCGGCTGGAGCAAGCGGGACGGCGATCTGCCTGTCGGTTCTGGCCGGATGGCAGCGTGGCGGGTCGCTGGCGGAGCGGCTCGTATGGGTGGCAATCAGCGTCGTCCTGGTTGTCAGTGCGCACCTGTTGCCGGCCTTGGTTCGCGATGCACCTCCCAGGATACGCATCGTGACAATAGTCCTGTGGGTCGCGTGCATGGCAATCGCCTGCTTCGGTCACGCAACGTTCTTCCTGCTGGCCCAGCGGCACGCCGGGGAATTGCGCGCAGGGGCGGTTCCGAAGGTTGAGTCGCTATCCGGTCGCGACCTGACTGCAGTCATGGCAGCACGGGCTGGCGTCATCGACCAGCTTGCTACCGCGACTGCCCGACCTTGCCACCGCGATTGTCCGAGACTGGCAGCCCGTCGCATCACGTTGGCTGCCAAGCTCGACGCACTGGAGGCCGAAGCCAGCGAGATCCAGCATCAGCAGGCAGCGGACGCGCGCGCGGCAGAACGACGTGACGCCCTGGCAGCCGATCCAGTCACGGCACGACTGGCCACGTTACTCGGTACGACGACGGCACGCGTCGATCTGCTGTCCGGGCTAGCGTTCGCGGCGGTACTCGAAAGCGTCGCCTGCGTGTTATGGACGGTAGCGTTGCGATCCCAGCCGTCGATCCGAGACGCTGCATCAGTTGCGTCCCTCGTCGCGGAGAGTCACGCATCAGATCGTCCACCGGTCACGCCGTTACCGGCGGAGTTGTCTTCCGATCCCGACGTGACGCGACTCGCATCGGACGTCGCGGCGGGCCAAGTCCGTCCGACCGTGGCTGACATCCGCCGTCACTTGAGCTGCTCGCAAGCCCGTGCAGTCGCACTACGCCGTCGGCTCGCCGAACTCGATCTGCCGGCATAAGCCGGGGCGAACGCCCCGGCTGCTTTTTCCTCTTTTCCCATCTGACGTGTCCGCATCCGGTCCCTCCGGAGGCCTGCGCACGTCCTCACTTCTGGAAATCGAACATGAAAGATTCCGATATCGACTACACCAAGCCGCGCTTCGAACTCGGTGTGGTCCTCGTCACCCCGGCTGGCTTGGCAGCGCTCGAAGCCGCCCAAATCCCCGAAGTGCTGCTCTTAGCCCGGCACGTCCACGGCGACTGGGGTGAACTCTCGGAGGAGGATCGCCTACAGAATGAATTGGCGGTGCTGCTGGGATTGCGTCTGCTCTCCAGCTACCCGCTTCCCACGGGTGGAAAGGTGTGGGTGATCACGGAAGCCGATCGATCGGCGACCACGATCCTGCTGCCAGACGATTATTGAAGCGTCGCGCGAGAAATCAGCGGCGAGCCAGGCGCCCTGCCAGGCGCTCAATGATCTCGACGACCATGGCGCGGTCGTTATTGCCGAGTTTGGAAAGCAAGCGGGTCAGGTAGCTGGCCTGGTCACTGGAGCGGTTGCTCGCTTCGGTGAGTAAGTCCGGCAAGTCGCACTGGAAGATGTCAGCCAACTCCGCCAGGCGTGCCACGGTCGGCATGACCACGCCTCGCTCCATGCGCGATACCGCTTCGTTACCGATTCCCAGTCGTTCCGCGACCTGCTCCTGGGTGAGATTGCTCGCAATGCGGTTTCTCGCGATCGCCCGTCCCACCATGTCTGCAAGTCGGTCCATGTCGGCTGCCGCCATGCGCCCTCCTTTTCCACCCGAATGGTTGGATACCGCCCGAGTGGAATGAAGGGTTTTATAGGGTGATACTCAACTTATTGAGTTGATTGACGATATATTCGGAGACGTGGCGGCCTCGGGACATATTCGACCTCATTGGGGCGCAGCCTCGATAGGACGCCATTCGTAACCGTCTCGCCCATTCAAAACTCAGCCCGTCTTGCACCGGCAGCAGGTATCCAACAACACGAACAAAGGAAGCTCGAAATTGAAAAAGCTCTACGTAGGGGGTAGTCAATTTGTTCTAAGCGCCGTGATGGCGGCCGTCCTGTCCGCTTGCGGCGGCGGTGGCGGTGACAGCAGTTCCAGCAGCTCGGGCTCAACCCCGCCCGCCACCACCACGCCCCAGCAACTGACCGGCAAAGCCATCGATGGCTACCTGATGAAGACGGATGGTTCCTGGACAAGCTGGCTGACGGCTGCGCAATTGCACCCGTCCTACAACCTGTCCACGGCAGGCGCAAATCTGATTGGCTCCGACCCCAACACGGGCGATCAGGTCACCGTGTCCTATCGGGCGTTGGATGTCAGTGGTCAGCCCTACTCGACGGCACTGCAGATTGACTACCGTAACCCGGTGCGTCAAACAATGACGGGCACGTTCCCATCCGGAACCACCGCCTACATTGCCACGGCTGCACATGCGAGCGACCAATTGCTGCTGGTCAACCAGGGGCTCGGTCAGTCCTGGATCAATGGTGCCATGGCCAACGCGCAGTACGTCGACGACGGCAACGGCCATCTTGTTGCGCGCTACACGATGGGCGACCCCACGGCGACCTACACGTCCGTGCAGCAGGCGGTGGGGACGCAAACCACGATTGGCGGTCAATGCTTGTTTCTGAACATCGAAGCCGGTGGGGTGGCACGGATCGTGGCCAGCAACGCAACGGGTTGCAACTACGCCAATTACCCGTTTGCGCTGCCTGTGGTGGGGAACTGGTCGGTCTATCCGCGTAACCCGAATGTGATCACGATCAACTTCCCGAAAGCCATTGGTGCGCCGAATGTGCCAGTCAACAACCAGGTCAAGAACGTGATCAACGGGGGTGGCTCGCTGGTGGTGGCGCTCAAGGACGGCAAGCTGATGGGTGGTTTCATGTTCCCATCCACCGCGCCGCTTTCCGTGGCGCAGTTCCCCGCCGCAATCACAGATGCCATCGCAACGTCGATGCGCAATGCCGTCACGAAGCTGGGCTCTGGGTACGGACAGAACTCGTAACCACGCCCGATGTAGGGGCGACCGTCCGGTGGATTCTGCATGACGGTCCACCGGGCGGCGTCGCTTGGCAGCACGCCGCATCCTGCCCTTCGTCAGTCAGCTCAACTTTCTACAAGGACGGCTGCTGGTCGGCACAGTTGCACAAGCGCTCTGCAATCGCTGCCGACTGCCCTCGGAGCTTCAACACCGCCTCTGAACCAACGCTACTGGTCCCGCACGCCCACAGCCCGGGGGGCCAAATCAATCACAAAGGAATCAAGATGAACGACTGGTACTACGAAAAGAACGGTCAACGCCTCGGCGGAGTACCGGACGCGGAAATCGCAGCACTGATCCAGCAACGCGCCGTCACCGGGGAAACGCTTGTCTGGAAGCAAGGCTTGGCAACCTGGACGCCGGTGGCGCAGACAGAACTTGCGACACACCTCACCGCAGCAGACGTACCTCCGATCTTGCCCGCCACACACATCAGCAACCTGGTTGTTTGGTTCATTGCGGCCGCGCCATTCCTTGGCAGCTTCCTGCAAGGCGTGCTCGCCTATTTCTTGAACCATCACAACGAATGGCTGGCACAAAACGCATTGGCTTCTGGCCGGTATTGGTGGGTGACCGTGGTGCTGAATGTCGGTCTCTGCCTGCTGGATGAACGCCGACTCAAGGCCGCGGGTATCGATACCTCCGCGTTTGGGAAGCTCGTATTCATTGTGCCGGTCTACCTATGGAAACGCGCCCGCTCGCTGAAGCAGAGCCCAGCCTATTTCTGGACATGGGTCGGCGTGTTCGTTCTCAACATTCTGTCGTCGCTTTAATTGCTCGCAGCGAGTTTGCTCTATCCGCAACCTGTCATATCAGCGGCCAACCATCTCACTCATTATCTCTACCGAACCATGAAACTCATCGCACACATCGCCATCGCGGCCGCCTGCTCCGGTGCCCTTGTCTCGACCGCCCACGCCTTCGGCGAAGTCGGCCGCTGGACGAGCGGCTGGGGGCAAGGCACATCCGAATACACGGTAGTCGACGCCAAACGCAACGCGCTGTACATCGCTTGCAGCGAAGACCGGCCGGTGTCCATGAGCTTGACCGTCGCCGGCAAGGAATACGGTAGCTACACGCAGCAGGAATTCAGTCTGATTATTGATGGCAAGGAGATCAGCACGCCCTACGCAACGAGCTCCCGTGTTGGCGCAGACAACTTCCGATATGCCTGGGACGCTATGCGCAAGGCGAAGAGTCTTCAGGCCAAGACTGCCGATGGAAAGGTGGTGACACTACCGCTGGTCAACGCGGCGAAGGCACTTCCGAGCAGCAAGTCGCGTGAGTTTGCTTGCCGGACTGAGTTCTAAATCACTGGGCACCCACTCACGCGGCAATAGCCGATGTCATTGCGAGGGTCACGCCGTATGGCGTGACCCGCTTCTTTCACCACAGTTTTTTCTTTGTACCTTATGTCGATCGACATTCAGAGATTCACTGCCGACGAGCTTGACTCGGAAAAGCTCGATGTCCTGATCTCGCAACCCCAGCCGTTCCAGGTCGTCGGAGTCGGCGACATCAGCGCCACAGTCTCAAAAAATGAGGGGCGGATTGAGAAAATAGGCCTGCGGTGCCGGGTCTATACCGAGTACTGGGCGACGGCCATGGCGGGCTCATTGTTCTCGGGTGTTGCCAGCGTTGTCGGCCAGGCTTCGGCCGTCGGCATTGCCGCTCACCGGCTAGCGACCATCAATCCTGATTACGAGATCGGCAAGAACAAGCTGGCTGGCACAATCACTGTCAAGCACGTGAAGTAAGCATGCCCTAACGGTAGACGCGGGGCGCCCGTTCCGCTTTCACCGAGGAACCATGAGCTGCTTCCAACTTGGAGCGGCCCCACGTATCTGAGGACACGAGGACTCTCTTAAAATAAGGGATAGTCTTGTGCCTATCAGTAAGCCTAGTCATTACGTGGAAAGCATCGAAATTCTGACCGAGCCGGAGCGCCGTCGGCGGCGCACGGCGCAAGAAAAAATCGCCATCGTGCAGGAAACATTGGAGCCGGGAGCATCGGTGTCGGCCGTTGCACGTCGGCACGGCGTCAACGCCAACCAAGTGTTTGGCTGGCGCAAGCAATACCAGGAAGGCAGTCTGGCGGCGGTGAAGGCAGGCGAAACCGTTGTGCCGGCATCTGAGCTGGCCGCCGCCATCAAGGAAATCAAGGAACTGCAACGGCTACTCGGGAAGAAGACGCTGGAGGTCGAAATCCTGAAAGAAGCCGTGGAATGGGGCCGTTCAAAAAACCTGATTGCGCGCTCGCCCTTGCTGCCGGGGGACGACCGATGAAGACGGTCTGCGAAGTTCTCGGCGTGGCGCGCTCTGCCGTGGCGGTGAAGCGAGCTCGCTCGTCCGACTGGCGCGATGGTCGCCGTGCCCGCGTGACCAACGATGCCGGGCTGGTCGAGGAGATTCAGGCCCATGTGGCGCACCTTCCCACCTACGGCTACCGCCGTGTCTGGGCGCTGCTGCGCCGCAGTCGGGAGCAGAGCGGTGCGCCGTGCATCAACGTCAAGCGCGTGTATCGGGTCATGCGGGAGCATCAGTTGCTGCTGCGCCGCCCTGGCGTGCGGCGAGATAAGCGGCGACATGACGGTCGCGTTGCGGTGGACCGCAGCAACACCCGCTGGTGCTCCGATGGCTTCGAGTTCCGGTGCGACGATGGTACGCCGCTGCGCGTGACGTTTGCGCTGGACTGCTGCGACCGCGAGGCGATTAGCTGGGCAGCAACGACCGGCGGGCATAGCGGTGATGTGGTGCGCGACGTGATGCTGGCCGCCGTCGAACAGCGCTTCGGCACCACGCAGGCCGCGCAGCCCATTGAATGGCTGACGGACAACGGCTCGGCCTACATCGACCACCGCACGCGCAGCTTCGCTCGCGAACTGGGTCTTGAGCCGCTGACCACACCGGTCCGTTCGCCGCAGAGCAATGGCATGGCGGAATCGTTCGTGAAGACCATGAAGCACAATTACGTCGCCTATATGGACAAGTCTGACGCACCAACAGCGCTCTCGCGTCTGGCAATCGCGTTTGAACACTACAATGAGCGCCACCCGCACAAAGCCCTGAAATACCGCTCGCCTCGCGAGTTCAGGCGTAATGCGGTGTCATCAACCTAACGGTGTCCGCGTGTCCTGAGTTACAGGGGCAACTCCAGGCCAGCACATTGGTGAGCATGGGGGTCACCACGGCCAGCATGAAGATCGGCTTGTAGGCCTGCTTGTGCGTGAGGCCGACGACGGCCAGCGCCGTGATGACGGCGCCGTTGTGCGGCATCACGTCCAGGCCGGCGGTCGCCAGGCTGGCAATGCGATGGATCACCTCCGGGTTCAGGCCCAGCGACAGGAACTGCTTTGCAAAGAGCTCCATCGCGATGCCGAGCCCGCCGGACGCGGAGCCCGTGATGCCGCACAGCAATTGCGTGGCCAAGGACAGCGAAATCAACGGCGTCCCGGGGATGCTCAAGAGCATGTTGGAGATGGACTTGAAGCCGACGACGGATCCCACCACCGCCCCGAAGCCGACATCGGCACAGGTGTTGATGACGGGCAGTGCGCAGTTGGTCGCACCGCCGGTGAGGGTCTTCAGCTTGTCGGGCAGGTGCCGATGCAGCAGAACCATGCCCGCGCCGATGCCCCCGAGCAGTGCCCAGACGATATCGACCTTGACGACATTCAGCAGGATCAGCAAGGCGACGGAGGGCATGAATGCCAGCCGGATGTTGGGAAGCGCTCTGTCGCCGCTGGCATGAGTGGACGCCGCCTTGGACGCCGCAGGATCGGTGCCCTCGTAACCCTCGCCCTGGCGCTTCGAGCGCTTGATCATCCATCCGAGGAGCAGATAGTTCGCGGTGATCACGAACACCGAGGCGATCAACCCGAGCGCGGGTGCCGCCGTGGCGGTGGTGCCCAGGTACTTGGTCGGGATGATGTTCTGGATCTGGGGCGTGCCGGGCACCATCGACATCACGAAGGTGGCGACGCCGAAGAAGTAGATCCCGGGAAACAGGTGCCAGGAGAGATCGATCTCCTTGAACAGCGGCCGCGCGATCGGCACGACGACGAAGAGGATGACGAAGATGCTCACGCCGCCATAGCCGAGCAGGCCACAGACGGTGACGATGGCCATCGACACGTGCAGAGGATTGGACTTTCCCGTCAGCGTCAGCAGGAAATCCGCGATCTTTCGGGCTGCGCCGCTGTCTTCCATGACCTTGCCGAAGATGGTCCCCAGCAGGAAGAGGAAGAAGAACTTCATCGCAAAGGAACTGAAGCCCTTCATGTAGGTGTCGTTCAGTCCCTTCAGCATATCGACCTGCGAGAAGGTCAGCACGATCATCGCGGCGATCGGCGCAATCAGAATGATCGACCAGCCTCTGAGTGCCAGTGTGATGAGTGCGGCGAGCCCCAGGAAGATTCCGAGAATGCTCAGCAGTTGTGGGTCCATATCAATTCCAGTCAAAGGTTGTCCTACCACGCGGCGATCGAGCCTGGGGCGTGATGTCTTGAACGGTCCGTCGATCAAACGGGAGCAGGTGCCTCGAGCAGCCGCGTGAGGTCGCCGGCAACGAAGGCGAAGCAGCCAGCGAAGTGGTGGCGTTGAAGGTGACCGATATCGACAGTGAACGCATGAACCTGCGGATCGAACAGGCCACGGGTCGCAAAGACCGCTACGCGATGCTCTCGCCAGTGCTACTCGAACGCCTGCGCGTCTGGTGGCGTGTCGCCCATGGCCCGGCTCCTCCCTGTGCTTCCCCTTGCGGCCACGGATGACCGGAGGGGTCCGGGACATTCAGAGGTGGGAGGCCACTGAGACGGCGCGGCGTGAACGGAGGTGAGAAGGACTGAAGTGGTGGGTCATGGTGAATGTCTCCTGCTTTGTGATTGCGGTCGGAAGCGCCGTCGGTCGAACCATAGACGGAACCTCACTAAGTTGCAAATAGGGTTTACACGTTGTCTATAAGATAATTTTGCCAGAAGTGCGCTACGAACCGTTTTGACACAAATTTATCCTATGGATAACTATGAAACCCTATTTACAAAGACAATCGCATGTTCTACCGTTCGATTCACGGACTGCATCCGAATCGCGATCGGTACGCCGCAACGCAAAAACAGCGAGAGACAAAGTGCTTGATAAGAGATATTTCCATATCGGGGGGCAGTGGGTAACACCCGCACGTCGCCAAGACCTGACAGTGATCGACCCTTCCACCGAGCGACCCTGCGCGGTGATATCGGTCGGTGATGCGATCGACGCCGACCGGGCGGTGCAGGCAGCAAGACAAGCCTTCTCGGACTGGAGTCGCACGGCCCCGGGCGAGCGGCTTCGGCTGGTCGAGCGCCTACTGGACATCTACGAACGACGCGCCGCGGAAATGGCGCGAATGATCAGCTTAGAGATGGGGGCGCCCGTCGCTATGGCACGGGCCGAACATGTCGGTGCCGGTGCATATCACATGAGGAACTTCATCACGGCGTTTCGCACGTTTTCGTTCGAACGTTCCATTGGCACCCATGCGCCCAATGACCGGATCCTGATGGAGCCAATCGGCGTTGCCGGCCTCATCACCCCCTGGAACTGGCCCATGAATCAGGTCACTCTCAAAGTGGTGCCCGCACTGCTGGCCGGCTGTACCGTCGTGCTGAAGCCATCGGAAATCGCACCGCTCTCTTCGATGCTCTTTGCAGAGTTCATCGAGGAAGCCGGCTTTCCGAGTGGCGTGTTCAATCTCGTGAACGGTGACGGCACGGGGGTCGGCGCCCGCCTGTCGTCCCATCCGGATATCGACATGATTAGCTTCACGGGCTCGACCCGCGCTGGTATCGCCATATCGAAAGCCGCCGCTGAGACGCTCAAACGAGTAGTGCTCGAACTCGGTGGAAAAGGGGCCAACCTCATCTTTGCCGACGCGGATGCCGATGCGGTGAGGCGCGGGGTGCTCCATTGCTTCAAGAACACCGGTCAAAGCTGCAATGCCCCTACCCGCATGCTGGTCGAGCGATCGAGATATGCGCGCGCGGTCGAGGAGGCTCGAGAAATCACTGCGAACTTCGCGGCCGAAGCAGCTCGTGCGCCCGGAACACTTTTCGGTCCGCTCACGTCGGCGGCCCAATTTAGGAAAGTCCAGGAGATGATCGAGATAGGCATGGCGGAGGGCGCGCGACTTGTCGCGGGTGGTCTCGGCCGCCCTGAAGCGCACGAATGCGGCTACTTCGTGCAGCCGACCGTCTTCGCCGACGTGACCAACCAGATGACCATCGCGCGCGAGGAGATCTTCGGCCCAGTGCTCTCGATCCTTCCTTTTGACACCGAGGAAGAGGCAATTGCCATCGCAAACGATACGCCGTATGGACTGGCCAATTACGTGCAATCGACCGATGACGATCGATGCCGCCGCATCGCAGTTCGGCTGCGTTCGGGCATGGTGGAGATGAATGGCAGGCCGCGCGCCCCGGGGTCACCCTTCGGCGGCATCAAGGCTTCTGGTCGCGCCCGCGAAGGTGGCATCTGGGGCATCGAGGAATTTCTTGAAGCCAAGGCGGTTTCCGGCTGGACGGATCGTGTCTGCTCGCACTGACCTCATACGCCCCCCATCCTCATCGAACTGGAGAACACCACCATGAATGGCGCCGAAAGTCTGGTCACCACACTGCTCGAATCGGGCATCGATACCTGCTTCGCAAATCCCGGCACCAGCGAAATGCATTTCGTCGCAGCCCTAGATCAGATTCCAGGCATGCGCTGTGTGCTGGGGCTGCAAGAGAACGTCGTGACGGGCATGGCCGACGGCTATTTCCGCATGGCCCGCAAGCCCGCGAGTACGCTATTGCATTGCGGCCCAGGACTTGCGAACGGCTGGGCGAACCTTCACAACGCACGCCGCGCGAATAGCGCTGTTCTCAACATTGTGGGAGATCAGGCGACCTATCACCGTCCCTATGATGCGCCCCTCACTGCCGATACAGCCGCGCTCGCCGGTGCCGTATCGGCATGGGTACG
>Ga0209016_1002056_pt1 | contig 14382 bp, 16 predicted proteins | sample EPASupsiteSAE305_FD_187265 | JGI IMG/M metagenome (GOLD analysis project Ga0209016, IMG submission 187265) | Bioremediated contaminated groundwater microbial communities from EPA Superfund site, New Mexico - SAE3-05 (SPAdes) (version 2) | ecosystem: Environmental > Aquatic > Deep subsurface >...
CGTTACTCCCTGTCTGCCTGATGTTCCTCATAGATCCGCTTCAGATAGGTGTGTGAAACGGTTTTCTTAAACTCTTTCTTGAAGTGATCCGACAACTGCCGCCAGGACAGTTTTCCCTCTTCCCGCAACCTGACCAGTTCATCCAGATAGTTTTTTTCCAAGGCTGCCCGCAGCCGCTTTTTGTACGGTTTATGTTCCCGGACCGGCTGCGTCACCTGCGGTGCCTGCTCTATCCAGATCTGTTTCAAAACCGCCAGGAAGGCAGCATAGCCGGCCTCTCCCCCCCGGCTGGGGGCAACCCTGCCCAGGGCAAGCCACTCCTTGAACAGCTCCCGTTGCCGGCGATGTACCTCCACCCTCAGCTCTTCATCAAGCCGGGCATACAGTTCACCCAGCGCGACACGTTGTTCAGCGGTCAGACCGGTCAGTATTTCTATGGAGCGATGATCGGTCATGGGGGCTAGTAGGTCATGCTGGCTGCATTCAACAGACCGATGGCCACCGAGAAGAAGGCCAGCAGTGTGGCAGAAGCAACCTGATTATCTTCAATCTGCTTAACCAGATCCTTGAAAATGCCCCGAACAGCAGAGAATACAAGGATCTGCACCACCATGGCCACCAGGGCCCAGGTCAGCATGTCCAGAAAACCGACACTGTGGGTGATGGCACTGTGCAGCGGCAGTACAAAGCCGATAAAGGCACCACCAAAACTGATGGCAGGGGCGGTTTTACCTTCCCGTACCAGTTTCAGCTCATCATAGGGGGTAACTTTGCAGTAGATTGCGCAGAACACCAGCAGAAAGCCCAGCGCTGCCACAAAATACTTGGCAAAATCAATCAATCCTTGAAAAGAGTCCAGTTGCAGTCCGTTCATGAGTAGCCTCCGTTAAGTCTGATACTGAATAAATCAGGTAAAGTAATGGGGTAAAAACCGGCTGGCATTGGTGGTGACCAGTTGTCGATCCTCACGGATGCCGATACCTGCTGATTCGCCTGCCACAATCCAGGAACCGATCACTGGATAGTTACCGTCAAAGCAGGGAATGGCTGCCAGCTGCTGATAGACCAGTGCCTTACCGCCGTAGCTGCCTTCAACCTCATGCACCTGACCGTTGCGATGCACGGTCACGTTTTCACCTTCACGGGAAAGCAGCGGCTTGGTGACATAGTTGTCTCTGAACGGGCCTGCTTCAAAACCGGCCCGCAGCAGATTTTCATGCCCTTCGAACAGCTCCCACATAATTGCCAGCAACCCCTTGTTGGAGAGCAGCATCTTCCAGGCCGGCTCAATCAACCGCATCCGGGCAGTTGCCAGTTTACGGCCGAAATACTCATTCACCAGCCACTCCCAGGGATACAGCTTGAACATGAAGTCAATCGGGCGGTCATCCAGATCAACATAGCGGCCTTCCACTTCTTCAAAACCGATATCGTTCATAAACAGCTGGGACGTAGTCAATCCGGCCTGGATGGCGGTATCCCGTAGATATTCAAGGTTGCCGAAATCCTCCGGGGCATCAGCCACACAGGAAAAATGGACCGTTGACGTAATCCCCATCCCTTTCCATGCCTCAATCAGCCGTTCGTGGATTGAGTTGAACTGATCAGCATCAGGATAGAGATCCTTCAGCCAGAACCACTGAATCACGCTGGCTTCCAGTAGCGATGTGGGGGTATCGGCATTGTATTCCAGCAGCTTTGGTGGCGTATGACCGTCGTAGGCGAAGTCAAAACGACCATACAGGGAAGGCTCATCCTTTTCCCAGGCATCAACGATCAGCGGAACCGCATGGGGCGGGATCTGCAGTTTGTCGAACAGGTCTTTGTCGATGACATGCTGGGCTGCCTCAATACAACGCTCCTGCAGCTCATTGGTGGCATCTTCCAGCAGATCAATCTCGGCGCTGTCAAACTGGTAACAGGCCGTCTCGTCCCAATACGGTTCATCATCAATGGTGTGGTACACCATCCCCTGGGACTCAACGGTCTGTTGCCAGTTTATACGGGGTGGACGACTGATCCGTTGCATCAGGCTAGCCCCCGAAAGAGGAATGGAAGGAAGAAAGGCTGCCGAAACCGCCCCGGGAGACCGACACCGTCCGGATGGAACGGCTGCCCTGGCCCGGGTAGGTGCGCCCCATGATAAAACGGGGGCCGTAGAAATAGCCGTGACTGTAGTTACGATCCCCCTGCTTCATCTCTTCACAGTTTTTGGGATCATTACCCCAGTCATCCAGGCAGTCCTGTTTGTTTTTATAGACATGCCGATCCTCCTTTTTACCGCAACCACCAAGGGCCAGCATGCCGCCAATCAGGACCAGCGATATCTGCAGGGTGCTTCGTCTGCGCATAGGTCGCTCCAACAGATGTACTTGTCAACCGGTTTGCATTCAGCTGACTATCGGGTATAGATATACCAGTAAACAGTATTCTCGCAAGCACTGGGAGTATTTTTATGGAAAAAGCACTCTGTTTTGAAAAACTGGAACGCAATAGTGTTCAGTGTCACCTCTGCCGGCACCGTTGCATGATTACCGATGGCGGTCGCGGCATCTGCCGGGTTCGTGAAAACCGGGGCGGACAGCTGTACTCACTGGTTTCGGGACTGATTGTGGCAGAGCATAGCGACCCGGTTGAGAAAAAACCGCTTTTCCATTTCCTGCCCGGTTCACACTGCTATTCTGTTGCTTCTGTGGGTTGCAATTTCCGCTGCCTGCATTGCCAGAATGCCGATATAGCACAGTATGATGACCAGGGAACCGGACAGATGCCGGGCCGCCCGCTTCCGCCGGCTGAACTGGTTCGTCGTGCAGTGGCCAGCGGATGCCGTTCGATTGCCTACACTTATACTGAACCGACGGTCTGGTTCGAATACGCCCTGGCAACCGCGCGGCTGGCAGCGGAGGCAGGCCTCTACAACCTCTTTGTCACCAATGGCTACATCAGCACAGAGGCATTGGGAATGATCGCGCCGGTGCTGCATGCCGCCAATATCGACCTGAAGGGGTTCAGCAGCGGCTTTTACCGCCGTGTCTGCGGTGCACGGCTGAGCGAGGTACTGGACTGCATCAGGGACTACCGCAGACGCGGTATCTGGATTGAGATCACCACGTTGGTGATACCGGGAGAAAATGATGACACGGAACAACTGAACGGCATTGCACGTTTTATTGCCGATGAGCTTGGGCCGGACACTTCCTGGCATGTTTCACGCTTTTTCCCGTGTTATCAGATGCTGGATCATCCCCCTACCCCGCTCGGTTCACTGGAACGGGCAGTTGAAGCCGGTGAACGGGCCGGTCTGAAGTATATCTACGAAGGGAACGTAGACAATGGCCGAGACCAAACGGTCTGTCCCGGCTGTGGTTCGGTGGTGATTGGACGCAGAGGTTACACCGTTACACAGATTAACCTGAAAGACGGTGCCTGCGCCAACTGCGGCAAACCGATGGCAGGAATATGGGGATAGAGAAGCAAGTGTGAAGGGTGAAGTTTGAAGAGTGAAAGGATTGAGGAGTTATCATGTTTGAAAACATATATGATCTTCCGGTTAAGCAGGATGAAGAGCTGCCGTTTCAATTGCCGGAATGGATCGCCACTGCGCCATTTGAGGAATTTCTGGGTATGACCGTCCACGAGGCGAAAAACGGCAAGGCGGTGTTGAGCATGCCGTTCAAGGCAGCGCTCTGCCAGGGCAAGGGGCTGATGCATGGCGGGGCGGTGGCCGCGCTGGCAGACACCGCCCTGGCCATGGCAATCAAGAGCCTGTTGCCGGAGGGGACGGATTTTGTGACCATCAAGCTGGGACTGGAGTTTCATGCCCCGGTGCGTTGGGGGCTTGTGCGGGCCGAGGCCAGGGTGACGGATCAGGAAGACCGGAATATTGAGGGGGTGACGGAGATCATGACCGAGGAAGGGATCAAGGCAGCCACCTTCAAGGCCACCTTCAGGATCAGGGGGCAGCGTTCCTCAGCAAATTCCTAACCGTCTCATCTTTTCAACCAGGGTTGTACGGTTCAGCCCCAGCAGGGCAGCGGCCCTGGCCTTTACCCCATTGGACATCTGCAGCGCCTTGGCAATCATCTTGCGTTCAAGCTCTTCAATGGCTGCCGGCATATCAATCCCTTCCGGCGACAGATCAAGACAGACCCCTTTGGGGCGTTCAGAGGCCTCGGTAATCTCAACCGGCAGATCATCAGGCCCGATACTATCCTGCTCGGTCAATGCCACCAGCCGTTCCACCACGTTCTCAAGCTCACGCACGTTACCGGGCCAACGGTAGCGTTCCAGTGCATCAAGGGCCGGCTTGTTGAGGCTCATCAAAGGCCGCCCCATCAGGTGGCAGAATTTGTCCAGAAAATGGCTGACCAGCGGCAGCAGATCTTCACGCCGTTCACGCAGAGGCGGCAACTGCAGCGGAATGACATTCAGGCGGTAAAAAAGATCCTCCCGGAAACTGCCCTGGCGGACCTGTTCTTCTAGATCGGCGTTGGTGGCGGAGATCACCCGCACATCCAGCTTGATCGGTTTGGTAGAGCCGACCCGCTCCACTTCCTGTTCCTGCAGCACCCGTAACAGCTTCGACTGCAGATGCATCGGCATGGTACCGATCTCATCCAGAAAGATGGTGCCATGGTTGGCCGCCTCAAACTTACCGATCTTGTCCCGTACCGCTCCGGTAAAAGCCCCCTTGGCATGGCCGAACAGCTCGCTTTCCAGCAGGCTTTCCGGGATGGCACCGCAGTTGACCGCGACAAAGGCATGTCCCTTGCGACGGCCATTATGATGTAACGCCTTGGCAACCAGTTCTTTACCGGTGCCGGACTCACCGAATATCAGCACCGTTGAATCAGTCTTGACGATCCGCTGCATCCGCTCGAACAGACGCTGCATGGCAGCCGAGCCGCCAATGATACTGCTGAATTGAAAACGCTCCTGCAACTGTTTACGCAGGTAGACGTTTTCCGACAGCAGGCGCTGTTTTTCACAGGCCTTGGCAATCACGATCTTCAGCTCTTCAAAATTGACCGGCTTGGTTATGTAATCAAAGGCCCCTTCCTTCATGGCCTGCACTGCCGTCTCTGCGGAGGCATGACCGGTAATCACCACCACCTCCAGCTCCGGAGCGACCTGCCGGATTTCCCTCAAAATCTCAATGCCGTTTTTATCAGGCAGAAACAGATCGACCAGCACCAGATCGGCCCGGCCCTCATGTACCAGCGCAACCCCCTGCGCACCGTTCTCGGCGGAAAGCGGCGCAAATCCGGCCTTCTTCAGCAGCAGTTCCATCACCTGCCGTCCAGGCTCATCATCATCAATGATAAGAATTCGTGTCAGTTCACTCATACTCATGGATTCCGCCTGCATCTGGTTAGTGCCCGTACTATGGCACACTCATCCAACCAGCTGCAATGATTTCATACTTTACCCACGGGTAATTTATGCTAAGCTGAAACTGATTACAGGGAGCAGCCATGAGCGACCAGTCTACCCAGACACAGGAAAGCAAGCCGGACGGACAACGTTTTTACCACGCCCAGACCGGCTACCAACTGATCCTGAGCCTCTCTCAGGATGAAATGGAGTGCCGCGCTCACCTTGAGGTCAAGGCTGACGGTTCTACGCCAGGCGTGGAGGAGTTGACGGGCTATCTGGCTGCAAACGGTATCACCACCGGTATTGACGACGAAGCCGTACACCTGCTGCTGAGTGAGGCGCGTCCCGGTACAAGCACCAACGGATTACTGGCAGCCGGCATCCAGCCGCAGCGCGGGGAAGACGGCACACTTGCCTTCAGCTTTGCCCCCGCTGATCAGCCACCCGCCGAGTCCTCGGCAGATGACGACCCTGAAAAACGTCAGATCGACTTCAGGGCGGTGCAGCAGTTCATTAACGTGGATCCTGACCAGGAAATCGGACGGATACTGCCCCCCACCAACGGCATCCCCGGCAGAACCGTGCGTGGCAAACCGGTCCCGGCCGAAGCAGGCAAGGCGCTGGTACTCAAACTGGGCCAGAACGTCCATTCAGGCGGCGAGCATAACGATATCCTGATTGCCGAAATTCACGGACGGGTCAAGTTGGAAGGCGAGACCGTCCATGTAGTTGAAGAATATGTGGTGGATGGCGATGTTGACTTCAGCATCGGCAACATCCGTTTTAACGGTTTTGTCGAGGTGCGCGGCGATGTGCTGGACGGTTTCCAGGTCAGCGCCAGTAAGGGTCTGAAGATCACCGGCAATGTGGGAGCCTGCCGCCTGATATCCCACGGCAACATTGAATTTTGCGGCATGGATGGTCAGGGTAAGGGCAGCATCCTCTGCGGCGGCACCATTACCGCCCACTTTATCCACGACAGCGCCGTTGAATGCTGGGGCAACATGCTGGTCGATGTTGAACTGCGCAACTGCAGTGTCCATTGCCGCGGCAGCCTGATCACCGGCCTGCTGGCAGGCGGTGACTGCGTCACCCTGGCGGGTCTTGAGGCCAAGAAGCTGGGAGCCCCCTCCGCGGTCAAGACCGTCATCCATAGTGGCGTTGACTACCACGACCTTGACCGGATGCACATCCTGCTCGAACAGCTTGAGGCCCTGCAGCAGCAGATCGCCAAAACCAAAGACCTGCAGGAGCAGAGTTCCCTGACAGAAAAGAAGCAGCAGCTTGCCCGGGTCATCCTTGATGTCCGTTCCCACCGTCCAGCCGGATCAAACCCGAAGATCAATATCAAAGACCGGGTGCATGAAGGAGTTACCATCTATCTGGGGGATGCGGTTGAAGAGTTTGTGGCCGAACTGTCCGGCCCGATCAGCCTGATCGAGAACAGCCGTGAAGGAGGATTGCGCAGGCTCAGCCTCAGCAGCCTCGAAATCCCGGCCGGCGAGCTTGAAAAGGCCTGGCTAGAAAAGGACGAACTGGAGCGTCAGGAACGCCTCAGGCAGGAGGCGGCTGAACGGGAGGCCGCAGAGACAGAGGCAGCCAAAGCCCCTGATGAAGCGGAACAGGAAGGGCCTGCTGCTGAACCACCAGCGCAGGACTAATCCGTCACCACCCTGATCGCCTTATTCAGCCCTTCCATCAGAAATGCCAACTCATCTTCTGTAATGGCCAGCGGCGGGAACACCACCACCGTATTGCCCAGCGGACGGGAAAAGACCCCGTGCCTGCGGGCCTCCTGACAGACCCTGATGCCACGTTTTTCCTCCCAGGGGTACGCTGCCTTCGTCGCCTTGTCCTGCACCAGCTCAATTCCGGCTGCCAGGCCGCACTGACGCAGATTACCGACATGGGGATGCTCCTCCAGCTGCTGCAGCAAAGCCGTCAACTGTTTACTGCGTTGCCCGACCGACTCCAGCAGACCGGTTTCCTCAAACAGCTCCAGACTGCGTAATGCAACAGCGCAGGCCAGCGGATTGCCGGTAAAGGTATGGCCGTGAAAGAAGGTCTTCAGCTCAGCATAATTCCCCAGAAATGCCTGGTAGATCTCCTCGGTTGCCAGAGTGGCAGCCAGCGGCAGGTAGCCCGCACAGAGCCCTTTTGAGATTGCCATGATATCCGGTGTCACCCCCTCCTGCTGACAGGCAAACATACTGCCGGTACGCCCGAAGCCGGTGGCCACCTCATCGGTGATCAGCAGCACGCCGTAACGGTCGCACAGCTGACGCACCCCTTTAAGATACCCGGCGGGATGCACCAGCATCCCGCCCGCCCCCTGCAGCAGCGGCTCCATCAGCATCCCGGCCAGATATTCCCTGTGCTCACACATCAACTGCTCCAGCGCCTCCAGGCAGGCCATGCCACAGGCTGCCGGATCGCTCTGCCCCATGGGACAACGGTAGCAATAGGGCGCCGGGGCCTCAATGGTTGAAAACAGCAACGGCTTGAAGGTATCGTGATAGATAGAGATCCCGCCCACACTCATGGAGCCGATGGTATCGCCATGGTAGGCATGCTGCAGCCGCAGGAACCTGCTGCGTTGCGGTTCACCTTTATGGCAGTGGTACTGATAGGCCATCTTCAGCCCCACCTCCACCGCCGTGGAACCGTTGTCGGAATAAAAGACCTTGCGTAATCCGGCCGGTGCGATCTCAATCAACCGTTTGGCCAGCAGGATTGACTGTTCGCCCGCCAGCCCCAGCAGGGTTGAATGCTCCAACCGGGCAGCCTGATCAGCCAGCGCCTTGTTCAAGGCAGGATGACTATGACCATGCACATTGGTCCACATCGAGGCCACACCATCCAGGTAACGGCTACCGTCCGAATCGATCAGCCAGCTTCCTTCCCCCCTCACGATCACCAGCGGTTCTTCCGCCAGCCAATCCTGCATCTGGGTAAAGGGGTGCCAGACATACTGCTTGTCCCAGCTCTGAAGCTGGGCCGTAGGCATATTTTCAGTAGCATGCATATATTTTGACCTCTCCTGCAGTTGCGAATATACATAAATATGCTATAAGCGGTACATGTAAGACCCGCTTAGTCCTCTACAACAACCACTTTCGTTTGATATACTAAAAATGCTCGCCGGGCAACACCCGGCAGCTCCGGATCAACAACTGCAGCAGATTTCTGCAAGGCCTATCATGCAGACAAGGAACCGACACGGACCAGCGGCGCCCCACGGCTGCTGCCGGCCCTGTGCCGCAGAGCAGAACCTCGCTACACATTTTTTTTGGAGAAGAGATCATGCCCCAGAAAGAAAACGACAACATCGCCCATGACAAGTTAAAAGCCATGATGGAAATGGCGGCCCTGGTCAACTCATCACACGAACGTTCCGTCATCATGGACCACGCCGTAAAATCCGTCTGCCGCCTGACCGGCGCAGAAGCCGGCAGTCTGCTGCTGCTCGACGAATTTACCGGACACCTTGATTTTGAAGTAGTCACCGGCGGCAGAGAAGAACTTTTGCCGTTCTTCCGTGTGCCCAAGGGCCAGGGAATTGCCGGGTGGGTTGCCCAGAATGACCTGCCGATCATAGTACAGGATGTCCAGTCAGATGAACGCTTCTTCAGGTTTACCGATCAGGAACTGGGCTTTACCACCCGTGACATGATTGCCGTACCACTGCGGGTCAACAGAACGGTCATCGGGGTCTTGCAGGCGATCAACAAAAACTCCGGCTCCTTCAACCATGATGACCTGAAACTGGCCATGGCATTTGCCAATCAGATCGCCTCAATCATCAACAAGACAGATAAGGAACAGCCACACTGCTCAACCTCCAGTGCATAAAGGGCTTTAAAAACGTCATGAGGAAGGCTGGATACAAGGCGCACGGCGCGCATCGACCAAGACATAACGGAATGGTTAGGCGAGGAAGAGAGCACCGCGCAACGCCGTAGACAGCCTCCGCAGTAGTTTTTCAAAGACCTGATAAAGCCTCTTGACTCTCAGCGGGCTGATTAGGTATAGTCTCAAAACTTTGCCAGAGTGGTGAAATGGTAGACACAGCAGACTCAAAATCTGCCGAGGGCAACCTCATGCCGGTTCGAGTCCGGCCTCTGGTACCACAACACAATCCAGCATCATCCGATGCAGACTAAAAGCCCTTGAGCATTCAAGGGCTTTTTTGTTTCTCTGGCAGGCCAGTCCGGTTGAGGCCAGTCAGACGGAAAGCACCAATACCTGCTAGGCAAGCCGGTCCAGCGGCGACATCACCCCCATCCCGCCCTTGTTCAGCACATGGGTATAGATCATGGTCGTCTGCACATCCTTATGTCCCAGCAACTCCTGCACGGTTCGGATATCATACCCCGCCTGCAGCAGATGGGTCGCAAAAGAATGCCGCAGGGTATGGGGCGTCACATTCTTGGTCAACCCCGCATCAACCGCAGCCTGCTTGATCGCCCGCTGCAGCCCCTTCTCATCCAGATGGTGCCGCCGGGTCACACCGGAACGGGGATCAACCGATAACCGCGCAGACGGAAAGACATACTGCCAGATCCACTCCCGCCCGGCATTGGGATACTTGCGGGCAACACTCTCAGACAGCCAGACCTCGCCGTACCCCTTCAAAAGATCCTGCTCATGCACCTGCTTTACCTGTTTCAGATGTTCCTGCAACGGCTTAAGCAATGACTGTGGCAGCATGGTCACCCGGTCTTTACCCCCCTTACCTTCCCGAATCAGCAGCTCGGCTCGTTCAAAATCAAGATCCTGCACCCGCAGCCGCAACCCCTCCAGCAAACGCATGCCGGTACCGTACATCAGACGGGCCAACAAAGCATAGGCCTGTGGCACATGGGCCAGCAGAGAATGCACCTCTTTCTCGGTCAGCACCACCGGCAACCGCTTCGGTTTTTTGGCCTGTTCCACCTCATCCAGCCAGGGCAACTGAATTTCAAGCACCTCCTTATACAGAAACTGCAAAGCCGCTTTTGCCTGATTCTGGGTGGCAGCCGCCACCTGCCGCTCAGTCGCCAGGTACGTTAAAAACCCCTCAATTTCTTTCTTGCCCATCTCTTGCGGGTGCCGTTTATTGTGATACAGTATGTAGCGCTTTGCCCAGTCAAGGTACACATCCTCAGTCCGGCGGCTGTAATGTTTCAACCTGATACGATCACGCAACTGATCGAGCAACTTGGGCTTAGCAGGCTGGTTCTGCATGACGTTTTCCCCTCTATATTTAGGACGTTTTTAATTTATGTTAGGTAAATGATAACAGCTAATTGAGAAAAGTCACGCTACACAAACCGACAATTTGACGTTTTTTACCAAAAATTTATGGTGTCTAATAAACGTTAGGGTCCAACAATAATGTTATCGGACAAGCTCAAAACTACTTTGGCAAAATTGTTCATTTTTTCATGTTTTCTTGAATATATGCTTTTGTTTATTGGCGTTATTAGCCTTATTGGTGCAAGTGGCGAGGGTGCATGGGGCTTATTTATTTTCATTTATTTGGCGCTAATACTCATGATTATTAATGGCATTTTGGGTACATTTTTATCAATTACAAGTTACAACCAACGTAAATATAAAATAGCTGTAATAGTTAGCTGGGTTATCGGTGTGGTTTTGCCGCTTATTTTTGTTGTATATATTATTATCATTCGATCCGTTTAATTACTTGCAACCCTAACGGCTCAATTAACTCGGACTGGCTTACTGTGCACTGAATTTCACCAGTTTCTCAGTCGTCAGTTGGTAGGTTAGCCAGGCAGCATCGCTCCGGCATCGCCAGCCGGTTATCTCGTGAACGTTAGGGATTTAACGTAGTAACAATTATTGACTCCCATATTTTTTGTTGGTACATTTAATTCATGCTCATCGAATTTGACTCGACCAAACGCCAGAAAACACTTGAGGAACGCGGCATCGATTTCTGTGATGCTCCAAAAGTTTTTAAAGGCATGCATTTCACCGCAGAAGACGACAGAATTGACTACGGTGAGCCGCGTTTCTTCACTGTCGGCCTCTTGCAAGAGCGGGTTGTGGTGGTGGTTTGGACAACCAGAGGCGATGTACGCAGAATTATTTCCATGAGGTACGCAAATGAGCGCGAAATCAGCCGTTACAAAAAACACCTGGGTTGACCCGGACGACGCACCTGAGTTGACGGATACCTGGTTTGAAAAGGCAGACCTTCATAAAGGCACTAAATTTGTCAGGCGTGGTCGGCCAGCAGGCAGCACAAAAGCGTCAACTACACTCCGGTTTGACGTTGATATTCTGGAGGCATTCAAGTCTACCGGCAAAGGCTGGCAAACCCGCATGAATAATGCCCTCCGTGACTGGCTCAAGAACCACTCGCCATCAACCAATCCCTAACGGCTCAATCAACTCGGACTGGCTTACAGTGTGTTGAATTTCACCAATGTCTCAGTCGTCAGTTGGTCGGTTAGTCAAGCAGCACCGCTCCGGCATCGCCAGCCGGTTATCTCGTGAACGTTAGGGTTTTCAAGCTATGGATCGAAAGAAAGTGGGAATTATACTTGAGCGCCTTACGCTCGGGGGCTTATGTATATTTGGGGCTATTCCCATTCTGAACGCCAATGCAGCAAACAGAACATATGCAGGAATCGGGCTAGCAATTGCATTTGCTTTTGCAACAATTACAGGCCTGCTACTTGAAGAAGTTGGAATCAGAAGTTATGGCGCAGTAAAACGCACTGAACGACCTAGGCTTTTCTGGTTCCAGATCATTTTTCAATCATTGCTTGCAATTCTTTTCGTATTTATAGCTGCCAGTTAACCCCTAACGGCTCAATCAACTCGGACTGGCTTACTGTGTGCTGAATTTCACCAATGTCCAGGTCGTCAGTTGGCAGGTTAGTCAAGCAGTATCACTCCGGCATCGCCAGCCGGTTATCTCGTGAACGTTAGAAGCCTTGGCAAGCACCGCCTCACAGGTCAGCTAAAATCAAAGGCGCTTCGGCCAGCTAGGCCGCATAGAATCCGGGCTGGCAGCCTTCGTAACAGCTTGTAAATTCTGGGTTGGCTGGCACACTGTTTCAGCAAGCAGGCAAGTTCCAGCAAGTCAACAGTTCCGGCCCAGGTGGGTGGTTTCAGCAGCGCAAGGTAAACGCCAGCTTGGGTAAGTGCGTTGTTACTTCTAACGGCTCAATCAACTCGGACTGGCTTACTGTGTGTTGAATTTCACCAATGCCGCAGTCGTCAGTTGGTCGGTTAGTCAGGCAGCACCACTCCGGCATCGCCAGCCGGTTATCTCGTGAACGTTAGGGGGTATCATGTATCCAGTAAAACTTGGCTATAATGAAGCGACTCGCCGGATTCAGTCATTAATCGAAAATGGCCACAACTCCGAAGCACTGGTGACATCAGTCTTTACTATCGAAAAAACACTCCGGCGAGTTCTACGTGCATTAATCCTATCAGCCGGCTTTCCAAGCGCACAAGCTACAACCCTGATGGACAAATTTGACGGTTTACAGAAAATCAAAGACGTTTGGCACTGCTTCGACCCCCAACTCCAAAAATTATCTGACTTCTTACCTGCACAGACAGTACAAGCGATTTCTGAAACCCAAACTATGCGTAATAAACTCGTACATGGAGCAAAAGTCTTTAAACTAGATTTATGCAAACAAGAAGCCGAAAGGGCACTTGCGGCCCTTGATACACTTAGAAACACATTTGAAGAACGCTACGGTTTTGACGGGTGGTCACTAATAAAAGCCAGAAGGAAAAGCGCGCTACACACAGACTCGAGGGTTAAACTACCAGCCGCTTCAGGCAAACCAGCCCCCTAACGGCTCAATCAACTCGGACTGGCTTACTGTCCGCGCAATTCCAGCAGTTTTCAGGTCGTCAGTTGGTAGGTTAGTTAAACAGCACCGCTCCGGCATCGCCAGCCGGTTATCTCGTAAACGTTAGAAGCCTTTTGTACCAGCATCCTCCGTGGCACCTAAAATCAAAAACGCCTCGGCCAGCTGGCCAGCATTAAATCAGGGCTGGCGGGCTTTTTCACAAGTTGAAATTCAGTGGCTGTTTGGTAAGCTATTGCAGAGGTTCGGCAAGTTCCAGCTGTCCGGTTCGTCAAACGTCGGTGGGTGGTTTGTGGCAGCGCAAGGTAAACGCCAGCTTGTTCAAGTTCTTCCTCGCTCCTAACGGCTCAATCAACTCGGACTGGCTTACTGTGCGCTGAATTTCACCAGTTCCTCAGTCGTCAGTTGGTCGGCAGTTCAAGCAGCACCGCTCCGGCGTCGCCAGCCGGTTATCTCGTAAACGTTAGGTCTAGAATTCAAACATTTGACTTGATCAACATTCACAAATAGAAGTTTGACGAAAAGGATATCCGATGAAAACCAATGTTATTGTGGGCATTATTTGTTTAGGGATTACGTTTATATTCTGTAATTCGGCTCGGTCTGAATTCAGGCTGAACAGTGACACCAATTACAGCATAAACATCGCTGTCACAGTAAACGAAAAAGACAATATTGTCGGAAAGCTAGAGTATTCAAAAGACTGGTTGCAATTAGTAACATTTACCAGAGTGGGGGACAAAATTTACTCTGAACCATATCTTTTTGAAATTATCGAAAGGACTATTGTTTCTAAGTACATACACAAAGTTAGGCTTCGAAGTCTAAATGACAAATATAGTGCCGGAGAGGTTACAGGCGCGATTGACTTTAGCGACGAAGTACATCCTAAAGTTCGCTTAGTAACAACAGGGCTAGTCACTTATATTGGCAATATTTCAGAAAACGGCAAAAAATTTCACAAAATGTACATACCAAACGTATGGTTAGGACAATAGGTCAGCTAATTAATATCAGCATGCTGCAAAGACCTAACAGGCTGTTGAAATTGAAGTAGTAAAAACAGCCTTTTTTTAGTATATTTGTGCGCACAACACTCCGGTTTGATTGAGGAAAGTTATGCGCGGAACTGATGTCCAGAATGAAGCTCTTTTTGCCT
>Ga0209016_1002063_pt1 | contig 14348 bp, 7 predicted proteins | sample EPASupsiteSAE305_FD_187265 | JGI IMG/M metagenome (GOLD analysis project Ga0209016, IMG submission 187265) | Bioremediated contaminated groundwater microbial communities from EPA Superfund site, New Mexico - SAE3-05 (SPAdes) (version 2) | ecosystem: Environmental > Aquatic > Deep subsurface >...
CGGTACAGTGTAAAGACTGACGGGAACGGGGTGGCGCAGTTCAACGATTTGCCAAGCGGGCGGTATGGGTACAGTGTGAGCGCGGAAGGGTATATGTCTGTATCCAGCAATACGGTGCTGAAACCGGTGGAGGTTGTATATCTTTCCGCGGAGTTGCTAGAGTATATAGTGAAGCGCCACTGACATTTGGAAATGGGATAAATTCATGCGAGAGTTGATACGGATTATTCTGTTGGCACTGCCCCTTGCCGCCGCCATGCCGGCCGGTGCTACCACCATAAACGCCGCCGACAACAGCTTTTCCATGGAGCTGGGGAACGGCTGGCAAAACACATCCTCAGGCATCAAGGGCGAGGCCGTTTCAGCCAGGAACGGCAAGGCTTCGTTTACCGTATCCGAACACCCCGCACTGAACGAGGCCGACGCCGCAAAAGAGGTTGCAGCCACGCTTGCCAAGCTATCAAGGGAAAACTATGTAATCTACGGCAGGGTTCAGCGCAGAAAAATCCCGTCCGGCGGCAGCGCCTATTTCATTCATTATGTGAAGAACGCGGCGGAACGCCGGGACGGGCTTTTCCTGTTCGGCGGCAAGACCTGGTCTATCACTTCGCAGGACATGTCAGACATACAGTTCACGGAGCTGCTGGACGCCATATTTCAGCCGGATCCGTCGGTCAAACCGGCGCCTAGAGTTCCTCGGCGCAATGCCGTAATAAAGACCGCTCCGCCAGCGGAAACGCTGAAGCCCGCCGGGGATGAAGTCCCGGAAGTCCTTCCGTCAGAAGTGACCTCTCAGTTCCAGATTCAGGCCGTTCCGCACATTGCAACGGCCCCGGTCCAAATCCAGATTTCAACTGCGGCCATTCAGCCGGCTGCGGCGGAGCGCGCGCCGTCAGATAACGCGGTCAGGAAAACATCATATGACATCAACAGCCCTCTAGGGGCGATGGCGGCGGCCTTCGACCTGCCGGGCGTTGGAGCGGCGGCGGTATTCCTGACAAAAATGTGGGGCTTATACCTTCTGCTGTGCGCCGCCATGCTCATATACCGTCTCTGGCATGGAAGAGGGGAAAAACTTAATCTCACCCAACTGGGGAACACTCCCTACCCCATTGACGCCGAGGCGAACATAATGGCCGCGATGTCCATGCTCTACACCGCCGGAGACAGGACCGGCGGGCGGTACGTGGCGGTGTGTCCGCGCAAGACCGAACACTTCGGCATAACGGGCGTGGCGATGATATTCGCCGCCGCGCCGGTGCTGCATACCGCGGGGATAGACGCGCTTTCGGGTCCCTGCCTTTTCGCCGGCATAGCCTTTTTCATAATCGGCAAGGCGGGTAAGGCTCTTTATCCCAACAGAATCAACATTTCCCAGAAAACCGGAGAAACCGTTCTCAGCGTCAAGGAACTGAAGGCCGCTTCGGCGTCCTGTTACACCGTAAGGGACAGAAAGCGCCGGGACCTGGCTGTTATAAAAAACGCGGCACCGCTTTTCGGGGGAAGGCACTGGCAGCTGTATGATTGTCAGGGGAACTTGCGGGCGGAACTGAAGGAAACCGACTCGGCCGCGCGCATATGGGCGCGGCGGATGCTGGGACACCAGTGGGGCCTTCTGCGGGGAAGCTACGAGCTTTTGGATAATCAGGGGAGAACCGCAGGAACCTTCACCAGGGAAAACGTTCCCAAAAGCCGTTTTGCCGTTTCGGCGGAGAACATCACTGGCATAGATCACAGGGTCATGCTGGCGTTCATCCTGACCGCCGAGGCTGAAACCCCCGACCGCGCCTACCCCTGGTTCGGCTAGTTTTCGTTTATCAATCTGATATCTTGTGAAGGTCAGTGCCGGCCGGTGCTGCCGAAGCCGCCTGAACCGCGCGCGGTTTCGTCCAGCTCTCCTTCCTCGAATGACGGGTAAACCGTCGGCAGGACGACCAGCTGCGCTATCTTCTGTCCCTTTTCTATATGGAACGGGATATCGGTCAGGTTAAACAGGCAGACGATGACCTCCCCGCGATAGGGAGCATCAACCATCCCGGCCATAACTTTTATGCCCTGAGATTCTATGGAGCTTTTGCCCCATACTATGCCCGAGTGTCCCTCGGGCAGGGCAACGGCTATGCCAGTCCCGATTTTCGCAAGCGAACGGGGAGCTATGGTCACGGCTTCAAGAGAGAACAGGTCCGCGCCGGAATCTCCGGGGTGGGCCCGGTGCGGAAGTTTAGCCCCGGGGTGCAGTTTTTTTACCTTAATCAAATTCGGCATACATCAATGTTATTTATTTCCTAGAATCTGAACAATGGGGACAAAAATAACCTTTTCAACCGACCCTGCCTGGTGTCCGGCCTGCCAGGAAATTCCGTGCGCGTGCAAAAAGCCAGACGGGAAACCCCGCCAGGCGGAGCCCGTGCGCCTGAGTTTCCGCCGCACCGGCAAAGGCAGCGGCGTAACGCTTATAGAAAAACTCCAGATGCACCCGGCGGGGAAAGAGGAACTGGTCGCCAAATTCAAGAAGAAGTTCGGCGTCGGCGGCACGGTCAAGTTCGGGGTTCTGGAAATACAGGGCGACAGGCGCACCCAGCTGGGCGCGGAACTGTCCGCCATGGGATATAAAATCAAAATACTTGCCTGACGTTCCGGGAGACGTTGAGTGAAAAACTTCAGATTCCTTGTCTTATCAAGCATATTGTTCTGCGGCGCGGCGCGCCCATCCTGCGGAGAGGAAACCGCCTCCCAGACGGTTCTTGGGAAAGAGTCCCGTCCGGTCATCGCCATCGCCGTGTCGCCTGCCGGCACAACGCTTGCCGTCGCGGGAGGAGTGCCCGCGCTGTACGCCCATTCAGAAACAGGAGCGGTAATCCGGTCCACCTTACCCACCGCAGGGCAAAATGCCGTCGCGCTCAACCCGCAGGGCCGCTTCGCTGCCACCGGAGGCGATGACCGCGGCGTTTATATCTGGGACGCCAAGACCGGCGGCCTTGTAAAAAAACTTTCCGGCCACGCCGCGAAAATCACCGCGCTGGCGTTCATGCCCGGCGCGGAACTGCTCGCCTCCGGCGCGCAGGACGGCACCGTCATAGTATGGCGGAATATTTACTACACAGACGAATACTCCCGGGACGGGAAGCCGGAAAGCGGGTCAAATGTCATATTGGCAAGGATGACGGGCTCTTCCCCCGTAAACGCCCTGGCTTTTTCCCCGGACACATCGGCCCGGCTTGCAGCCTCATATCGTGACGGGACAGTTGCCGTATGGGATAAAATACAGGGCAATCCGCATATAATCAAACCGGGTGGGCCGGTTGACGCGCTGGCGTTCTCCCCGGACGGCAGTATCCTTGCCGCGGGAAGCGGGGGAACGGTAAGCTTCTGGAATACCGCCTCATGGAGCAGGACCGACAAGGCTACGCAATCTGGCGGAAGGATTGCCGCGCTGGCTTTCAACCCCGCGAATTCGAAACTGTTCACCGCGGCCGCGACCGGGGCCGTTTCGATACTCTCCACGGAAGGAAAGCTTCTTGGAACGCTGAACATGGAGGGGGACAGCCTCCTCTCGTTCAGTCTGTCTGCGGATGGAAACCGCGCCGCCGCGGGAGGGAAAGGGGGAAGCATAACTTTGTGGACGCTCAATACGTCCGCCCTGACACAGCCAGCGATGCCGGTCCTTCAGACGAAAGCCCTGCCGGCGGACATCAGGAAAAACGACAAATCCGGCGCGGCCGGCACAATCGCTCTGATTGTCATTCCCCTGCTGGCGGTGACGGGATTCATTGTCCGCAAAAAACTTTTCCTCAAGGTTGAACCGCCGTCAACAGCGGATTTCGCCGCGCCATCAAAACACGAATGGCAGTTCCCGGAACCTGAAAGCCGGGAGTGGGGCGCGAAAAGCGCCTCTGTCATAGTTCCGCACCGCGCACCGGTTATAGCGGCACAATGCTCCCCGACAGACGATTATCTGGTGTCAGCCGGCCCGGACGGCAAGGCGGCGGTCTTTTCCGGCCCGGACGGGAATATAGTAAGAACAATAGATACGATAGAGGACGCCCCTCCACGGATTGAGTTCAGCGGCGACGGCAAGATGGTTGCGCTGGCCGCGTCCGGGGCGGAGTATTCCTTCGCCCATATATTGCCGATACCGTACGGTATAGCCCTGCATAAGTGGAAAGGCCCCCGCGCAAATTCCATCTGCATGGCTTTCATGCCGGGGGACAAGCAGATGGTCCTTGCGCTGGATACAGCCGTGATGCTGTGGGACCTCAAGCCGCTGCATAAGCCTGAAAACCTGTTCAGGATGGAGGAGGCTTCTATTTCCATACGCGCCTTCCCTTCGGGCAGAGCGCTGGCCTGTCTGCATAAAAGCGGCACAATAAGCGTGTGGGTAAAGCGAAGGGAATGGGTCAAAACCGCTTCACTGTGCGAAACAGGAGCTCACGCCGCAGACATAGCGGTATCGCCGGACGGGCTTAGACTGGCGGCCGCCCTCGCCGACGGGAATGTCTGTGTCTGGAGCGCGCCGGACTGGAAAGAAGAAAAAAAGACTCAGGCCAGCAAAACTCCGCTTTCCTGCATTGCATATTCCCATTGCGGACGGGTCATAGGCGCCGGGAGCGTGGACGGAACCATAGTGCTTGTGAACAGTGCCGACCTCGCGTCCATAAAGAGCATACCGGCCGCTTCCGGACAGATTGCCGGCGTGTCCTTCACCTCGGACGGGAACAACCTTGCATCGGCCGGGGGGGGAAACGCTGTGAAATTCTGGGACGTGGCCCCATGCTGCTCCATAAAGAGCCGAAGAGCGAAGCGGGAGGAAGTAACGGTTGACGCCCTGCCTCCTTCACCTGTGATGCCGCCCAAACATCATTCCTGAAAAACCAGCCGCAGAACATAGGAGCCCGCCTGCTGTTTCTCTCTCAAAGGCCGTGCCCGCTCAGGGCGCGGCCTTCGTACATAGTGGATTTCTGGAAAACAAAGGGGCTATTACTTTGCTATTATAGTGTATCCATTTACATATAAAGGCGGGTATGCCGTGAAAAAACTTGTTTTTGCCGCTTCGGCGCTTCTTTTCCTATGTCTCGCGGGTTCCACCCTCGCGCAGGAAATGCCTGTCCCGTCCGCGCCGCCCTCTGACATTTCATCCGCTCCGGCGACCCCGCCCCTTCCTTCAGAATCGACAGGAGAAGAACAGTCTTCTTCCACGGGCTTCAAAAAGCCCCAGCCGGAAGTTTCCGAACCCTCCTCAATGGAGGCCGCGCAGAAGCTTTTCACCGACCATCCGTCCGCCCTCATAGCGCTTGCTCTGGTGCTGCTGGGCCCTGTAGCCCTCTGGCTGATACTGAGGAAGCCGGAAACTGCCTCCGGCGGGGCACCGGTACAATTTTACGACGCCTCCATGCAGCAGACAATGGTTTCAAGAGGAGAACCCGCGGCGAAGGTCAACTCCGGGATAGGCGCGGCAGGAGCGGGACTTGCCCTTATTTCAGGCCTGCTGACCGCATATCTTTTGTCCGCAAAACTTCCGCCGGTCAGGGATGCTCTTTCCAAAATTCTCTCCGCCAACGCGCTGGCTTTCGGCATAGCCGGCTGGTTCGCCGGGCGGGAGAAATTCAGGCTTCTGGCCGGTTCCTCGGCCATGACCGCGGGCAACGCGGCTCTTGGGGCCTATCTTGGCGCGAATCTTGGCCTCCTGATAGGAGCCCTGCTCGCCACCCTTCTGGCCGGTGATATATTCGTAACCGCGCTTACCACCGGCCTGTCTTGCGCGGCAGGACTGGCCATGGGCGCGGACTGTTTCCGTCTTTTCGCCGGCAAGGGGGCCATACTGGCCCTGCTTACAGGCAAATCTGCCCCGAAGGTCGCGGCACAATCTCCCAGGGGAGTGTCCACCGCTCCGGTAAAGAAGATGGACGTGGAACGTTTCGCTCCTCCTCCGGCACAGAAAAAAGAGGACCATTCCCGCTACGCCCCCCCGGAACTCAGGGAGGAAACACCCGTCCGGAAAGATGTTCCCGCTCCGGCGCAGGAACTGGTCATGGAGCGCTTTGGCGAAAGTTCCCATGTCATAGACGAAAAGCCAAAGACACAGGATACGGCACGGCCTCCGAAAAAGGAAATCGTCATAGAACGTTTTGACGCGGGTTTTATAAAGCCTGAGGACCTGCCCAAACCGGCGCCGAAGGCACCCACCAAACCGGACTTAATCAGCCTGGCCAAGGTGACGGTCAACAATGTAAAACTGGACCTTCCCGGCAAAAAAGAAGAACCGGACACGAATGATGACATTCCGCAGATAAAGGTTCGGACAGCTCCTTCGGAGGGCCGCAGGCCCACTCCACCGCCGGCGCCCCCCGTTTCCGCGCAGAAAAAGACAGAGATTCCGGACGAAGTGGAACGCCTGGCGGAGCAGACATTCTCAGAAACGAAGCCGGAACCCTTTACGCCGAAAGCCGCGCCGAAGGAAGAACGTCTGGACATCCCAGAGGAAAAGGAAGAACAAGTCATTCCCGCCCCGGAAACACCGCCGGCCCCGCGCTCGGTAGAAGAGGAGAAAAAGGCGGACGGAATAGCTCCGGCTTCACAGCAGGCCTCCGCCGATTTCCAGCCGATACGGGAAGGCGACCAGCCCTCCACGCCGGTGCCGGATAAGGAGTTGACCGGGCACAAGGCCCGCGTGTCCGCGCTGGCGGTCTCGCCGGACGGCAAATATCTGCTTTCGGGCGGGGACGACAACACGCTCCGCGTATGGGACATAAAGGTTGGCACGCGACTGCACAAGGCGGAGTGCGGAGCCTTCATAACCGCGGCGGCATGGTCGCATGACAGCTCAGCATTCGCTTTCGCCACAACGGCAAAAAACATTTCCGTGCGCTCCTCCGGGGACTGGGCGGAAAAATTCCCCCTTGCGGGACACGCCCAGCCGGCGCGCTGCGCGGCTTTCTCTCCTGACGGCAGATTCCTTGCCAGCGCGGGCTGGGACAACACCGTAAAAATCTGGCAGCTGGAGGGGGACGAGCACCCGGCCATAAAGACCATAGAGCATCATTCCGACTGGATTTCGGCGGCGCTGTTCTCTCCCGACGGCAAGACTTTCCTCAGCGCCAGCTACGACTGCTGCGCGGTTTTCTGGAACACGGACGACTGGGGCATGGCGCGCCAGTACGACGCCAGGGCATCGATATACGCGGGGGCGTTCTCGCCGGACGGGAAGATGGCGGCGCTCGCCTGCGAGGACAGGACTATACGCCTCATCTCGGTGGAAACGGCGGAACTGTCGGACTCCCTCAAGGGCCTGCCGGCGGCGGCAGTGTCGCTCTCCTTCTCTCCTGACGGGAAATGGCTGGCATGCGGCTGCAAAAACGGCTGCGGCGCGCTCTGGAGCATGGAGAAAAAGGCCCTTGCAGCGCTGTTCAACGCGGGTTCAGGGGGGGCGAAGATATGCGTTTTTGCGGCCGATTCCCTGTCGCTTTGCGCGGGAGGGGACGACGGCCTTTTAAGAATATTCTCCGTGTCCTCCCTGCTTGACAGGACGACGCCCCGCAGACCGGCGGAGAGCGAAGCGGCTAAAGCGCACGATTCCTCCGCTAGAAGGCGCAGCCCCATAGAGGAAAACTACAGGGCTGACGTTAAAAAAACGCCGGTCCCGCAGATGACGCCCAGACCCAAACGAGAGGAAGAAGCCTCCCCGAAAGAGGAGAAGCCCCATCCGGCCGAGATTTCATCTCACACCGACAAGGTGGTGGCAGGCAAATACCGCATACTGCGGGAGATAGGGCGCGGCGGCATGTCCGTGGTTTACGAAGCATATGAAACCGCGCTGGACCGCAAGGTCGCGCTCAAGAAACTCCGCAAAGAAATACGGGACAACCCGTCCGACCGGGAACGCTTTCTGGACGAAGCGCGCCTTACCGCGCGGCTCAAGCATCACAACATAGTGGACATATACACCATTCTGGAAGGGGAGGACATCTTTCTCGTTCTGGAATACGTGGAAGGCCGCACGCTCTCCGCCGTGCTGGACAAGTACACGAAACTGCCGCTCAAGGATTCCCTCGCCATTTCAAAGCACATCCTGCGCGCGCTGGATTACGCTCACCGGCACAACGTCGTGCACAGGGACCTGAAGCCCGCCAATATAATGATAGCCAACGACGGTTTCGTCCGCGTCATGGATTTCGGCATAGCGGGGCTGATGCTTTCAAAGGGCGTGTCGGAAGACCGCAGCGGCACAATGGCCTACATGGCCCCGGAGCAGGAGAACGGGCAGTCCGACCGCAGGAGCGACATTTTCAGCTTCGGCGCCACGCTGTACGAGATGCTGACAGGGGAACTGCCCTTCCCCGGCCCGAATTTCACAGCGCAGAAGCAAAGGCGCGGCTTCCCGCCCGCCAGGGAGCTCAACCGCAAGGTTTCCTCCCGGCTGGACCGCCTTATCACCACCTGCCTGGACCCGGAGCCGGAACGCCGCTACCAGAACGCCGGGGACATCCTGTCGGAAATACGCCTCATACAGGCCGGACAATAGCTTTCCCGGGGGCGTGACCAAAATCACGCCCCCAAATTCCTTATTACAATTGACCTAAAAATACTATATAGGTACACTATCCTTTAGAGCCCATCTAAAATCTCCTTTCGTAGCGAAAGCGTCGATTTTGACATGAGACGCAGCGGGCTGAGGCGCGCAGGCCAGCAGGCCTGTAAGCCGAAGACCGCGAAGCATCGGGGCAAAAGCGGCGCTTGCAGCAGAATACAGAGATTTCAGATGGGCTCTTAGTGGATTGCGCCCTCACACTGGCGCAATAAAAAAAGGAGGGGTGGTTAATGAACAAAAACACGATGATTTCGGCGGCTGCCGCCGCGCTCGCGCTGTGCGCGACCGGCGCCTTCGCCGACGAATGGCAGATAGTCGGACCGCGCGCCCTTGGTATGGGCGGAGCGTATACCGCGGTGGCAGTCGGTCCCGCGGCGCAGTACTGGAACCCGGCGGGACTTTCGCAGGGTGTCAACAAAAGCGGACTGGACATAAGCGCCACCGGCCGCGTGGAACTGACCGGCAACGCCATGGAAGTGGCCAGCAAGCTCAGCAAAATGCAGGACCAGTATAAAGCCATACAGCGGGCCCAGCAGAGCGGAGGCAAAGTCGACGCCAACACCTTCTCGGCGATGATAGACTCCCTCAACCAGATGAACCAGCTCAACCAGAACGCTTCCGGCGCGGTTGCAAGCGCGAACGGCGGGGCCAGCCTTAAAATCAAGAACTTCGTCATCGGCCTAAGCAACTACACGCAGATAGGCGCGACGCCGTTCGTCGACCTGACAAACATCGGCCTCGGCGCATATACAGGCGGTTCAGGTGTGACGCTTAACACCGGCACGCCGAACTCCTCATACCAGCCCTACGCCAACAGCATAGCGACATCGCTCAGCACAGCATTCGGGGGAAACCCGACCGCTATGTATAACCTCATCTGCGGCGCTTCGACATGTAGCGGCATGTCCACCTTCCAGCAGTTGGCCAACGGCCTGGTCAAGCAGTCGCAGGATGCCGGAGCCAGCGTGCAGCAGGTGTCGGCCTATGCGGACACGATAGCTGCCAACGCGGCCGCGGCGGCCCCCATCATCAATTCCGCCACCAGCGGCAATGCCTACACCAACAACCAGACCAGGCTCAACATGGAAGGCGGTTCGTTCACCGAACTGGGCGTAAGCTACGCCCGCAGCGTGTTCACGGACAACCTGCACGTCGGCCTGACCGGCAAGATAATACAGGGCAAGATAGGCTACTACAAGGTCAGCGCCCTTTCCGACAATGCATCGAGCATCGACGCCCTCAAGGACTACAACAAGTACTCCAAGACCTCGGTGCAGCCCGGCCTCGACCTCGGCGTGCTCTACCAGTTACCCACGGCCTCACGCCCGCGCTTCGGCCTCGTGGTCCGCAACATCAACAGCCCGTCCTTCGACCGCACCGATCAGGCAAAGGCCGACGGCAAGAGCGACAAGTACAAGCTTGATGGACAGGCCCGCGCGGGCTTCGCCATCAATCCCATGAACTGGTGGACGCTCGCGGCCGACCTCGACCTCAGCAGGAACGCCACCAGCGTCAGCGGTTATTCCTCGCGCCAGTTCGCCCTCGGCACGGAAATCAACCTGGTCAACCACAAGCTCTTCAACATCCCACTTCGCGTGGGCATAATGAAGAATGTGGACAAGGGCTCCGATGTGGCCTACACGGCCGGCACCGGCATCAACATGCTCACCTTTCACGTGGAACTGGCGGGCATGATAAGCTCCAAGCGCTCCCAGTTCGACGGCAAGGACTTCCCCACGGAAGCCGGCGCCTCGGCCTCGGTGGGCTTCCTGTTCTAGAATCAGTTGTCATTTGAGCCGCACCCCTTTGCGGGGGTGCGGTTTTTGTTTCAATTTCAGGACCCGATGGCTCATTACAAATGACGCCAAAACGGGTAAAATAGAAGGGTCCCTTTTGCGGGCGACAGATGAGAACGAAAATTCTGATATTCGCCTTTATAGGCTTCGCCGGCCTGATGTGGAGGATTACGGCGAAACCTCCGGATTCCGCCGCCGAAATAGCGGTGGTGTTATTTCTTTGGATTTTTTTGCTTGCGGTTCTTTTCGCCGCCTTCAGAGCCGGAAGGGTTGAAAAGGCCCAGCGGGACGCGGAGCTGCGTGAAGAGGAAAGCCAGTCCGAGGCAAACCCAGACTCCGGGCCAAAGCCCGCCGCGCCCCCGCCTCCGCCGCCTCCTCCGGCGCAGTCCCAGTCTGCATCGGCAAGGCAGCCGGCATCCCCTCAGACTCCGCAGAACAGTCAATCCGCCCAACCACCCGCGCCCACTCCTCCCCCGGTAAAACAGGCGGAAAAGGTTCAAACGCCAGCGAAACCGGAGGAAAAGCTTCCTTTCCCGTTATTGCTGGTCAAGCTGGCGTTCGGTTCAGTCTCCCCGGACGCGGTATTGATACTCGTAATAATCGGCTTTTTCCTGCTCCTTTCCGGCATAGTGGTCCTTATAGGCATATACAAGCCCGGCTCAGTCAAAAGCAATCTGGACCTGCTGGCTTTCGCCTCGGGCATCATGGCCCTGGTGGCCGTCCCCTCCCTAATAAACGCCATTGTCGGCACCAAGGACGGCGACAAGCCCAAGGGTCCCTCCGCCGTTTCCTTCAAGGGCCTTTTCCGGGGCGGCAAGGATGAGGAGGAGGAAACACCCTCCCCGCGCGAATACGCCGCGGAACGTTCATTAAGGCCCGAAATTCCTCCATCTCCTGTAGGCAGCGCGCCCGCCGCCCAGCCTGCCGCGGTTTCACCTTCCATTGCCGATTTCACCCTTCCTCCGGCGGAGCAGGCCGCCCATCCGCACCATAAGAACCTGTACGTCACATCCAGCGGCAAGCCGACGGGATACAACAGCAGGTCGTGGATGAACACTTTCGTCAACTACACCATAGCCGCCCTTGCCTACGCCTTCGTGGTAATGCACCTCCTTTCCCTGCGCTATTTCCGCAAAAGCCCGGTGCTCAGCACACTCCTGATATTCATCAGCGTGGTGATGACCATTTATTTCTTCGCCGTTCTCCTTTCCCAGAAACCGGCAAAGGGGGGAAAGAAGCAGGCGGAACGTCCCGAGGAGAAAAACGAAAAGGCCCCTATCAAGCTGCGGGAACATAAGGAAAAACCGCGCCAGAAACTGCCTTCGCCGCCCATAAGCAGGGCTGGCGTGTCGCCGAACTTCCAGTATCTGGACCCGGCCAAGTCGTTCGAGGGCCATACGTCGAGGGTGACGGCGGCTTATTTCCTTGAAGGCAAGGAAACCCTGATTTCGGCCAGCGAGGACGGCAGCGTCCGCATCTGGGATACGCAGACCGCCCGCCAGCTGCGGAAATTCGATTTCGGCGCGCCGGTGCATTCCCTGGCAGTTTCTCCCGACAAAACGCTCGCGGCGGCTGGAATAGGGGCTAAAACAGCCCTCGTGTTCCGGATAAGCGACGGACGCCCCCAGCGCGGTCTTGACGGGCACACCTACCCGGTCAAGGCGATAGCGTTCTCTCCGGACGGAACGAAGGTAGTTACCGGCTCCTGGGACGAGAAGGTAATGCTCTGGGACACGGCTTCCTCCCGCCTCCTTGCCACTGGAGAGGCGCACACCAACTGGGTCAACTCGGTTTCCTTCTCCCCTTCGGGAGAGCTGATAGCCAGCGCCAGCCACGACAACAGCCTTGTCATCTGGAACGCCGAGGGCCTGTCCATCGTGCGGGACATAAAGCCGAAGGCGGACTGCATATACAACGTCGCCTTCTCCCCCAGCGGAAAGGAGCTTGTGCTGGCCTGCGGCAACAACAACGCCATAACCTGCAACGTGCGGGACGGTTCCACCGGCGCGTCATACGAGGGCGCCCGCCAGCTTCTGCTGCATGCCTCCTTCTCAAGAGACGGTAAATTCGTCCTTGCCGGCGGGAGGGATTCTCTGGTGTTCATATGGGACCACAACGTAGGCAACATGGTTGCCGCGCTCAAGGGGCACGACAGCGCGGTCAAAGCCGTTTCCCTGTCCGAGGACGGCAAGCTGGCGCTCACTTCCGGCGACGACAAGACCATCAGGCTCTGGGACGTCCGCCCCATATTCCACCCTTCGGCTCCGGCCACGTCGCCCGCGATAAAGGCCCTGAGCTACACGGCCCAGGCCGAAGCCGCCACATCCGTCCTTTCCATAAGGGATTCCTCCGCCGCCACCGCCGCACCGGACACCGTGCCGCCTCAGGAAAAGGGAACAGCCCCCGATTCCGACACGTCCGTGCTTGGCATAAAAGAAACGGTCAAAGTGCCGTCAGCGCCGCCGCCTCTTGCATTAAGGATGGACCCGCCGACCAGGGACCGGCCCTATCTGCCGGAGGATTACCTCATCAGCAAGCCAGGGGACCTAGTGGACGGCAAATACCGCGTGGTCAGGGAAATAGGGCGCGGCGGCATGGCCATAGTTTTCGAGGCGCACGACATCTCTCTGGACAGGCGCGTGGCGCTTAAGCGCATGAGGGACGAGGTGCGCATCAGCCGGAGGGAGAAGCTCCGTTTCGTCGAGGAAGCCCGCACCACGGCCAAGATGCGCCACCAGAACATAGTCAACATCTACACTATTATAGACGACGGGGAGAACGTCTTCCTCGTGTTCGAATACATAGACGGCAAGACTCTCGCAGAGATGCTGGACATAAAGGGCAAATTCCCTCTTGCGGAATCCATAGCGGTCTCGAAGCAGGTCCTGAAGGCACTGGACTACGCCCACGCCAACAAGGTCATCCACCGCGACCTGAAGCCCTCCAACATCATGGTCGCGCAGGACGGCTATGTCCGCGTCACTGACTTCGGCATAGCGCGCTTCGCCAAGGATTCAGCCACCAAGGCCACCGGCCACGCCGACATAAGCGGCACCATGGCCTATATGGCGCCGGAGCAGGAACTGGGCCGTTCCGACGAACAGAGCGACATCTTCAGTTTCGGCGTGACGCTTTATGAGTTGCTGACGGGCCGCCTGCCTTTCGAAGGGCCCAACTTCCTGGCGCAGAAGCAGTCCTCCCTTTACACTCCGCTGAGGCAGTTGGCGCCCGAAATACCGGAGCGGCTGGAAAAGATAGTCGCCGGCTGTCTTGAACCCAAGCGGGACGCGCGCTACAAAACGGCGGCGGAAGTTCTGAAGGACATCAAAACCATACCGTGGTAGATTCACCCAGGCCGAGATTCATAGTCCATGCCGACATGGACGCCTTTTTCGCCGCCGTGGAACAGCGGGACAACCCCGCCCTGCGGGGGAAACCCGTCGTGGTCGGGGCGGACCCGAAAGGCGGACAGGGGAGGGGAGTGGTTTCAACCGCATCCTATGAGGCCCGCAAATACGGCATACGCTCCGCCATGCCGGTTTCGGAAGCCTACCGGCGCTGCCCATTCGCCGTTTTCGTTCACCATAATTTCGCCAGATACAAGGAAGCCTCGGAAGCGGCCTATCAGGTCTTCTACCGTTTCACCGACATGGTGGAGGGTGTGGGCATAGACGAGGCTTTCCTTGACATAACCTCCTCCTACCGGGTGTTCGGCAAAACCCCGGCCGAGACCTGCCTGCGCCTCAAGAAAGAGATGAAGGAAAGCACCGGTCTGACCTGCTCGGTGGGGCTGGCCCCAACCAAAACCGCCGCCAAGATAGCATCCGACCTGCGCAAACCGGACGGTTTCGTGGAAGTGCCGCAGAACGGAGCGGCGGCCTTTCTCGCGCCGCTTCCGGTGGGAAAACTCTGGGGCGTGGGGCCGCACATGCAGGCGGCCCTCGCGGAGATGGGGATAAGGAAAGTCG
>Ga0209016_1002065_pt1 | contig 14341 bp, 12 predicted proteins | sample EPASupsiteSAE305_FD_187265 | JGI IMG/M metagenome (GOLD analysis project Ga0209016, IMG submission 187265) | Bioremediated contaminated groundwater microbial communities from EPA Superfund site, New Mexico - SAE3-05 (SPAdes) (version 2) | ecosystem: Environmental > Aquatic > Deep subsurface >...
CGGCACATTTCCCACTTCAGCCTTAGCGAAGCAATTGAAGTCGCGCAAAAAGTTGGTGCTCCCATCAGCTATCTTACACACCTCTCTCATCAGATTGGCACTCACAGTGACCTATTGAAAGAGTTGCCGGCGGGAATAGAGCCCGCATACGACGGCCTTGTTGTAACTATTTAATATTAAATAACCGTGACAGATAAAAAAGTTGTGGGCATAACAGGCTCTTCGGGGCTAATCGGGAGTTCGATAGCCGGCAGGCTATCGGGCAAAGGATTTGCAATTAAGCCATTGTCCAGAAACTTTAAGAAGGAAGATATAGAGGAGTGCGATATAATAATCAACCTCGCAGGAGCATCAATTAACCAGAGATGGAACAAAAAAAACCGCTCCGCTATCCTTAACAGCAGAATTGAAACAACGCGAAGGCTAAGAGAGTTTAAATCCGGAAGCGCAAAACCATCGCTGTTAATTTCCGCCTCTGCAGTAGGAATCTATCCATCTTCCGGCGGAATGGGAAATGAGCCGGTCTATACTGAATATTCGCAGGAGAGAGCAGAAAATTTTCTGGGCGAGGTATGTATTAAATGGGAAGAGGAGGCTCTTGCATTAAAGGATAATTTGAGATTAGCCATAATCCGTTTAGGTGTTGTTCTGACTTCAAAAGGAGGTGCACTTCCAAAGATGGCGTTTCCTTTCCGTTTGGGAATTGCCGGAAGAATCGGAAGCGGAAGGCAGCCATTCTCATGGGTATCACTTGAAGATTTGTTGAATGCTGTTGAATATATTATCGAAAACAATGAACTCAACGGAATTTTCAACATAACATCGCCTAAACCAGTTAACAATTCACAGCTTACCGAAGCCCTTGCCATTCGCTACAAATCCTTTATCCGGGTAAAAATTCCGCTCCTGCTTTTCAGGGCAGTATATGGCAAATCTTCCGTTCTTATTACAGAAGGGCAGTATGCATTGCCTGTAAGACTCTCCGAAAATGGATTTGAATTTAAATTGCCGGATATTTCCGACGCAATCCGTTGAAAAACTATTTGATTCTATTTGATAACTCCTGAACCTAACATCTCGTCACCACAATACCAGGCAGCAAACTGACCCGGAGTAATACCTCTCTGAGGCTGGTCGAAAACCATATATACGCCGTTTTCCACTTTGTACAGCCTTCCCTTTTGCAATGGCTGCCGATATCTGATGCGAACAAGATATTCTCTCATTTCGCCCGGATTCATTTTAAGATCGGTTCTTATCCAGTGTATCTCTTCCTCCTTAATGAAAAGTGCCTTTCTGTAGAGGCCCGGATGGTCCTGACCTTCGCCAACATAAATCGTATTGGTATCAACGTCTGTCGAAATAATAAAAAGCGGTTCGACATGCCCCCCAATGTTTAGACCTTTTCTTTGGCCGATTGTGTAGAAGTGCGCTCCTGTATGTGTGCCTATTACTTTTCCGGAATTCTTCGTATAGTCAAAAGGTTGTGAAAGGATGGAAAGATTATCTTCCGTAACCATTTCGTATCCGTTCTTTTGATATTGAATAAGAGGATTGTTTTCATAGAAATCATTAAAAACCTCTACAACATCGCCATCTTTTGCTTCAAGTTTTTGTTGGAGAAAAACCGGTAAATCAATTTTTCCCACAAAACATATTCCCTGAGAATCCTTTTTTTCTGCAGAAGGAAGCCCGGCCTCTGCCGCCAGTTTCCGCACATCAGGTTTAAGCAGGTGCCCTATAGGAAACATAGACTTCGACAGCTGCTCCTGTGTGAGCTGACAAAGAAAATAGCTTTGGTCTTTGTTTGGGTCGCTTCCTGCAAGTATGCGGAATATCTCTTTCCCTTCATTGTCTGTAAAACTCTCTTTGCGGCAATAGTGTCCTGTTGCAACAAAGTCGGCTCCAAGTTCAAGCGCTTTTTTAAGAAATGCATCAAATTTTATCTCTCTGTTGCATAATACATCCGGATTTGGGGTCCTTCCATGTTTGTATTCCTCAAACATATAATCCACAACCCGCTGACTGTAGGTTTCACTTAAATCGACAAAATAAAAGGGAATGTCCAGTTTTTTTGCCACAAGTTCGGCAATTGTCCTGTCGTCTTTCCAACCGCAGTCTCCATGAAGAGTGCCCGTGGTATCGTGCCAGTTTTGCATAAACATTGCGATTACATCATATCCTGCCTGCTTTAAGAGCAGGGCGGCAACACTCGAATCAACCCCTCCCGATAAACCTACTGCAATTTTCATTACTCCTGGACTATATATATAGAAAAAAGGGTAAGCTTAATATATCGCACCGCTACAACCACCTACCCTTGCTACCTTCCGATCCTGGGGGAGTTCAGTGGGAGCTGGTCGTATATGACTTACCCCGCACAAAGATAATACAATTTTAAATATTCAGAAAATTTATCTCTTAGGTAAATTGTCGAATGTAAAAGGAAGCAATGCCGATATGCTATCCATAACCTGCGTAAACTTCTCACCACCAACAATAACCCGTATGGGACTGCCCGATCTCATTTCGGACTCTGCAAGGACCTGCCTGCAGGCTCCGCAAGGATAAGTGGGTGTTTCACAGATATGACCGCCTACCGATGCCGTTACTGCAATTGATTCAACAGATGCATCGGGAAATTTTGCATGGGCGTAAAAAATAGCAACCCTTTCGGCACATAATCCCGACGGATAAGCTGCATTTTCCTGATTGCTCGCTGCAATTATCTCTCCGTTGGATAGTCTCACTGCGGCACCAACATTAAAATTTGAATATGGTGCATATGCTCCTTCCGAAGCTATTTTTGCTCTGTCAAGCAGCTCTTTGTCTTTTAATTCCAGCCCCTCATTCCTGAAGTACTCTTTATAGGATATACTTATACTCTTTTGGCACATAGTTTTTTAATTGAGTTTATCACAAATTTAGTAATTTTGCCCGACTGAGATACTTCTGATATGAATATTTTACTAAAGTATACATTTGCCCTTATATTCCTCTTTTTCACAGGCTCAATGGCTATCGGGCAAAAAATGTCGAGGCCGGAGTACATTGAAAAATACAAGGGACTGGCAGTTAAACAAATGCAGGCAAGCGGCATCCCTGCAAGCATTATTCTTGCTCAGGCATGTCTTGAGTCAGGAGACGGGAACTCCCGTCTGGCAACTGAAGGAAGAAACCACTTCGGAATAAAATGCCACAACTGGGAAGGGCCAAAAATTTATCATGACGACGATGCCAGCGGTGAATGTTTCAGAAAATACAGCGATGACGAAGAGTCATTTAAAGATCACTCGGATTTTCTGAGATTCAGAGACAGGTATCGTTTTTTATTTGAGCTGAATATTAATGACTACAAGGGGTGGGCACACGGTCTTAAAAAGGCAGGTTATGCTACAAATCCAAACTATCCTCAAATGCTCATAAAGATAATTGAGGAATATAATCTTTCCCAATATGACAATCTTGCATTAAATATACCTCCAAGTCCGATTGAAATTGAAGCTCCAAAAGAGGCAAACCCAATAGTAAGCAGCGAATTATACAAATTTACCCTTGACAGGGAATTATTGAAAAAAAATGGGGTAGCATACATTGTTGGAAGCAAAAATGACACATACTCTTCTCTTGCACGCGATTATAAACTCTTTACCCGGGAGCTTCTCAGGTTTAACGACCTTAAAAATGAACAGCCAATTGAAGAAGGAACAATAATTTATGTTGAGAAAAAGAAGAAGAAAGCAGAACCTCTCCTCGAAAAACATATTACCGATGCCGGTGATACCATGTATGAACTTTCACAGAGATATGCCATACAACTCAAGTATCTGTATAAAATGAACAATATGAAATCCGGCTCAGAACCAGAGGCCGGTCAAATAATAATACTTCGATAATATGAAGCGGATTATATCGGGCACTGCGTTTATAATAATACTCATTATTTCAGTTACTGCTTACTATGGATATTCTGTACTGTTTAAGCCGAATACCACCGGGAAAGAGGCTTTTCTGCTTATCCCGCATGGTTCTGATTACAATAGTGTTATTGACAGTCTCAACTCAATGAAGGTTATAAAAAACATGGGCAAATTCAAGAAAGTTGCCCGCTTTGAGGATTTGAAGGAATCGTTTAAACCCGGCAGATACCGCATCAAACCCGGTATGGGAAACAGAGAGCTGGTGAGAGCTATAAAATACGGATGGCAGACACCTCTTAATATCACTATTTCCGGCAACATCCGGACTAAAGAAAAGCTGGCATCTGTACTCGCCCGCAAAATTGAGTGTGACTCTGCCTCTATGGCCGAAATGCTTAACAACAAAGAATTTGCAGACTCTCTTGGGTTTCGCCCCGAGACCTTTATCGCAATGTTCCTCCCAAATACCTACGAATTCTACTGGACAGTATCACCCCGTGAACTTGCACTCAGATTCAAAAAAGAGTACGACAAGTTCTGGAACACAAGCAGGATGGCAAAAGCCAAATCGGCAGGACTAACTCCGGAGGAGGTTATAACTCTGGCATCAATTGTTTCCGAAGAGAGCAATCTTAAAAAGGAATATCCTATAATTGCCGGAGTATATTTAAACAGACTTAAAAGCGGAGTTGCCCTTCAGGCAGATCCTACAATAAAATTCGCAGTAAATGACCCTTCAATAAAAAGAATCCTTTTTAAGCACCTTAAGATTGATTCTCCTTACAATACATATAAATACCGAGGATTGCCCCCGGGCCCCATTACAATTCCTCCTGTACCTGCTATTGACGGGGTTTTAGATTACGAGAATCACAATTTTCTCTACTTTTGCGCAAAACCGGAGCTTGACGGGTCACATACATTTGCAGCCACACTTGCTGAACACCACAAAAATGCAAGAGCTTACCAGAAAGCTATAAGCAAATTAAAGTTGTAATCCGGCTTCAGGAATTTCTTTTCCCGTAATTATTTTTAACGCTTTTTGAAACACAGGGTCGTCGCCCTTGTTTATTACCATGAAATAGGCATTTGGGCCGAATACTCTCCTTGCAGCAAGTGCCTTCATGAAAAGTGAAATTTCATTTTTGGAAATTTCAAATTCATTCTGTTTAAAAGGAACGCCCCTACCCTCTGCAAACTTTATCAGCCCATCGGTCATTTTACTGTCTGCAACAAATTCCTTGTCGAACTTCTCAAATGATGTATATGTTTTTTGCCACTGCAACCTTTGAGAGTCGGACAGGTCGTTCATATAGTCAAGTAATATGCCTCTTCTTAGCAGGCTTCCATAATAGTTGGTATATTTTGTAGTATCCGCAGGAATAAAGAAATCTGGCATAATTCCGCCTCCGCCGTACACGGTTCTTCCCTTAATCATCGTTTTATACTTGAGAGAATCGGGAAAATGTATGCTGTCACGACTGAAATATTCGCCTTTAGAGTATCTTTCGTAAATAGCCTTATAGTATTTGTCGGCATCTCCGGGTTGATAGGGAGATTGAATAACTCTGCCGGATGGTGTATGGTATCTGGCGATAGTGAGACGGAGCTGAGAACCGTCCGGAAGAGGCAGCATCTGTTGCACCAGACCTTTTCCAAAAGACCTTCTTCCGAGAATATATCCGCGATCCCAGTCCTGAATTGCTCCTGCCACAATTTCACTGGCAGATGCCGAACCTTCGTCTATTAAAACAGCAAGCGGACCCTTTCTGAAAAATCCCTTTCCATTGGAATGCTCTTCCATTTTCGGCATTTTCCTGCCCTCTGTATAAACTATTGTCTGGCCATTCTCCAGAAACATATTGGCAATTTCCATCGCTGTTCCAAGGTACCCTCCCGAATTGCCTCTGAGGTCCAGAATAACGCCTTTAATCTCTTTTATCTTTAGACCTGCTATTGCGTTTTCTATCTCTATATTTGAATTTGCAGCAAAGCGGCTAAGTTTTATATACAGTATCCCGGGTTCAACTTCATAAGCTGCATCCATACTGGTAATTGGGATTTTATCCCTGACAACTTCAAAAGTAAATTCGTTGCCAAAACCCTTTCTTACTATGCTTAAAATAACTTTTGTACCTTTTTCTCCTCTCAGGTATTTAAAAACCTTTTCGTTAGTAATACCTACAGACGCAATTTTTTCTCCGTTCACCGCAACAATTTTGTCTCCTGCACGAACTCCCACCCTTTCACATGGCCCTCCGGAAATTGGGTTGACAACTGTGAGCGTATCGCGTACGAGTGAGAATTCAATCCCAACGCCTTCGAAATTGCCTTCAAGCGGTTCATTCATTGACTTTACATCACTGGCAGAAATATAGGACGAGTGCGGGTCCAGTTGTCCAAGAGCCGAAATAATTGCCTTTTCAATAAGTTTTTCATTATTTACGGTATCCAGATAGTATTGGTTTATATAGAAAATAGTCTGACCGAATTTATTAAGCTGGTTATTCAGCTCTATCTCTTTTTGAGCTGACATCTTAACAGAAAAGAGAAGCATCAGAACAAGAAGCGGCAATAAGTAATTTTTAAATCTCATGTTTTATAGCAATTATAGTCAAGAATTGTGCCCCGAATTAAGCGAAACAGGAATCTCAAATTCTCTTCCCTCCTGGGCAAGGTAGGTTTCCCGGAAGATGGCTTGTGCCTCATTCAGAAAAACCGAGGCATCTCTGTAACGTGAAGAGAAATGCCCGAGTACAAGTTTTTTTGCATCCGCATTAAGAGCAGTTTCTGCAGCCTGAAGTGCAGTTGAATGCATAGTGGTTTCTGCAAGAGCTTTTGTCTCTTCTGTAAATGTTGCCTCATGATAAAGAAGATCAACTCCCTTTACATACTCAGAAAGCTCGGGAAAAGGAGATGTATCGCTGCAGTATGCAAATGATCTTGGAACAAACGGGATATATGTCAGTTCCTCGCTCTTCAAAATTTCACCGTCTTCTCTTTCGACGTTTGCGCCCTCTTTAAGCCTTGCAATTTCAAAGAGAGTGAGATTATGTTTTTCAATCATGTATTTAATGACATTCCGCAAAGGTGCCTTTTCGCGGAAAAGGAATCCGAAACAGTCTGTCCTGTGATTTAAAGGGAAAGCCAGTATTTCTATACTTTTAGTTTCATACAGCAATTCCGGACTTTTCACATTTATTACAATATGAGTGATTTTATATTTGAATCCATCGCCAAAATGCTTAAGAAACGATTTGAGAATATCTTTAAATACCTTTGGTGCATAAATGAATAGCTCCGCCGTGCGGCCGAGCATGGACATAGTTGATAGAAGTCCGTAAATCCCGAAAATATGGTCCCCGTGTACATGTGAGATAAAAACCTCCTGTATTTTAAGAAAAGAAAATCCATACTTTCTCAACTGTATCTGACAACCCTCTCCACAGTCAATTAAGAACAAACGCTCATGAACATTGAGAACATGAGCGCTTGGAAACCTGTTGACTGTGGGCAAAGCAGATGCTGTGCCCAGAGTTGTTAGGGAGAATTTCATTATTTGTTGTTAGCCAAATCTTTGCTTTCCATTTCGCTCTTTAGAGCTGCAAGTTCGCTGATATCGCCAAGTGTTGTTTTTTCAAGGTTTGCCTTAAGTTTCTTAACAGCTTTCTGAGTTGTGTCACCCTCTTCAATCTTCTCTTTCACAACCTCTTCCTTCTTTACATCATCGGCAATCTTTGAGTGAGAAAGAACAATTCTCTTGGTCGATTTATTGAACTCAAGAATCTTGAAATCAAGTTTTTCCTCAACCTTAGCAGTATTTCCGTCCTCTTTTACAAGATTTCTCAAACTTACATAACCTTCAACACCGTATTGAAGGGCTACATTTGCGCCTTTATCTACGAATGCAGTGATAGTGCCTTCATGAACCGAACCCGGAACAAAAACTGTTTCGAATACATCCCAAGGGTTTTCTTCAAGTTGTTTGTGACCAAGACTCAAACGACGGTTTTCCTGATCTACTTCAAGAACAACAACCTCTAGTTTTTCACCAACTGATGTAAACTCTGAAGGATGTTTAACCTTCTTGGTCCAAGAAAGATCGCTGATATGAACCAGACCATCTACGCCCTCTTCGAGTTCTACAAAAACTCCGAAGTTTGTAAAGTTGCGCACTGTTGCTGTGCATTTGGTTCCAACAGGATATTTTTCTGCAATTGTTGCCCAAGGATCATTTTTAAGTTGCTTAATGCCAAGTGACATTTTTCTCTCATCTCTGTCAAGAGTAAGGATAACTGCTTCAACTTCGTCTCCGACAGTAAGGAAATCCTGTGCACTGCGAAGGTGGAGCGACCATGACATTTCTGACACGTGGATAAGACCTTCAACACCGGGCTGAATTTCGATAAATGCACCGTAATCGGCAATAACAACAACTTTGCCTTTAACTTTGTCGCCAACCTGAAGAGTTGCATCAAGTGCATCCCAAGGATGTGAACTAAGTTGTTTAAGACCAAGTGCGATTCTCTTCTTGGTATCGTCAAAATCCAGAATAACAACATTGATCTTCTGATCGAGTTGAACAACTTCTTCCGGATGGTTGATTCTGCCCCATGAGAGGTCAGTAATGTGGATAAGACCATCTACACCGCCAAGGTCAATGAATACACCGTACGATGTGATATTTTTAACAATACCTTCAAGTATTTGTCCTTTTTCAAGTTTACCGATAATATCAGCTTTCTGAGCTTCAAGTTCGGCTTCAATAAGAGCTTTGTGAGAAACAACAACGTTGCGGAATTCATGGTTAATCTTAACGATTTTGAATTCCATGGTTTTGTTGACAAATATATCGTAATCACGAATAGGCTTAACATCAATCTGCGAACCAGGAAGGAATGCTTCAATTCCGAATACATCCACAATCATACCGCCTTTGGTTCTGCACTTAATATAACCCTTAACAATTTCATCTTTGTCGAATGCCTCGTTTACCCTGTCCCAAGAACGGAGCGAGCGTGCTTTCTTGTGCGAAAGAATAAGCTGACCTTTTTTGTCTTCAGCATTCTCTACATATACCTCAACTTTGTCTCCGGGAGCCAGTTCGGGGTTGTAGCGGAATTCATTAATACTGATTACACCTTCGCTTTTGTAACCAATATTGACAATAACTTCTCTTTTGTTGATAGAAACAACAGTACCTTCTACTACTTCATTTTCACTAACTTTTGAAAGTGTTTGGTCGTAAAGGCCTTCGATAACCGATTTTTCGGTATCATAAACATCCTCTTTCTCAAATGCATCCCAGTCGAATTTGTCAACTGCTACGGAAACATTGCTTTTTTTCTTTTTAATTACTTCGCTTACAGAAATACCATCATCTTCGATAAATGATTCCAGTTTTTCATCAGCCTTGTTGACAATCACGATCTGATCGTCCTGTTCCAATTCTTTTACTTCTTTTGACATGTTAATAATTGTTTGAACTTCAAGTGGTTAGACATTATTTATAATCCCTACGGGAACTGCAAAAGTATATATATTCTTTTAAATGAACAAATAAATAACAGTTTGCCGGGTACTAAAAAGCAATTATCTTTGAGAAAGCAAATTTCAGAAAAGCAATGAATCCAAAATCTACATTAAAATCATTTCCAAAAAACTTCTGGACAGTCATATTTATGGAATTTCTCGAAAGGGGATCATATTATGGAGTTATGTCTGTTCTCTCTGTTTTTCTTATACTTAGTACCGGAGAAGGCGGCCTTAACTTCTCAAAGGAACAGGCCGGGGCAATACTCGGAACAATCCCGCCACTGCTCTATTTTCTGCCTATTATTGCAGGTGCCATTGCAGACAGATACGGATACAGGAAAGTGCTTTTCTTCGCTTTTACATGCATGATTTTAGGTTACGGATTCACAGGCCTTTCCAACTCCTACTTTTTCGTTTTTATTTCGCTGATGCTAATGGCTCTCGGTGCCGGATTTTTCAAGCCGGTAATTTCAGGGACAATTGCAAGGTCAACAAATGAAAACAATTCCGGACTTGGTTTTGGAATATACTACTGGTCAATAAACCTCGGAGCCTTTTTATTTCCTCTTATTCTTGTTCCGATTCTCAAAGCCCAGTCATACAGCTATATCTTCTATATGGCGGCAATACTTGCATCCATATTATTTGTCTTAAATCTGTTTTTATATAAGGAACCTGAAGGGAAGAGGAGCAACAAGAGCCTTTCTCTTGTATTCAGAGAGATGTTTCTGGTACTCAAAGACTGGCGGTTCATACTCATGATTTTCCTGTATTCCGGCTTCTGGATTCTATATTTCCAAATGTTTGGCACAGTGCTGTGGTATGTCCGCGATTATGTGGATATGACACCTTTGAACTCTGCGGTAAATTCGTTTCTTGCCCTGTTTATGGAAAATCCTTCATGGAAGTTTGATGTGGAACATGTGACAGTAATTAATGCAGGAGTAATTATTCTGCTACAACTGGTTGTTTCCAATATAGTAAAACGGATGCCTGCCCTCCCGACAATGATAACAGGTATAGGATTTGGAACACTTGGGATGCTTATACTCTCTATTTCCGCCTCTCCCTGGATATTTATTCTGGGTATAATGACATTCACCCTAGGCGAGATGACTACTCACCCTAAGTTTATTTCATATATAGGATTAATTGCCCCGGCAGACAAGAAGGCTCTTTATCTGGGATATTCATTTCTTTACGGTGTGATAGGAAGTAGTATCGGAGGCTTTCTTGGCGCAAGACTATATGTAAAGTATGTCGATAACCTTCATCAGCCTGCGACTTTGTGGCTGATTCTGTCCTGCATAGGACTGTTCAGTATGGTGTCTCTGATAATTTACAACCGTTTTGTAGCAATAAAGAAGAACGTCTGACAGCCGGTTAAAGCATCTTCTTCATTTTGAAGAAAATCAGAACAATTCCTACTGCTATCAGCATTATAAGCATAACCATTGCAAAATCCGCCAGGTTGCCGAATATTGGCAAATTCACATTCATGCCAAAAATACTGGCAATTAGAGTTGGCGGCATGAAAAGAAGCGAAACGAAGGTGAAAATCTTCATTATCCGGTTCTGTTCCAGATTAATCAGACCAAGAATAGTGTTCTGAAGATATTCAAGTCTTTCAAAACTGAAATTGGTATGGTTAATGAGGGAATTGATGTCTTTAATGAGGACATTAAGTTTTACGAATACGTCCCGCGGGAATTTATCGCTCTTGAGGATGCTTGATATCATCCTCTGTTTGTCTACAATATTCTCCCGAACAAGCATTGTGTTTTCCTGCAGCTGATTTATGTCCAAAAGCAACTCCTCTCCCATTGCACCACCCAGACTCACTTTTTTACTGTACTGGGCAATCTCTTTTGACATCAGCTCAATCATGTCGGCGTCAAGGTCAATTCTGTTTTCAAGAATACCCACAAGGATGTGATAACCGGTAGGCAATGCCCTGAAATTTGAAAGAATGCGCCGCTGAACATCTGTAAAGCTTTTCAAAGGTACATGACGGATAGTGACAATGATACCTTCGCATAATATGAAGGAGACAGCCTCCATACTATAACTTTCGGGGCCCGGTATAAGGAAGTTTGTATTTGCAAAAATTGCCGTCTCATTTTCGGAATACCTCGATGAACTTTCAATCTCCTCTGCCTGTGCCCTGCTTTGAAGGGTGGTATTTAAAAATGTTTCGATGGCTCTCTTTTCTTCTCCTGTGGGAGCAGAAAGGTCTATCCACAATACGTCATCGTACCCCAGCTGATCCAGGGCGTCAATTTCGCATGTTGTTACAACTTGTCCTTTTTGTTTGTAATATATTTCGAGCATAATTTGATCCTTTTAATGGTTAAAATTCTAATTGCTTCTCCCGGAATCAGGGAGTTCAAATTAGCCAAACCATCGGACCTTAGATTTGAGTTCGTCGGGAGCAAGGCTCCAGAACTCAGAGAGGCCGGCTCTTTTGTCGGCACTTAAATTATATGAAATATTTGTTTTAAGATATCTTATTGCATAATCCCTGTCGAACCGGGGAACAAATCTCTCTGCCGACTTTTCAATATTGGCCATTCCAAAACGGAGGGCATCATTGAATTCAGCAATAAACGAGGGATCAAGTTCTTTGTTTGAAACCCAGCACGCAAATACAAAGGGAAGGTTTTTATATTTGATCCACTCCTCGGCCATATCATAAACATACGGGAACAGATTGCCATGAGTAAGGGCCTTGTCTCCAATCAGAATATAGGATTTGGTAAGGTCAAGCTCCTCTTCCGAAAAATCAAAATCAGAAAATTCAGGAGAAATTTTCCAAAAATTTTCTGAAAGAATTCTGGCAAGCAGGACAGATGTCCTTGACTCGGTATCCAGATACAGCCTGTCAATCTCGTTCAGTGGTTTTCCGCTGCAAAGGAGGACAGATGCAACAGCGCCATCGGCTCCGATACAGTAGTCAGAAATAATACTTGCATTCTTTATCAGGGGAATGGCCGCAACAGGTACAAGACCCACATCGGATGTTCCATTAATAAGATTAAAGGCAGTAATGGCAGGAGCAACATACTCGATTTCAATCTTCTTTGAAATCGGATGATTCTCCAGTCCGTAGACAAAAGGAGCCGTGTTTAAATATGATATTGCTGATACACGAACTTGCATTATCTCCTCACCATTAAGCCACACAAACGGGCATGGCAAAGTTAAGACAAAATTTCCAAATGCTCAACCAAAATTTTCAAACCTATTGCAATAAGAATCAATCCGCCAAATATCTCAGACCTTCTTCCGGCTTTTGTACCGATATATCTCCCCCCTTTGAGCCCTGCAGAAGCAGCAATGGCTGTTACCGCAAGAATGATTGCAGATGCAATGAGTATACGGTTGAAAGTAAAGCTGGTCATAGCAAGACCTATTCCCACTGCTAATGCATCAATGCTTGTTGCAACCGAAACAGTTATAAGAATTCTTGTTTTCCTTACATCGATACATACCTCTTCCTTATTTTCCAGCCCTTCCCTTATCATCTTTACCCCGATATATACGAGCAATAAAAAGGCGACCCAGTGGTCAACAGAGCCAATTATTCCAAGAAGGCTTTTCCCCAGCAACCAGCCTGTAAATGTGAATACAGACTGAAACAGGGCGAATGACAGGAATATCTTTACAAACTGGGCACGGCTGATATACGGGAGACAAATCCCCGAAGAGAGCGATACTGCAAAAGTATCGAAGCACAGGCCCACCGAAAGAATGAAAATTTCTAATATTGACATTTACGCTTTTTTCGTTCCATCTCTTAAAAGATACATCCCGATAAAGGTAAGCAACCCGTTTACTATAAGTATTGTAAACCCGAATCCGAATCCAAGATACACCTTTCCCACGTAATCCATTATAAAACAAAGTATTGGCGAAGCTATTGCCACGTATGGCATATATTTATCCTTGACGTTGTGTTTAGTAAGAATTCCAAAGAAGAAAAAGCCGAGCAGCGGGCCGTATGTATACGACGCAACCAGATAAACAAGGTCAATTACCGTCTGATTGTTTACCGCATTTAATATTAAAATTATAACAAAGAAGAGGAGAGCAAAAGAAGCATGAGCCATTTGTCTGATTCTCTTTTTTCTTGCAGCCGAAATATCTTCTCTTTTGTTAAAGCCAACAAAGTCTATACAAAAAGAGGTTGTAAGGGATGTGAGTGCGCCCCCGGCACTTGGATACGAAGCAGATATGAGACCGATAATGAAGAAGAGTCCTACTCCAAGCCCAAGATACTGACTTGCTATGGTCGGGAACAATTTGTCTGTCTGAGCTTTTGTAAACTCTCCCAAATCGTTGGCAAGTCCAATTCCATGCATTCCTCCGAGCTTTGAACTTACAAAAATTGCAAGAACGGCTCCCATCAAAAGGAAGAAGAAGTTAACAATAACGATTGTTATACTTGTAGTATATATGTTTTTCTGAGCCTCTTTAATGTTTTTGCATGAAAGATTTTTTTGCATCATCTCCTGATCCAGACCAGTCATAGCTATTGTAATGAACATCCCGGCGATAAACTGCTTAATGGCATTTGTTGAGTGTCCCCAGTCCAAATCTATCCATTTTGAATATTCTGTGTCTGCTACAGCTGAAATCAGCCCGCCTACACCCCAGTTCATCTCTTTTGCTACAAAAAAGATAGTGAGAAACACAGCAAGCAACATGAATGTTGTCTGAAGAACATCTGTCCAGATAATTGTCTTGACCCCGCCTTTAAATGTGTACAAAAATATCAGAAACATGAATACAAACGAGACAACCCAAAACGGAACAGAGCCTTCCGGCAGGAATGTATGAAGCACAAGAACTACAACAAATATTCTCACGGCAGCTCCCAGTACCCT
>Ga0209016_1002069_pt1 | contig 14334 bp, 17 predicted proteins | sample EPASupsiteSAE305_FD_187265 | JGI IMG/M metagenome (GOLD analysis project Ga0209016, IMG submission 187265) | Bioremediated contaminated groundwater microbial communities from EPA Superfund site, New Mexico - SAE3-05 (SPAdes) (version 2) | ecosystem: Environmental > Aquatic > Deep subsurface >...
AGCTTGCACCATGGTTAACGATCGCAGAAAAAGATGCAAGGCCTTATTCAACTGCGGCTACGGAAACCTGCAGGCCTTCGGAAGATTCAACACTGCCCCGCCACGGGTTGGCGGAATCTTTCCTGCCTGCCATCGTGCAGCACCTTGATGGTGTCGCCATCGGTGACCGAGATGACCTTGGCAGGCCAGGCGAGGCAGAGTGCGGGGAGAGCAAAGGCGATCGAAGTCGTCGCTAGATACGCTTTGATTTTAGATGGTTTTCCAGTGGTGCGGGTTGGGGTCTGGTTCATTCTGTCCTCACAATAATGGAAGCCTTTAATCGAAAAGAGGACCGATTTTCTCGTTAAACCGGTAACGCATCGCTATGATTATAAAAACAGCCTATTAGTTTACCTCTATCACTCATGTGAGGCAATGGCAATATTGATAAGGCTATGATTTCAGGCAGGTAGATATTGGTAATCGCCACCAATTCCTTTTCAAACTATACTTACTCTGGTCTCCCCACAGCCGCCCCGCAGCGGTCTCCCTTTGCCGCCTTTCACTTTTTCCTTAGGAACAGGGCACACCAGGGCGGACAGCATGGGCCGGGGGCATGGGCTGGGTATGTCGGTGAAAACGGCTGGGATGTAAAGGCCATCTTGGCTATTTTTTTGGATGGGGGAAGAAATGCTGACGGGATTGCCTGTTGGCGATTGGCCTTATCTGCTCCAGGCCGTTAAGGCACCTTTGGGCCACAGGTTCAGGTCATTGGTTCAGGTGGGCGAACCCACCGGGGAAGTTCGCGACCCTGGCCCCGGTTCTGGCAATGGCATGGCCTGTCCGGGCCCTATTGATGCCGGAAATATTAAATGGCGGCGGGAGGCGATCAGCCGTGGGACTGTTGGGTGGTAATGGCGGTGGGGATGGAGGAGGTGGGTTATATTTGCCGGTTTTGTGGGATGGAATCGCCTTGATCTTCCATGAATGGCCTCGCTCGCCAATACCCACCACGGTTTAGAGTGGCGACGGAATGGGTGGCGGTTTCACTTCCGCCGAGGCGCGTTTTATGGTAAAAGTTGAAAGAGGTGTGCTGTAACTTCAACAATATCGGCCAAGTTTTTTCCGGCGTGGTGGCCTTGGGAACAGGAGGGCCGAAGGCATAAACATGTACCTTTTAACTACAAGCAAGTTGCATAGAGGAATAAAATGAACAACATTCAAGAAAAGGATTGGGCAGAGGATAGTTGGCATGGGCATACCGGATTGGACAGTTCTTGCGACTACTGCATTATAGATAAAGCGATCGAGGAGGAATCGAAGGATAAGTCAGGGCCAGCCGCCAACAAAGAAGGCAACAACGAACAAGAGTAACTTCGTTCTATTATCGATTGAACGGTATCCAGCAGGTACCCAGGATGCTCGGTAGTAAGGGAAAAATAGACACAATCAAGTGAAACTGGATGGTGAAGGGGGGATTATGAAAAAGAGAACTCTTATAGGTCTATTGTTTGTTAATCTGCTGGTTTCTGTGGCAGGGTGTGCCACGAACAGCCCCACATATCACAATTATATCATGAGGGGCCAGATTATCGAAGTGAATGATAATATAGCATATCTTTGCATCGGGAGTAGTGATGGCGCAAGCGTGGGGCAGGAATTAGCCGTGTTAAAATTTGGCAGGATGCCACCCCCTTCAAGATCCACAGCGCCCAGATTCAAGAGGGATGAAGTCGGTAAAGTGAGAATAATAGAAATCGTAGATGAACATTATGCAAAAGCTACTGTGCTGACCGGTGAAGTTAAAGCCAACTCTATGGTAGAACTGAGGAAGTAGAATCGGGGCGATGCTGGAAAGAAATTGGGGAAATCTTACCAATTCCGGGTTCATCTGATAACAAAGATGATGTGCTTTTTAGAAAATAATTAAGGCGTGTCGCGGTTGTTGAGTGCTCTTTTGTCGTTGGGTCATGCTGTGACCTCCCGCAAACATGCAAATGAATTAGAACGCCTACAAACTGTAGCGATCCCCATCACACGCAACCATTGCTCGTGGCGTTCATGGTCCGGAACCGCCCGACACAGGCGCTCATAAAATGCCGGACCGTGGTTATGCTCATGCAAATGAACCAGTTCATGCTGAATCAGATACTCTATCCGTTCGGGAGGGAGGAGGATCATTCGCCAATGAAAGAGGAGTTTCCCTTTCTCCGTGCATGATCCCCAGCGGAAACCGAGATCACGAATTTCGATGGTATCTGGAGCAACCCCGATCCGATCCTGCAGTTGACGCACCCGCCCGGGAACCCAGTCCTCGGCGGACCTGTCCAGACCTCCCTGTATCTAAATCTCACGCCGGTAATAAAAAGTTCAATGCAAGTTCATGCGGAGGTCGGAATAAAGGTCGGTCGGCAAGATGCTGTTTTATCCTTTAAATTCAATTTTACGATTTTCATCTACCCGTTATTTTACCCGTTACCGTGTGCCGCTGCCCCCTTTTCATGGTGTGCCAGGCAAGGAGAAATATTCACAAGGGGACCATGCCCAGCGCCCCCAGGCAATAAATAATCCTCGGCCAACCAACAGGCCAACTGGTGATCTTTCCCCACAAAGGAACCCTTCCCCTTCTGCCTGGCAAAGAAAAACATCCATAGGGGAGCATGGGCACAAGCAGGTAATTCCCGACACCTCTTGGGTCCGCCATACGATTTTCCCCGCGATTGACAACAGCATTGCCATTCAGAAAACAGCTGATACCGTTGCCGCTATTGACCTGGCAATTATCCCCTGAAACGAAAAAAGGCAGAGCCGTTAAGCCCTGCCTTTCTATCTAGGCATCACTCATTCGTTTCACAGGTTTTTGTTCCGGCACAAGCGCCCTACGGTTGTCTCTTAAAAATACAAGAAAATGAGAGCCAACCGATTTTGATGTGAATTTGTTATAGCCAACCCCGGTTGTCTCTCAAAAATACAAAAAAATGAGAGCCAACCGATTTTGAGCCTAATCCTTTAGCCCTTAGACATCTTGACTGTCAAAATTATGTGGATATTAACGGCAAATAGGCTTAACGTTAAAATTATCACATATTTTAACGTTAAGCACCGCTGAGGACAAAGGTATGGAGCTCGATCTGGACAATGCCGTCAACTACCACTATGACAAATTCCCACCAAAGACATTAGATTACGGGAAATTTGTAGGACCTCTTGTAAAGGCAACTGATGCTGTGGCTCGTTATGACCAAATGTTAAAAAACATGCATAACAGCGAGATATTACTAGCTCCTTTGCGCAACCAAGAGGCTGTAATTTCCTCAAGGATGGAAGGGACCTTAAGTACTATGGATGAAATCCTTAAATATGAAGCTGACCATGACACAGAAATAAAAAACACTGAAAATGTAAGATCTGAAATTATTGAAACTATTCTTTATCAAAGAGCACTGTTGGCAACCCAGAAAGCAATGGAAGATGGTTATCCGCTATCTCAATCTTTAATCAAAGGCATACACCAGAGATTACTGTCTTTTGGACGTGGAGCTACAAAATCACCCGGGAAATTCAAGGACGAGCAAAACTATTTGGCAGATAAATTTAAAAAGAAAATATTATTCATTCCAATATCTCCAGAAAAATTACAAGATGGCCTTGATAATCTATTTCAATATATAGAGCAAAGCACACATCCTGCATTAATAAAAGCTGGCATTACCCATATTGAATTTGAGGCTATACATCCATTTAAAGATGGGAATGGCCGCATCGGGCGTATGTTAATCACATTGATGCTTTGGTCGGCAGGTACAATATCTGCACCTCACTTTTACATTAGTGGTTATCTTGAAGACAACAAAGACCTATATATAGACACCATGAGGAGAGTATCAGAAAATGGGGAATGGGAAGACTGGTGCTCTTTTTTCTTGAAAGCAGTTGAGCAACAAGCTATTAGAAATTTATCAATCGCTGAAAATATAAGAGCACTGTATGAGGAGATGAAATCTATTTTTTCGAATACCCTCTCCTCCAAGTGGAGCGTCAAGGCTTTGGATTTTGTATTTACAAATCCAGTATTTAGAAATAATAAATTTACGACAAATAGCGGTATAACAGCAGCGACGGCAGCTAGATTTACAAGGGTACTACTAGATGAAGGGCTAATTATACAATTAGAGGAAGCATCTGGCAGAAGACCGGCTTTGTATTCTTTTGAGCCATTAATGAAACTTGTCAGGGTTTAACAAGCCCCCGGCCAGCCGAAGCCAACCAAGGACAATAATTTCTAAAGGAACACTTCCAACCGCTCAACCGGAAAGATCGTTGGCCCGATCCCGCAAGCTCCTGCTCGGTCGGAAGGTGATCACTGCCTCTTGGTGATGGTCATCGAGGCGCCCGTCTTGGGATTGCGTCCCCGCCGGGGTGACTTGTCCCGTACCGCCAACACGCCGAACTGGACCAGCTTTACAGACTCGCCGGCAACCAGGGCGCTCTTCATCGTTGCAAAAACAGTATCGACAATCTCAGCGGCACCTCGCAGCGAAACACCGACCTTCTCAGTGATGCTGATCGCCAGTTCCTTCCTGGTCATGTTCGGCTTTTCATTCTTCAGATCCTTCGTGGTTACGAGTAATGGTTTGATGGTATGGGGTGAGAATGCGCCGACTGTTATATCCTGCCTGCCTGAGCCGGGCAAAGAGGGGAATGCTCTGGCCTGGATCAATGACAATCTCCAGGCCGGAGTCATAAAGATGTAGGTGGTGGACGGGGCCGTTGGGGTCTCCCCTCACATCCCATTGATTCGTTTCGCCGCGGCCTTGAGGGCATCTTTCCCCTGTGTCATCGCCTTGGCAATGATGCGGGCCTTCTCTTCGACCGCAAGGCTTGCCGGGCTGTTGTCGAACATTATCTTGCGAAGCATGGCCTCGATGTTCTTGAGGCGCTCCAGGATCTCCTCATTCTGGTGAATAACCAGTTCTTGGGGCGAGAGAGGATCAGTGGACACTGTGTTTTGCCTCCTGTGGAAGTGCTAAAAAAGGACCCCTCATTTTCGAGGAGCCCTCTGTGGTGCTGAAGGAAATATTTCCGTCAGTGATCGCCGGGCAAAGGGGGAAGGGTTACTGCTGCGCCTGGCCGGCTGGTTGATTGCCGACCTTAACCGACCCCACCCCGGCAGCATCGGCTTTGCACTCTTCCCACATCTCGCCTATCTCCCGGCTCATGGCTTTGAGGTTCTCCTCAACCTGCCAAAGCAAGCTTGCGGCTGCTTTATCGGTCAACCGCCGGGTTCCCCAATCTCCAAGAAGATCCGTCGTAACCGCTCCGACAATGCTCTGTGTTCTCTCGATGATGGCGCCCAGGCTATCCACGTGGTCAACGATGTCAATTTTCATGCGAAGTCCTCGAAGGTGCATTCATCCACCCCAAGGAGGCGGCAGGCGCTGGATGAAATACCCGTTGCCTTGTTCTCTAAAGCGCTCAGTTGCCAGCATAGGCCCCTGATGGCGACCGGGTAGAGTTGCCAGCCACTGACGCCTTCTCCTGCCAGGCCCTTAAGGGTCTCTTTCATGTAATAGAGTTGATCGGCGATTTGCCGTGATTCCAGCCGGATTAGGTGCAGGTTGTTACTGTTCACTTCCACGTTCATAGTGCTGTTCTCTAAATAAAAATGGGCGGACATTATGCGGGTTGGCGGATAGCGAGCTCCCAAAGCTCTTTAAGTCGAATGCTCGCCGACCTGTCAAGCACCTCCCAGTCTTCACCACAATCTTGTGATTTTTTAGCGAGTTCAACAGCGACCTCAAGGACGCACAAGACATCATTGGGGGTTTCGCCATCTTCCATGGCAAATTTTAACAATAGGCTCAAGGTGCCGCACAACTGGCGCAAGGAATCTGTAAGTTTCGCACCGGGGTGATTGTCTTCACGCGCCCCCAGGGTCTTAATTATGGCCGGGAGAGTGTGGATGTCTGGTTTACTGATCATTTCCATAGCTTTTCCTTGGTTTGTTTTTTGCTCGCGCTTGAAAACGCAAAATGGGCGGACATTATGCGGGTTGGCGAACCGGTCACGGGGGCCGGCAGGCGTGAGCCTCCCACATAACGCCGCCCAAAGAAAAGAGCTTCGCCATGAAATGGACACAAAAAAACCGCCAATCATAATTTTATGAAGGCGGTATCGTCCGCCCGTGAATCGGGTCGCCAAACCCGGCAACCGTTTCTTTCGGCTGCATGGATATGTTGCCCGATCCTGGGGGAGTTGTCAATATTTTCCATAGGGGAGATAGCCGCCCACCTTGCCCTGGACAGGACCTGCTCCCAACCATGGTCATCATGATGACGATGACGATCATGATGACCATGACGAATCCAATTTTGGATTGGTTGAATAGCCGGTCAACACGATGATCAGCACGATGGTAATGGTGGAGCCGCCCGCAAAATTGTGGACGGTTCAGCTCAGCTCAAATCCGAGCCCAGTTCAGGGAAAAATTTCCCTCAATACCATGCGCCTCTCACGTCCGGGGGGGGCGGGTGCAAATCTGGCCTCGGGTCAACCAAGGAAAAATTTCCTTCGTTGATAGCTCGCCGCATTGGTGGTAACGGGCCGAAAATCAGGTCGGTTATGGGTCCAGATTTGGGCGCATCCAACCGCCTCAATTTTGAGGGCAATGCAATGGGTGGACCCGGGTGCAAAAATGGCCTCGGCAATGGTCCAGGTTAGGACCATTCACTTTCCGCCCATAAAGGCGAAAACATCAGGCGGTCGATCCAAACCTGGATTGTCCCAACCTCCCCAAGTCTGGGGGCGTTGGCATGGGGTGGTGGAATGCCCCCTTATGTGGCCACAGGGGGTAACGATTTGCTATCCCCTTTACCTGGAAGAGGGTGCGGCGTATCACCGCACCCTCTTGAGCTGTGCTCGAATCTGAGCATGCCCCCCTGGCTACCGCGGTGCGAAATAATTTCAGGGCAAGCTCTGCCGGGCAAAGGAAAGGTTTATCCGCACTCTCGCCGGTACGACTTGGCCCTCTATTCTCGATTTAAATGAGTACAGAGGTTGCCTGCGCCATCTGGCCGTTACTAGACCAATGTCGAGGCCTTACCCTTGGCCACCGTTGTAAAATTACTTGCCCCAACAGGAGGTGAAAGGGGTGGACACCTGTCGCCCCGTTGGCCTTGACAAGACCCCATGCTAAGGGCAATACTGTTCAGTCCTTGTTCTTCAAGCAGAGTAATGATGAACGGACGGGCGATATCAGCGGCCCCTCTCGAAAGACATGACGACAAACGCCCTGCATCAGGGGTTGTCGCGAGCAGCCTGCAAAAGGCTCACAGGCGAAGATTCGTTTTCACTGGAGAAACCGGTTAGCCTGGCAAATAAAAAGGGCTAAAGAAATCACGGTTGGGCTCTGGCTATTTCGGATATTGCAAAATATCCGGAATTCTAGATTTATTGGACACCGCCTGGATCAAGAATATCAAAATATGGAGCGAATGAATGGCTACCTATACGACCAATGTCCAAGCAGATTTCTCGCAGGCAGTGGGCTTCTTTTTCGCTGGACCAGCGTCTGTTATTAGTTTAACCAGCTCACAAATGATCTTAAAGACGCCGAGCGGCTTTACGCAAATTTACGAAGGTTCATTTTTCTATTCATATTCTGGAGGGCACCAAGTTTTTAATTGGAATGAAAAAAGTTCAGTTACTGCAATAAAATCTTATGATATTGATGGAACGTATGCTGCAGGCGCAGTAGGGTTAAGTGTAATTGGCGATATTGTTAAATCGTATGCAGATTTGAATGATGGCAATGGCCTTAAATCTTATGTATTTCGTGGCAACGACGCTATTTCAGGGAGCTCGCATGGAGATGTGCTTTGGGGCTATGCCGGAAACGATATGATTGAGGGTAAAGGTGGTAATGACATTATTGATGGAGGAGAAGGCGAAAATACTATAGTCTACTCATGGAAAAGATCAGAATACAAACTTACCATTAACAACAACGGGTCTTGGAACATATCAGATTATATTACAGGTCGAGATGGCACCGATACAATCACTAACTTTAAATACATTCAATTTTCAGACACAGTTATAAATTCAACATTTTCAGACACTATAGCTCCATTTGGAATTCATTCTATCCCATCAAGCGAAAAGACAGACGTATCAATAACTGAAAACATATCTTACACCTTCAACGAGTCAATTCAAAGAGGAACTGGAAACATCGTTCTCAAGACTTCAGCAGGAACTACTGTTGAAACTTTTGACGCTGCGACAAGTAACCATTTATCAATCTCTGGAGCTACCCTGACTATAGACCCGACCAACACACTGAATAACAATACTAACTTCTATGTAGACTTTGCACCAGGGACAATTAATGACTTGGCAGGTAACACTTTTCCTGGAACCACCTCCTTTAACTTTACCACCATCCCCATGGGACAAATACTACATGGAACTAATCGGAATGACACATTAACTGGAGGCGGAGGAGATGATTCCTTCAGCGGATTTAAAGGCGACGACATCTTTAATGGCGGGGATGGTGTCGATGCAATAATCTTGTCAGGCCTACCCAGCCAGTATCACCTTAATGGCAACACCCTCACCGGCTTCGAGGGCACTGACACCCTCTCCAGCATCGAGCAGTTCCGCTTTGGCAACCTCTACGTCAGCAATTTACCTGCCAGTGCCCTTATCGATCCCGACGGAGCAGGCCCCGCAGATTCCCCAGCGAAAGATCTGCTCCAGGGCATCTCCGATCTCTATGTGGCCTACTTTAACCGGGCCCCCGATGTGGATGGTTTGATGTATTGGTTCAGGGAGGTCATGAACGGTTCGACCTGGACATTGCCGACCATCGCCCAAAGCTTTACTGATCAAGCAGAGTATAGAGCGACTTATCCGCCAGGGCTTTCTAACCGTGAGTTTATCAGTGCAATTTATCAAAATTTGTTTGATCGAGCACCAGATGCCGCAGGTTGGGACTATTGGGAAAATGACCTCAACCATGGTGTGCCAAGGGATGTATTTATCTACTCGATCATTCAAGGTGCTTATGCGCCATCCGGGAGCGCTACAGATAAATCCTTGCTCAATAACAAGCATGACGTTTCCCTGTATTACTCTGGGCAACTCGCGACCAGTGCAGAGGGATTTGACACCAGTATCGCCCAAGTATCGAACCGGGTAACTGCCGATGCGCAAACGGTGGGAAAGGCTGAAGCGGTGGTTGATTACGTGATCGATAATCCAATTACATTGACGGGGTTGATCAACGATACTCCAGCTGTATGGGAAGCTTTTTGGGTTTGAAATAGCAGCCCTATTGGTCAAGGAACAAAAGGACCACCTCTTCCAGTCCTCTTGTTCCTTGACCACACGCCCTTCAGTCGATATATTTTCACTACGACTGATTGTCTGCTCGGCGTTGGGCGTGGACTGGCTACCGGACTTTGTAACAGTATCACGAGCGAAGGCAGGCTGCTCTCCGGGGGCAGGGGGAAATAGCGCGCGCCTTCCCACAATAGTTGTTTACTGCTGGTTTCTTGTGATTCATCATTGCTTTGGCCCGAGAGTGGACTGGATTTATCCTTTCCCGTTAATGCATTAGGGGTTCTCGGAAGAGAATGAAGGGACGGTGCCCCTTCCCAAAGCAGTTCTTTGTTTGGTACGAATCTGGTTCACACCTGAGCCTTTTCCTTCGCCTGGCTGGCTTTCTTCGGGGCTGTCGTTCTCCCATACCACACTGACTCTCCGCCAATGCGGTAAACTGTCCATGCAGTCACTCACCCTTCAGTCCGCACAGCCGCTTGCCCAGGTTGATGAAAACTGCGACATGCCGCAGTTTTACCCAAATTGAAAAGTGTGATTCTTTGGACACCAAGTTGGACACCAAGCCTGTTCAGGTTTCCCCCTTTTCGGGGGAAAGCTACATAGTCACGCATTTACAGCAGCATGCCATCAGTCTGCTTTCGGCCAGGCCGCCGGCTTCGGGTCTGGGAATCGTCGCCGGGCAAAGAAGGAAGTTCAGGTTGGGTACCAGTTGCCAGGGGCCAGAACCGATTTCTTTGCCGTCAGAAAATTGACATAGTAACCCCGATCCACAGTGATCGTCACCCGGTCGCGGTTGTACCGGCCAAGCTCTCGCTCGCCTTCTGCGATAGTGAATAATGGTATTGAGGCGTCAGCCTCGCTTGCTAATCTTGAAAAAGATGCTTGAACCTGCCACGCGCTTGGGCTGATACCTGCCTCTTGTGCGTCCGCAAGGATTCGATTTCGGAGGGAGTTAAGCGATAGTTGTCGGAGGATGAATCGTCCTTCTTTTTCGGTAAGGGCTTCGATTCGTCCGGCGGTGTTGAACTCGTTGAGGAATTGTTCAAGTTTTTCACGTCCGAATTTCTCCTCAAGATTTTTGATGGTTGCTGCGTTTATGTTTATTCCCAAAAACCCCTGAAGTCAAGGCGGCTGCGCTGATCAGCAGGGAACGGTACGGGGTCGGCCCCGTTGTTTCCTTGCCCCCCGCCGAAAGAGACGATACCGGTGGCCGGGCGATGGGATTGGTAGCGGCAGCGGAGGAAGTCGGCTCTGGCAAGGTGGCCCGGGAGTAGGCGGCGCCCCAGGTTCCCGCCAAGGGTTAAGGGAGTTCAGCGCGGATCGCCCCTGTTGCTTCAGGTAGTCGGCACCGGTTCGCGCTCGCCTTCTGCGACACCGTCGAAGGGAGGCTGCTCGCCGACCGGCTGTGTTCCGTGTGTGTTCCCTACATTTCACCCCCTTCGGTTTCGCCTGAAACCTGGCTCTGAAACTTTTCCGGCGGGACCCCTCCAAAGTGCGTACCCCGATGCGAACCAGGTGCGAACCAGTGCAATGGTTGACGGTCATATGTGTTCATCAAATCGAACAAATAGCCGACTTTTCACGGGTAACACGTTCATGAGGTTAGGGCTTTTTACCATCTGGAGACAGGCCAGTTGATTGCCGCTTTGAATAGTCAAGCCTCCAGGGTGCGGACCATCGGTGCGGACCTGCCGGCCCTGGCCTTGGCCCTGCAAAATCTACGGTCGAGCAATTCCTGAAAGTTGAATTTCATCGGGCTTGCTCCTCGTCAATCGCTCGCCTTTCAGCGTCGGACAGTTCAATGGTACACCCAAAGAAGGTTATGGCCTCCTCATCGCACATTCCGAAATACGAGGATTGCAACTTGTCGCCACTGTAATACCACCACAGGCGGGTGGTCCCCGTTGAGCCCGGGACGGAAATGTGTAGCGGGGTCAGGCCGTGCTTGTAGCCCCACCTGGTCAAAAGTTGTTCCGTGAAGCTCTTCATCGCTGCACCCTCCCGCCGGATCGCCGGGGGCAACTCCTCAACCAGTCGAGCCTGGTCCACTGCTCAACCCCGGGCCCAGGCCGCAGGCAACCGGGCACCGGGCCTTCCCCGGGCAGGTCAATCGCCTCCAGGGAAAGGCAATCGTTCCGGCACCAGTTCGACAGGGCTGGCCGGGTGGTCGCCGCCGGTCCGCCCGGGTGGCCGGCCAGCAGCTTGATGATTTCGATTTTGTGTTCGGCCAGGGCAGGCCGCCAGCGATTGACCGCCGACTGCTCGCCGGCGGCCTTGATGGTACCGGCGGCGGATAACGTGACGACCACCCCCTCGGCACATGCGGCACGGTAAATTTCTACCGGGGTCATATCTCCACCTCAACTATACCTTCGCTCGTGGGGGTGGCTCTATCCGCAACGCCGCAACAATCACCGTATAACGGTAAGTTACCGCTTTCTCTATCCGCAACATATCCGCAACGTTGCGCTTTATCCGCAACATTTGTCAATCCGTGCGGTGTGGCGTGTTGCGGATCGACGTTACCCTGTTGCGTTTCGTGTTGCGGATTTAACATGTTGAAATTGTGCTTTTGTTGCGCTGTTGCGGATTTTTCAGGGGGTGCTTGTGGGATGTATCGAGAAAAGGCTTCTGTGAACTGCTCTTCCAAGAATCCCTTGGGGGTGCTGCCACCGATCCGAACGGTGTTGCTGCTGATCCCGTACCCTTTCAACTTGCTAGCAAGCTGCCGGGGCCTGATCGGATTACCCCGGTTGTAAGTCGCCCAGGTCTTTTCATCATCGGCGCACAGCTCTTTGATCAGGTCCACGGTGCTGATCCGGCTGACGCCCTTCATCTCAAAGACCTCTTTGATGTCGGCCAACAGCTCCGTGCCGATAGTCTGGGCCGCGCTTTCGCTGCCTGACAGCTTCAGGGCCGCCTTGGTACCAACCTGCAACCAGTCCCCGCCGGCGACCATGGCAATGGCAAGCAGAGGCTCCCAGTTGTCCTGTGCCCGGTCATTGAGGCTTGGCGGAAGGGCGGGCCGGGCCAGCCGCACCCGCTCGCTGTAGTCGTCAGCAAACCTGGCCAGCTTGGACCGCAGGTTGCTGAACAGATCCGGCTCGGCATGTCGTAGCCGGGCGACCTTTTCATGGGGCAATTTGCGCCGCAGTTCCAGGACCACCGCCCGATCCATGAGGGTATCGGCAACATGGCCGATGCCCGACAGGGCCTTAGCGCCCCATAGATTGAAGCGGGCAGGTTCGTGAGTATCACCAACGCAACGTATCGTAAAGGCGCTGTCCCGTGTGTGGCCGGCGTTGATAATGCCGCGCAGCTCGTCGTTGTCCTTTAGGCAGGCGTCAACTTCATCGATAAGGAGGGTTGGTTTCCACTTTTCAATGGATCGGTACAAAGCCGCCGGGGATATGCTGCTGGCCATAATTGGTCTGGCTGACAATTTCCCAATCACGTTCAGTAATTGTGATTTTCCGCACCGCTTCTCCGGTGCCGTGATCACTGCCAAGGGGGCAACCTGAACCGAATCCATGAACCAGGTCATTGCAGACCACAAGGCCACAGCGTGGGGAACCTCTCCAGGGCAGACGATAAACCTCCGGACGGCCGCCGCGATCTCGCTCAGTAGCAGGGCCGGGTCAACAGGATCGGGCCACGGAACAACATCTTCAAATGGCTGGTCATTGTCACTGTCCCCCTTGCGAATATCGATCACCATCTTATCAAGGATAGCTGTCCGCATGCTGAGCCCCGCCGCCGCCTCTTTGCGGGCCTGCTCGTACTCAACAGGGGAAAGGCTCGCCAGGCGCTGAATGGTGTCCGCCGCGGTGCCGGTCCCGATCTCCTGCACGGCGGCCGGGTGATCGTTCGCCGGGGTGGGCCCAGCCTCAATATTGATTTGCCCGTCCTGGACCGCCCGGGCATTGGCTACAGCCTCCCGTACCGCCTCGGGTCCCTGCTCGTTCCACAGGTCCCAGAAGTCAGACTTCCGGCCAAGGTCGGGAACCGCCAGGCGACCGCCGACGGCCAGCGCCGCCCGGGTGGCCGCCTCAATACCGGTGTTTCGGTCGGTGTCGTCTTTCGTGTCGTCATCGGCCAGCATGACAATCTCTGCGCCAGGTGCCAACCGCCGGACCACCTCGGCCACCGAAAGCAGGTTGCCCGCATCGAAGGCCACCACCCCAGGTAATCCGGTTGCAGATACCGCCGCCGCGACCGTTGCCAAGCCTTCACCGATCAGGATGCTGCCTGTTGCCCCTCGGAGTTTGCCAAGCGGGTGGAAGCATCCTTTTTTCTGCCCACTGACAAGAAAGTCTTTGTCGCCAGCGGGGTTGATCGCCTGTAACGAAACGACCTGCCCGGATTCGGCGTACAATGCCACCAGTAAGGCGTCGTCCCACCCTCGCTGCCGCCACGGGCCGCGCTTGACCAGGCCGCCAAAGGGCACCTTTTTGACCATGGCGTAGGGGTGGCCGGTGGGATCGCCCACGGCGCCGAGTAGGATTTCTTGGGCCCTGGCCGCCGCCTGCTGCTGCTCGACCTGGCGTTGCTCATCGGCCTGTTTGCGGGATCGCTCGATCTGCTGCCGGAAAGCCGCCCGCTCCGTTTCGGTTCGGGGTTGCTCCCGCTCGGCCTGCCAGGTTTTCGACAACTCGGTTGACCAGTCACCAAAGACACCGCCGATCCCATCGGGGAAAAATTGGCACCATCCGGCCGCGTTGCCATTGCGCTTGCCGATCCCGGGAAACCGGTGCATCCGCCCCGGCTCGATATGTTCCGGCGGCTCCAGGCCGGCGGATCGCATCGCCTCTTTGAATAATTCAAGCATCGGCATGGTCAATCACCTCGACGATTTCCGTGATGCAATCAACCAACTCGGACGTTCCCCAACAAGGGGCGGCGATTGCCCGGTCCCGGTAGCGACAAAGGAGGGTTCGCAGGAGTTTGTTTTCGATGTGCCGAAGGAAGCGGGAGATTGCGCGTTTCATGAGCCGTCACCCTTCACCC
>Ga0209016_1002074_pt1 | contig 14292 bp, 14 predicted proteins | sample EPASupsiteSAE305_FD_187265 | JGI IMG/M metagenome (GOLD analysis project Ga0209016, IMG submission 187265) | Bioremediated contaminated groundwater microbial communities from EPA Superfund site, New Mexico - SAE3-05 (SPAdes) (version 2) | ecosystem: Environmental > Aquatic > Deep subsurface >...
TTTGAGGGCAAATGCCAAGGCGCCGAGGAGGTAGCCTGCGGAAAAAAGGATGCTCCCGATGCGGGTGAGTCTGCGCGGGCCGTATTTCGCAAGGTTCATCCCGCCCCAGGCTGCGGCCAGGCCGAGGGCGGCTATGGCGATGCTGAATGTCCAGGCGGTCTGGCTGTTGGACCAGCCGAAGCGCTCCATGATGGGTTTCTGGAAATAGCTCCAAGCGTAGACGGTACCAAGGCAGAGTTGGAGCAGGGTTCCCATGCTGGCGACAAGCCAGCGGTTGCCCTGTGTCGGTGTGTGCTGCATCGCGCGGTGCCTCCGGGTGTGCGGTGTGAGTATCCGACTATAGCACGGCGAAGGAGGCAAGGCCACATAGGGGCGTGGTTCGCGGGAGTATGCGAGGGATGGCTTCTCTGAGCGGCAGAAAAAAGTGTGTAGCCTCACTTGCATCCTGCCGATACCTATTGTATAGTTTCGAATGTTCACAAACTGAACATTCCAAAACCGAGGTGTCCAAGGTCAGCGTGTTTCGGCCGCGGCCAAGGGCTCTCGGTGTCATGCTTCTCCCGCACACGCCGCGCCAGGATGAAAGGGAGCGGAAGGATAAGGTGTGGGGTGGGGCGGTCTCCCCGGAGGCTCCTCAAGGGGCTGAGGGGCGAAGCTATTTTACTATCTAGAATTCAAGCATAAAATTGTTTTCGTTCTCAATTGCATTTATAGCGAATCCTAGCAGGTTCTTATGTCCAACCCAGTAAAACTCAAAGCACAAGTCCTTTCTGTCAAATCATTTGGACCCGACACCTATTCAGTCAAATTTAAGCCGGAAGTCTCTCCTCCCCGATTCAAGGCCGGGCAGTTTCTGCATCTCACTATTGATGAATATGATCCGGCTGGCGGCTTCTGGCCGGAATCGCGAGTCTTTTCGATTGCATCTGCCCCCGGAATGTCGGAATTGGAGATCGTGTACAGTGTCAAAGGCAGGTATACCCGCCGAATGGCTGACCATCTTTCTTCAGGGCGAGAGGTATGGCTGAAGCTTCCTTATGGCAATTTCATTATCGATTCATCAATTGCCCCCGGGCAGGATGTCGTGATGATTGCCGGAGGAACCGGTATTTCACCATTCTTGCCCTATTTCCATGGCCTAGTGGCGAATAATAAGAAAGCGCGCACCGTGCGTCTTTACTACGGAATTCGCCAAAATTCCATGCTCCTTGCAGCCGATCTGATAGAAAATTGTGCCCGCTCCGGGCTTATTGAAGCTTCTCTGTTTGTTGAAAATGAAAAGCCGGATCTGCGCCTGCCCTCATTCATACGACAGGAATCCGGCCGCCTGGATATTCGCCAAATCCAAGCTGAATCGAGCGATTTGAAGAATCCGGCATTTTTCATTTCGGGCCCCCCTGCAATGATCGCTGCCTTCAAGGATGCACTTGCCCAGGCAGGCATTTCCCCTGAAAATATAAAAATCGACGAATGGGAGTAATGAATGGTAAAAACCGAGAAGGACCTCCGCGCACAAATCGCCGAGCTTGTCAAAGAATATTATGATATCAAATTCGCCCCCAAGCCTTTTGAGCCAGGCAAAAGCATGGTCCGCTACGCGGGCCGTGTTTTTGACGAAAAGGAACTACAGAGCCTCGTCGATGCATCGCTGGATTTCTGGCTTACTTCAGGACGGTACTCAGAGGCATTTGAATCGGCATTCTGCGCGTTTACAGGCGCGGAGTACGCGTTCCTTGTCAATTCCGGTTCTTCCGCGAACCTTGTCGCGCTTGCAAGCCTTACCAGCCCGCTTCTGGGCGACAGGCGCCTGAAGCGGGGCGATGAGGTAATTGCTGTTGCAGCGGGATTCCCGACGACCGTAAACCCGATTATTCAATATGGCATGATTCCTGTGTTCGTCGATGTGGAAATCGGCACCTACAATGTTGACGTGCAGCAGCTTGAAAAAGCAATCAGCCCGAAGACTAGGGCAATTTTCCTTGCCCACACGCTGGGGAATCCCTACAATCTCGATGCGATCATGAAGCTGGTGGAAAAGCACAATCTATGGCTCATCGAGGATTGCTGTGACGCGCTGGGCTCTACGTACAAAGGCCGCCTTGTAGGCAGCTTTGGCCATATTGCGACATGTTCATTTTATCCGGCCCACCATATCACGATGGGCGAGGGCGGTTGTGTTTTTACTAGTGACGAAACCCTGGCTCGCGCAGCCCGCTCCATTCGCGATTGGGGGCGCGACTGCTATTGCGCCCCAGGCGAAAGCAATACCTGTGGCAAGCGCTTCAGCGCCACCTACGGAACGCTTCCGAAAGGCTATGACCACAAATATGTCTATTCGCACATCGGCTACAATCTGAAAGTGACAGATATGCAGGCGGCTATTGGCGTAGAGCAACTCAAGAAACTGCCAAAATTCATTGAAGCCAGAAAAGCCAATTTCAAAGCTTGGACTGAAGGCTTTAAAAAATTCGGAGACACTTTCATCCTTCCCAGGGCAACAGAAGGGTCTGACCCTTCATGGTTTGCATTCCCTGTCACTGTCTCGGAGAACGCTGGCTTTACCCGCACGGATCTGACAGACTACCTCAACAATCACGGAGTGGAAACACGCAACCTGTTCGCAGGAAACTTGCTCCGACAGCCGGCGTACATCGGTATTGAGCATCGTGTTGCGCCGGGAGGGCTCGACCGCACTGACCGCATTATGAACGATACATTTTTCTTGGGAACCTACCCTGGGCTTACGAAGGAACACATTGAGTATACATTGCGTGTTGTTGAGGAATTCCTGAAATCAAAGGGGGCGTAACCCATGAAAGTCGTAATTCTGGCTGGAGGGTTTGGCACGCGCATTTCCGAAGAGTCGGACCTCAAACCCAAGCCCATGATCGAGATTGGCGGCAAGCCAATTCTCTGGCATATCATGAAAATCTATTCGCACTACGGATTCAACGATTTCATCATCTGTTGCGGCTACAAGGGGTATGTAATCAAGGATTATTTCCACCATTATTATTTGCACCAAACGGATATTACGATTGATTTGAGCAAAAATCAAATCGAGTACCATGATTCAAGCTCTGAACCTTGGCGGGTAACCCTTGTAGATACTGGCCTCAATACCATGACTGGCGGCAGGATAAAGCGCATACAGCCATTTGTAGGTGATGAACCATTCATGTTGACCTATGGGGATGGAGTCTCGGACATAGACATCCTGGCTTTGCTTGATTTTCATAAACAACACAAAAGGCTTGCAACGCTCACTGCAGTCCAGCCATCGGGCAAGTTTGGAGCGCTCGGCATCGATACCCAGAATGCAGTCATTCAGTTCAAGGAAAAACCCAAGGGCGATGGCGCATGGATAAATGGTGGATTTTTTGTCTGTGAGCCTGGCATATTTGACTATATTAGATCTGGGGATGAAACGATCTGGGAGCGCCAGCCTCTCGAAGATTTGTCCAGAGACGGGCAGCTTGGCGCGTACAAGCATGAAGGATTCTGGCAGCCAATGGATACGCTGAGAGATAAAAATGAATTGGAAAGGCTTTGGGCTACCGGAAATGCGCCCTGGAAGGTATGGCAATGATTGATCTCGCATTTTGGAAGGGAAAGCGCGTTTTCATCACAGGTCATACTGGCTTTAAAGGCTCATGGCTTTCAATATGGCTCAATGAGCTTGGAGCCGATGTCTATGGCTATGCCCTTGATCCGCCAACAAAGCCAAGCTTGTTCGTTGTAGCTGGTCTTGAAAAGAAAATTCACTCTGTAAAAGGTGATATCAGGAATATTGAGGACCTTAAGAAGGCTGTTCTGGCAGCTCAGCCAGAAATCGTGCTGCATATGGCTGCGCAGCCTCTTGTGCGGCTTTCCTATGAAGAGCCATTACTCACCTATGAGACAAATGTCATGGGGACAGCGAATCTGCTTGAGGCTGTAAGAGGTTGCGCGAGCGTGCGTTCCGTAGTCATTATCACGACTGACAAGTGCTACGATAACAAGGAGTGGCTTTGGGGCTATCGGGAAAACGATGCGCTTGGCGGCTATGATCCGTATTCGAGTTCAAAAGCCTGTGCCGAGCTTGTTGTTGCCGCATACCGGAACTCTTTTTTCAATCCTAAAGATTATGGGCGCACCCATAGTGTCGCAATTGCCACTGCACGAGCGGGAAATGTCATCGGTGGCGGTGACTGGGCAAAAGACCGCCTCGTGCCGGATATTGTCAAAGCGATAAGTGAAGGGCGAAAGGTTCTTATTCGCAATCCTGAAGCGATTCGGCCATGGCAGCATGTACTTGAGCCACTCTCTGGTTACCTGATGCTTGCCGAGAAGCTTTATACAAAAGGAACTGAATACGCCGAAGCCTGGAATTTCGGGCCTTATGATGCTGATGCGAAGCCAGTACGATGGATTGTGGAAAAGCTCTGCGATGCATGGCCTGGGGCCCCAGGTTTTGAAATTGATAAAGCAGCCAAGCCACATGAAGCATCGTATCTTAAGCTCGATTGCTCAAAAGCGATAAGCCGCTTGGGTTGGAAGCCAATATGGAATCTTGAATCAGCCCTTAGGAAAATTATGGATTGGAATTTAGAATTTCTTCGTGGTGAGAATATCTATGAAGTCTCAACAAAGCAAATTGCTGATTTTGAATCTGATTGTGGCAAGATATGATGAACGAAGTAATAAGAAGTATTAGAAAAAGCATTCTTACAATGATGCACTATTCCAAGTCATCGCATATTGGAGCCTGCTTTTCTGTAGTAGAGATATTGTATACCCTTTACTTTGACATCTTAAATATTGATCCCAATAATCCCAAAAAACCATATCGTGATATTTTCATTCTGAGCAAAGCCCATGCAAGTGCAGCACTCTATGCGACCCTTGCCTATCGAGGCCTTTTCCCATTGGAATGGCTTGATCGCTATTATATTGATGATGGCATCTTGCCCGGGCATCTGGATATGAATGCTGCTCCTGGAATCGAGTGTTCTGCAGGATCTCTTGGACATGGTCTTTCAATCGGGCTTGGCATGTCGATTGCGCGCACTATGCGCAAAGAACTAGGGCGAGTCTATGTTCTTCTGGGCGATGGCGAATGCAATGAAGGCTCTGTATGGGAAGCGATTATGCTTGCAAGTACGCTTAAAATCAAAAATCTAACTGCAATTGTCGATTATAACCATTTGCAGGGAATGGGGCGCGAGGTTATAAACCAGACCAATCTCTCTGAGCGTTTTAAAGCATTTGGATGGAATTCAGTCGATGTAGATGGCCATGATCTTGATGCCTTGAAACAGGTACTTTCTGCAATCTCACCGGAATCCCCTTCTGCAATAATTGCGCATACCATAAAAGGCAAAGGTGTATCTTTTATGGAAGATCGTTTGGAGTGGCACTACAAGTCGCCTAACGACGAAGAGTTCGTTGCTGCACTTACTGAGCTTGAGAGAGCACAATGAGAACGACATTTATAAATACACTGATCGAGCGAGCCAGAATAGATAATCGCATCTTTTTGCTCACTCCTGATTTAGGTTTTTCAGTATTTGAAAAATTTATTGAGCTGTATCCAGATCGCTATCTTAATATTGGAATAGCAGAGCAGAATGCAATTGGGATTGCTGCTGGTTTGGCTCTTTCTGGGTATAAAGTCTATGTTTATTCTATTATCCCTTTTCTTACAATGCGCTGTTTTGAGCAGGTTCGCATTGATGTTGCATATATGAATTTGGATGTTAAATTGATTGGTGTGGGTAGCGGTTATTCTTATGGCCCAGCTGGAGCTACGCACCATGCGATTGAAGATATAAGCATTATGCGTTCATTGCCTAATATGGCAGTGTGTTGTCCAGGAGATCCTTTAGAAGCTAAGCAGTTGATTGAGCAGAGTTTTTCATTGCCTGGACCAATGTATATTAGATTAGGGAAAAATAATGAGCCGTTTATCCATGCAAAAGATGATTTGGTGAAATTCGGAGAAGCCTCAATTCTAAAGAGAGGCAGTGATTTTGCTCTTATCACGACGGGCAATATGCTAGAGCAAGGGAAGAACTGGATAGATAATTGGATATCTGAAGGGTATGATCCTGAATTCATAAGCATGCATACAATAAAGCCAATTGATGAAAAATCGGTATTGTCTATTATTGAGCGCGGCTTGAATATTATAACGCTTGAAGAACATTCAGTTATTGGCGGGCTTGGCTCAGCTGTTTCGGATATTGTTGCAGCAGCAGGTTCAAGTTGCAAAGTGGCAAAGGTTGGAATTCCTGATATTTTCAGTCATTATGTTGGAAGCCAAGAAGCACATCGCAAGCATTATGGTTTGGCTTCTCGACCAGATTTGCATGTTTTAGGAATTCTGTCATGAAGATCGCAATTCTTGGTGCAACCAGCCATATCGCCAAAAATCTCATCTACTATTTTGCCAGAGATCCTCAATATGAGCTATTTCTCTTTGCGCGCAATAAAGAAGCTGTTTATGAATTTATTGAATTATGGAATGATATTTCTGTTCCGCGCGTTTTAGGGTTTGAAGAGTTCCTTTCTGGCAATTATCACGCTGTAATTAATTGTGTTGGAGTAGGCGATCCCGGAAAACTAAAAAATGCTGGTGGTGAGATATTCAGACTTACAGAATATTTTGATAATCTTGTGATTGATTATCTTTTGAGCCATAAAAATGTTGTGTATATTAATTTTTCAAGTGGTGCTGTCTATGGTACAGCTTTCGATTCAGGCATTACCAAAGATAGCTTGGCTACTATCGATATTAACAATATCACCTCAGCTGATTTTTACCGCATAGCAAAACTGAATGCAGAGGCAAAACATCGAGCTATGCCTGATTTATGCATTGTAGATCTACGCATATTCAGTTTCTTTAGCCGTTTTATAGATCTTGATTCGGGCTTCCTGCTCTGCGAAATGGTGCGTTGCGCAAAAGATCACACAATTTTCCATACCAATTCAGTAGATATAATTCGCGACTATGTAGCACCAAAAGATCTTTTTATGCTTGTTCAGCTTTGTCTTGAGAAGAGACCTTTGAATTGCGCCCTTGATGTATATAGCGCTAAACCGGTTCGAAAGAGCGAACTAATTAAGCTTTTTTCCGAAGAATTCGGGTTGGATATTGAAGTCGAAGAAACAGACCATTCTTCGCCAACGGGTACAAAAGCCTCTTATTTCTCGACAAATTATAATGCCCAAAGGCTACTTGGTTATATTCCTGAAAGTACATCAATTTGCAATGTGCAAAGAGAAGCAAGAGTCCTTCTTCAATAAGAATTAATTATTGTCAATAATCTTCATCATTAGAAAAATGGAAAATGGAAATAACCAAAAATAGAATTCGAAATCTATTTACTAAAGATATCATCAATACCTATATAAACCAGATTTGGCGATTAATATCAGGTCCAGTATCACTGATTCTAATCCCTTTATTTATTTCGCCTGAAATCCAAGGATTCTGGTATACATTCAGCAGCATATCTGCTTTGTCAGTTTTTGCGGATCTTGGATTTACCACGATTATTCTTCAATTTTCTGCACATGAATTTGCATTCCTGCATTTTGATGAATCTATGGATTTGTCAGGTCCTGAAGATTATAGAAAACGATTAGCTTCGCTTTTTCGATTTGTGCTCAAATGGTCAACAAGCATAGTGCTTATTGCATTTCCTGTAATTTTTATTATTGGATATATTCTTTTTATTCAAAAGGCTGGCATATCTGTATGGCTAGCGCCATGGATCATCTATTCAATAGGTGCTGCTATTGGGTTCTATGCGAGCGTTGTCTCATCCTTCGTACAGGGGTGTGATCAGGTATCAAATATTCAAAAATTGAGCCTTCAGTCAGCCATAGTTGGCACCTTTTCAATGTTCATTTCATTAATACTTCATTTTGGGTTGTATTCGATAGCTGTATCGTTATTGTTGGCGAACTTGTACAACCTGGCAGCAATTCTGATCAAATATCGAAAATTCCTTAGGACTCTATGGAAAACCGAACCTGATAAAACCGATTGGAAACATGATATTCTCAGGCTGCTGTGGAAATATGCCTTAAGCTGGTCAAGTGGTTATTTCATTTTCAAGATATACACGCCATTTATGTTCCAGTTCCATGGACCGATCGAAGCGGGAAAGGTTGGAATTACTATTAGCTTGGTCACTGCGATTTTCAGTATTTCGAATACTTGGTTTTCTGCGAATACACCCAAATTGAATATGTTGGTTGCAAAGCGAGAATGGAAAATACTGGATAAAGAATTTCGAAAAAATTTGATATTATCATTAGGAACATATTTGCTAGGAGTTATTATTCTTTTTGTAGCTGTTCTTGCTTTTTCAGGGAAATGGCAGCTTTTTGATAAATTGAAATCAAGGTTCCTTGGGATAGTGCCGCTATCGATGTTGCTAATAGGCTGGTTTTTGCAGATTATTGTGAATGGGCTAGCAATATATTTGCGTGCACATAAAGAAGAGCCTTATGTCATACCATCTGTTGTAAGTGGAATATTTATTATTGTAACTACATTTTTAAGTTCGAAATATTTACCACCTAGCATGTTTTTTATTGGATTCTTCGCTTCTTATCTTTATGGATTGCCTTGGTCATTTAGAATATATTTTGAAAAAAGGAAAGAATGGCATGTATGACATATAAATATTGGTTATCTATTTGTATTCCAACCTATAATCGATTTGATAGTCTTAAAAAAACAATTGATAGTATTATTTCTCAGGAAGGATTTGATAATTCTATTGAGATAATTATTAGCGATAATGCGTCTTCTGATAATACTAGCAATATATTACAATATTACATAAAGTATCCTAATATTAAATATTATAGAAATAAAGATAATTTGCTAGATTACAATTTTATATTAGCGCTTTCTTATGCTAATGGAGAATATATTAAATTGCTAAGCGATAATAAGCCTGTGTGTCGTAATTTTTTATCAAATATAAAAAAAGCAATAGCAAAAAAGCCTTCTATTATATTTCATAAACTTTCAGCAAATCAATCTATCAAATTTCTTGAAACAAATACTATTAATGATTTCATAAAAAATGCTTCTTTCTACTCTACATGGCTTATCGCATATACATTTAGAAAAGATATATTAGATAATATTAATTATAAAAATATTGATTATACTTCTCGCCTTGTGCAGACAATTATTGCACTAAAAGTATTAGAAGATAATCCGAAATGTTTATTCATCATTGGTAAGAGTATGATTGATTTAGGCGCAAATGGAAAAGGAGGATATAATATATTCGAAGTATTTATTAATAATTACCTAAGCATATTAAAAAATAATAAAAGCATAAGTAAATACGCATTTTTTAATGAAAAAAATAAATTGCTTATATATTTCATATTTGATTGGTTATGGATACTCCTATTATCAAGAAATAGAAGAAGTTATTCATTTGATTTAAAGGGGTGGGGAATAATTTTAATGAAGAATTATTGGTACAATCCGATATTGTATATGTTTCCTTTTTATGAAGGACTGCGTTGGCTGCAGAATAGGATGCGGTTGATAAAGCTAGAAAGAACAGTGGTTAAATCACCTTAAAAATGGACAATATCAAGGATCCTCTCGAAGTTCTTTTCTTATTTAGTTGAGCTGTGTTTAGTCAAGCTCAAATCTACAAAATCCGTACAAATTTCACAATCCAGCTATTGAAATTACTGTTTGAGAAGATGTTATTTGCTATTATTGACTAAAAAAATGATTGGCTCAGAAAACTATATTAAATATTATAATTTATAGGGAGAATCAATAATGAATAATAAAAAAGCAAGAGTAATTGCTTATTATTTACCACAATATCATCCAATAAAGGAAAATGATATATGGTGGGGTAAAGGCTTTACTGAGTGGACAAATGTCGGTAAAGCTAAAAAATTATTTCATAATCATTATCAGCCGAGAATACCAGCTGATTTAGGTTATTACGATTTGAGATTACCTGAAGTGAGAGAAGCTCAAGCATCGATGGCGCAAGAATATGGTATTGAGGGTTTTTGTTATTGGCATTATTGGTTTGGGAATGGGAAAAGGCTTTTGGAAATGCCATTTAACGAAGTACTCAGATTAGGAAAACCAGATTTTCCATTTTGTTTAGCATGGGCTAATGAATCTTGGAAAGGATTTTCGCATGGATTAAAAGATGATCGTAAAATATTAATTGAACAAAAATATCCTGGAATGGCTGATTATATTGCACATTTCAATACTGTAATGCCTGCATTCAAAGATAAAAGATATATCAAAATAAGAGGCAATCCTATTTTTGTAATTTATCACCCAGATCAAATACCAGACGCGAATCTATTCATATCGATTTGGCAAAAATTAGCGAAAGAGAATAAAATAGGAAAAATCCATTTCGTAGCACATTGTTGGGATTATGAAGAAGTAAATAGATATTTTTCAATGGGATTCGATGCGGTAAATGTAAATACAATTCCTTATGCATTTGAAAAAGGCAGGAATATTTTAGAAAAATGCATTCAAGCAATTGAAAGTAAATATTTTAATATACCAAAAAGAATGAATTATAGTAAAGCAATAAAATATTTCAATAATAAAAAAGCAAAGAATAGTAACATTTATCCTACAATAATAACGGGCTGGGATCATACACCTAGAAGTGGATCAAGAGGTAGCGTTTTTACAAACGAAAGTCCAGATATATTTGAGAAACATGCAAAAGAAATTATTGACACCGTTAAAGAAAAAGATTTCATTGACAGAATAATATTTTTAAAATCATGGAACGAATGGGGAGAAGGTAATTATATAGAGCCTGATCTTAAATTTGGCACAAAATATTTGGAAGCTTTAAAAAATCAGATCTATTATTAGATTAGATTTAATAGAAGGAAAACATGAAGGTAGCAATTATAGGTAGTAAGAATTATGATACATTAGAATATAATTTTGCAGACTCATTTAAATATCTAGGCCATGAAGCAACAATTATAGATATGATTGATATAATACCGTTAAAATATAAATATAATTATTATGCTATAAAATATATTAAAGAATATGATGAATTAATTTTTAAATTAATAGCAAAAAAAGTAATAAGTATTAATCCTGATTTAGTAATTGGTACTTATAGATTTATAAATCCAAATTGCATTGACATGATAAAGAGAAATCTTAAAAGTGTACCAATAATTCATATAAATCCAGATGCATTGACAACATTTGAATATCAACAAATATTTTTATCTAAATATGATATTTATTTTTCTAAAGATCCTTATATAGTTAGATTTATGAAAAATGCTATCAAATTAAACGCACACTATTTGCCCGAAGCTTTTAATCCAAGAATCCACTCTCGGCCTAATATTGAAAAACAAGATGCAGAAAATAAATGTGCGATTGATGTTTTAGCATTTGGGAATATTTATCCATATAGAGCAAAAATGATCAAAATGCTAATAGATTCAGGAATTGAGGTTGCTATTTATGGTAATAAAAGCAAGAGATATTCTATAAAAGAAGTTGAAGATAGATACAAAAATGAGTATATTACTGGCAAGAGAAAATCTGAACTATTATACGGGTCGAAAATCGTTTTTAATAATTTTCATTATGCAGAAATCGAATCTGTCAATGCAAAATATTTTGAAATAGCAGGTATTGGAGGATTTCAAATATGTGATTATAGAAAAACAATTGAAGAATACTCGCCAATAGATTCAAAGAAATATACATACAAAACTATAGATGAAGCGGTAAAATTAATTAAATATTATTTGGATAATCCATTTGAACGATATAATATAATAAACGAACAATACATATATTTCATTAAAAATCATACTTATGAAAATAGAATAGAATCAATTTTGAAGGAAATATTTAAATGAATATAATATATTTTGGGTTTAATTCTTTTAATCAACATAAGAGAGGTATTGAAAATGTAATACAATTTCAATCAAGAGCTGCAAAATTTGAAAATATTTATTATGTTCATTGGGCTGAGAGGACAAAAATATATAAATATGGAAAATTTATATGCATTTCTATAAAAAAGTGTTGGTATTGGCCAATTATATTAAATTTTGTAATTGTTAAAATATATAAAAAAAGAAAGCCCATAATACATTCTCATAATTACTTATTTTCTTTTTTTTCAATAATTAATACTGATATATTTACAGTTCATGATGGATTATATTATCTAAAAAAAGCTAAAAAATGCAAGAATTTAATTGTTTTTAAGGCAATAGAATACATTACTTATTTAAGATGTAAAAAAGTACAGTTTATATCCAATTATACAAAGGAGCAAAGCTTATATCCACGAAATAGAGAATATATTATTGTTTATAATACATCATATTTAGAACCTCTTATTAAAAATTCTTGCTTTAAGTTTAAGCAAGAAGATATATTTAACATACTTATAGTGAGAAGCATTGAAGAAAGGGCCAGAATTGACCTAATTTTTGAGGTAGCAAAAAAAATTAATGATCCAAATATACAGTTTACAATTGTAGGGAAAGGTCCTTTACTAGAATTTTATATAAAAAAAAAATTAAAGATGAAAATTATAAGAATATAAAAATGCTTGGTTATATAAAAGATGAAGAATTAATGCAACAATATTTAAAATGCAACTTAGTTATGGTGACTGCTGAATATGGAGAAGGTTTTGGATTACCAATAATTGAAGGATATTTATTTAATAAGCCTGTTATTGCTTCTAATAAATGTGCAATTCCTGAAGTTATTATATCAAAAAAATATTTATTTGAAAATAATTCAAATAATTTAATATTAAAGTTAAATGAAATTCAAAATAATTATATTGAATATAATTTTAGAAAATATTATGATAAAAAATTTTCAAATAATGTAATTTTAGCTAAATATAAGAATATTTATTTAAATTTGCAAAAATGACTATATATATTATAACTATTGCAATTTTAGCAATATTATCATTTATTGAATTAGAAGTAAATTCTAAAAAAGTAAAAAATAATATTCTAATAATAGGATGCATCATCCTGATTCTAGAAACAGGGTTGCGTTGGGAAACGGGTACTGATTGGGAACCATACCTTAATGCTTTTAAAAATTTAAATAGTATAAAAGATGTTTTTTCTATTTCAAATGGAATGGAAATAGGCTATAATATATTTGTATATTTATCTAAATTAATATCTCCTAGCTATTCTATTTTTTTGTTAGTACATTCTATATTATATTATTTTTTATTATTTTTGTTTTTGAAATTTATTATACCATATAGAACTATAACATTATTATTAATTTACTGCAGCACTATAGGTTTATTAGGATCTAATAGGCAATTGATTGCATTGGTGATATGTTTAAATTCATTAAAGTTCATAAGAGAAAAAAATATAAATAAGTTTATAATGTATATTATAATTGCAGCTACTTTTCATTTAACTGCTATAATATTTGTTATATATTATTTTATTGATAAAGATATAGAAATTAAAAAATTAGCATTTATTATAATAATTTCTATTCTAATAGGTTATAGCAAGCTGCCAGAAATACTATTTTCATATTTTGTAAATTTAATTGGCTTTGGGTTTGGAGGAAAATACATTATTTACTTGAAGAATGCTAAAGATGTATTAGATCAAGAAAAATTATCGTTAATAGGCTTAATAAAGAGAATGACTTTTTTAATAATATTTTATTACAACAAAGATAAATTATCTAAGGCATTTCCATTTTATAAAATTATGCTAAATGGTTATAGTTTGGGAATTATAATATATTTTATATTTAATAAATCATTTTTAGTTTTAATAAGCAGAGGAAGTATTTATTTTAATATCATGGAGCCAATTTTAATAGTATGTCAATTTATGATATATAGAAAAAAAAGAGAACAGATATTTTTAATAATTGTTTTATTTTTAATATCAATATATATGTTTATAAATTATATTCAGACTTATCCAGATTTGTTTATACCATATAAAGCGATAATTTAATAGATATTAAAAAATTGAAAGAATTAAGAATGTTTACTATGCTTATACAAATAGAAAATTCAATCAAATAGAAAAAAGCTTATATTAAATTCATTTTAAGATAGCGAAATATAACATATTTGAAATATGATTAGCATAATTAATAAATATTATTTAAATCGAACTTGATAATCCACCGCCTATGGCGGTGGTAATGTACTGACTGGCTATGCCTTCAGATGGAGCTGCCATACAATAGAGATATGGCCAAAT
>Ga0209016_1002075_pt1 | contig 14284 bp, 11 predicted proteins | sample EPASupsiteSAE305_FD_187265 | JGI IMG/M metagenome (GOLD analysis project Ga0209016, IMG submission 187265) | Bioremediated contaminated groundwater microbial communities from EPA Superfund site, New Mexico - SAE3-05 (SPAdes) (version 2) | ecosystem: Environmental > Aquatic > Deep subsurface >...
GCTATTCAGCCCATCCAGCTGGGCTTTGCTCTTCTCCTGGCATGACTTGCATGGCTTGCTGGGCGGGGAGCTTTTGGACTGGCTGCATGGTGGCTTTGCTGGACGGGCTTCTCCCAGCCTTGCAAGGCCAGCAAGGCTTTTTTCCTGGCATGGGCGGCTTTTTAGGCCAGGCTTCTTTCTTGCTCTTTTGCTTCCCCCATACCCCCCCAAAAAAGATTTTAATGCCATGTCTTTTTTTTGGTACGGCAAAATCCACCCTGCCACCATTAGCAACACAAGTGGTGGCCCTGCCATTAGAATGGATGAAAAATCATGAGCAATAATTTTTCCTCTGGCCTTTTGCATTGACAAAAATTATCAAATATATTATAGTGTATTAAATTGAATTTTATATGATTTAGAATGAATAAATTAGATTAAAGGAGTTTTTGATATGGACAAGGATGTTTTGACTATAAAACAAATTGCTGAGTTTCTTCAAATGAATGAGAGGACTATTTACAACTTGGTAAAGAAAAGAAAAATCCCGGCATTTAAGGTTGGTAGCGATTGGCGATTTTTAAAAACAGACATTGATAATTGGATTGAGCAGCAAAAAAGTGAAATATCGGGAACTAAACCAAAACAAAGAGCGATGGGAGAAACTCCGGTTGTCTCGATTTAGACTAACTAAACTAAGTCTTTATTTTAGAGTAAGATAAAATGGGGAAAGACGTTTAGCTAGATAGGAAAAAGATCGGGGAAGAAAGTTTTCTCTATCTAGCTTTAGTCAGTGGCCTTTTGTAAGGCGTAAAGTTATGGAAAGATTAATTTGACAATGTTAAATTCAGGTAGCTTGATTTATCTGCTTTAGAGAGTAATGCCCCTTGGCTAGAGTTGGTTTTGCTAATGTGAAGGAATAAACCTTTGCTGATACTTGTTGACTTAAGGGAGAAATAACCAACAACAAGGCAATGGATTTGCTCGTAGCCGATGGTCATAATCATAGCCAATAGTCGTGGTGGTCGCCGTGACCCTGACCATTTCCGATTTTTCGACCACGACTACGAGCATCGGCTACGGTCACGGTCACGGCGAAGACCACGGCTATGATGCCATTTCCCTTCTGCGATGGCATTTTCATGATTAACAAGTTATGTTAAGGCTGTAAAATCTTAACCTTCAATTTAACATTGTCAAATTAAGTAATCTCATTAAACGAGAGGTAAACTTACAATCTCATATCGAAAATCGTACAGGATTACGTTTTGTTTCCGAGGGCACTTGGTTAAAACATCCCAAATGCCCGTTTTGTGGACGTAAAAATTGTCTGAAAATCAAGCGGGTGACACCAGACAGATTTACCTGCTTTGCTTGCGATTCTCAGAAGCTTCTCAGTGTGGTTGACTTTGAAATGAAGCTTCAGGGATGCGATGCAAAGCAAGCAATTGCGTATCTTAGCCAAATATATGGGCTTAATGGAACACAAAGTAATAAACTTGGCCAAGATAATTCGCTTAAGGAATCTCCTATTAGGATACCACAGGATAATGCGGATGGCAAGAAAAATGGCATGGATAACCGCAAGCTGGCAAAGCAAATTTGGGAAGCTTCTCAGCCGCCAAGCAAAGAACAAGCCCAGGATATTCTTGCCAGAAGGCATTTTGGGAAGTTTGCCAATCATGGAAGTCCTACCCTTGTGGCTTGTACCAGAATCAACGAATATGACGGCGAAAAATGGCTTATCGTGCCACAAATACAACCGCAAGAAGGGATCGTTGGTATCCACAAAATTTTAATATCTGATGTCCATACAAAGAAAGATCTAGGAGAGAAAGCAGGCTCATTCCTCTTATCAACAAAGGGCAAGCATAAAAAGACTTGCGTTGTGTTAGAAGGATTCTTCAAGGGCGAAGCCATAGCAAGCATAGGTTATAGTGCCTTTATAACCTATGGCATAGAAAATAAGAAAGCTTTACAAGCGTGGCTACCGAAGATAAAAGAACACTGCGATAAAATTTTGCTCTGGTTTGATAGAGGAGTAGAGGCAAAGCAGGAAGAGCTTTGTCGCGAGCTTGGCCTTGTGGGGATTTGGTGGGAAACCATCCGTCAGAATCGTTTTGATGTGAATGATCTCCTGCAGGAAAGCGATACCGAGTTTGCTAGAAAAGTAGATGAGTATATAGCTAACGCTACTCCTAAATGTCCATTTCCAATCGAACCAAAAGAAGATCAGCCGAAAGGCTTGATAGGGAAGGAAAAAAGTACAGCAACAGCAGAAATCAAAATCGAGACGCCGCAAGCGATTACTAAAAAGCTGCGTGGAAAAACGCTTAAGAGTCTAATGGAAAAACAATTTCCTCCGCTCAAGTGGGTTGTTGTAGGGAGTCAAAGTAAATGAGACTGGACTACGCTTTTGAATATCGGATAAAAATTTTATAAGAGTTTCTTTTCCAATTGGTTATAAAAATAACCACTTCCAACTTCTCCTTCCTCCAAAGTCAAAGTTCGTGAGACTGAAAGTCAAAGTTCGTGAGACTGCCCTACTTTTCGTCAAAGATAATGAGACTGGCCTACAATTAAAGTCAAAGTTCGTGAGACTGCCCTATAGTCAAAGTTCGTGAGACTGGCCTACTTTTTGTCAAAGATAATGAGACTGGCCTACAAAATTTGGATAAAAATAGTTTGACCAGCAGACGGCTTGCAATTAATCTTCTCCAACAAAAATTCCTCCCATTTAAATCTGCTAATACAGCAATATCCGAAGCAATCTTTATTTGACTAAAAAGGATATTGCTGTCAGAATAAACGAATGTGTAGCATTTCATAATTATTCGCAAATTACGTTAATAAAAGGAAGGACAAAAAATGGCTGTAAGAAAAGTATCGAATCGAGGGAAAAACATCATTGGTAAGTTTCCCTCGATAAAAATGGGGCGGATGATTGCGTTTGAATCGTTGATTGAACGTGATTTCCTTTATCTTATTGACTACGCCAAAGAAGTAGAGTGGTTCGAGGAACAGCCGTTGACCATCAAGTATCAATATGAAGGCGAGACTCGGCACTATACTCCTGATTTTCACCTCATCGAAAAAGGACGAGAGGTACTGATTGAATGTAAACCAGAGAAGTTCGTCTTAAGTGTAGAGAACCAGCGTAAAGCTATTGCCGCAAGAGCTTGGTGTGCATGCCGTGGTTGGGAGTATCGTGTGGTAAGCGACCGTGAAATTCGAAAAGGTGCGCGATTGACTAATATCAGGCTGCTGACACGATACGCCAGAATACTTGTATCTCCGTGCATCCAAGAGTTCATATACGAGTTGTTAAGAGGCGGAAAGGAAATGAGCATAGCTGAGATAAGTGCAATGATTTTTCCCAAAGATCCGTTGTTTATGGTCGGTAGCATTTTGCATCTAGCATTTCATCATAAAATTTGTGTTCCCTTAGAAGATGTGGTTATTTCGACCCAGACAATAGTCCGTCTTCCTTTAAAACCAAGAAAGGAAGAAAAAATATGAGCATCCAACATTTTTCAAGTGGAACTCAGTTCTTTTGGCAAGGCACCAGTTATGATGTTTTGATGCTCCTTCCTGATCAAAAGATCAACATTGAAGATATCTTGACCGGTGCGAGATTAGTGGTAGAGATGTCGGTATTGGTGACAGCCCTATTTAAGGGGGAACTGGTATTTGTTGAGTATAGCAAGCCCGACCAGAAAGAAGTATCGGAAAATATCGGGGGAAGGGGCGAATATATTGCCTTATCCGAATGCTCAGAGGAGTGGGTTGCCATTGCCAAATACCGTCTTGAAGTAATCCTTCCCCTCCTGAGCCTTGAAAAACGTACACGCATAGCAGTCGAAGAGCGAGTAAAACAGCTCAAGATGAATGGATTGGAAAGGAAGTTTGGCTCTTCCTGTTTTGTAAGTGTATCCTCTATCTATCGCTGGATTAGATATTACACTAAGAGCGGCGGAGATGTACGGTCGTTAATTTTTAGCCCCGATAAACGTGGAGGTAAAGGAAAATCTCGACTCCAGAAAAAAGCAGACGCTATGATTGACAGTGTAATCCAAGATAAATACTATGTGCGAGAGAAAATAACCATCAAAGCCATCAGAGAGGAACTTGCGGTGCGAGTTCATGAAGAAAATCAGTTATGGCCTCAGAACCAGCAACTGGCTATGCCTTCAGAATCAACGATTACACGCCGCATTAGGGCTGTGGAGCCATATAAAAAACTTGAGGCCAAGCGGGGAGCGCGGACAGCCAAGCAAGTGCTGTCTCAATATGGGAAGACCGAGTATCCTACTCTCCCCTTGGAAAGGGTGGAGATAGACCATACCAAATCCGATCTAATCGTGATTGATGATCGGGATAATCTTCCCTTGGGGCGGCTGACTTTAACATACTGTCTAGATATGGCCACGCGCTATCCTTTGGGCTATTATTTAGGTTTTGAGCCGCCCAGCTACCTTTCCGTCATGGAATGTCTTTACCATGCCATCCGACCCAAAGAAAATCTAAGAGAGAAATATGGAACAGAGCATGATTGGCTTGCCTACGGGGTTCCATCGGTTTTGGTAGTGGATAATGGTAAAGAGTTTATCGGACATGATTTGGAAGATACCTGCCTGCCGTTGGGTATTGTAGTTGAGCAAATGCCTGTGAAAACGCCATATTTTAAAGCAGGGATCGAACGTATGTATCGTTCGCTAAATACGATGTTATTTCATACCCTGCCTGGTACTACGTTTTCTAATATAGCCGAGCGTGGCGACTACAATAGTGCTAAACAAGCCTGTATTTACCTTTCGGATGTGGATAAGGTATTGAACATTTTTGTCGTTGATGTATACGCCCAACAGTTTCACCGTGGCCTCAATGGCATACCTGCGCACAGTTGGGAAAAAGCAATCCGATCGGGCTTTGGTCCTGGCCTGCCGCACAACACCGAAGAATTATCGATTTTATTAGGGAGAACCACTACTCGTGTTATCCAGCATTATGGTATTGATTTTTGCTCCTTACGTTATAACTGTGATGACTTGATTACCTTACGCACCAGACTTAAAAGAGAAAAAGCCAAGATTAAATACCATCCTGCGGATTTGAGTTATCTCTATGTGTACGATTCTTTTGAGAAAGAGTACATTAAAGTACCTGCACTAGCTCAAGACTACACGCAAGGGCTATCGCTATGGAAGCATCAAGTAATCCGCCAATCAGTCCTGGCAGAGCAAAATCATGTGGACATCGTAGCTCTGGGTAAGGCCAGACGTAAAATTCAAGAGATTGTAGATCAGGGCAGGCAGAGTAAACGCACGGCTTCGCGTTCTCGTATGGCAAGATGGGATACCTCTGGTAAACCAATTCATCAATTTATAGAAGAATCTCAACCCTGCGTCAATAGTACCAGCAATCGTTTTTTGGCTGGCGATGTAATCCAGTCTCCACCAAAGTTTACCTTACCAAGAACAGGCATCATACCTGATTTAGAGCCTTCCACTGATTGGGAAATCTGTTATCCCATGCCCAAAAGGAATTCTGACATCTTAAAAGACAACACAAAGAAGGAGGAATAAGCAATGGACCAAACAACATCTATTTTAATGGAACGTGCTAATTCAGCCTTGATCCGTTATCCCCGCTTCATGGAATTACACAGGGATATCCGTGAATGCCAGGAATTATCACGTCTATCTAACGAACCTCAGTGCATGGCTCTGGAGGGTGTCACTGGAGCAGGAAAGTCAACATTGGTACGTGATTATGTATCCTTGTTTCCCCGCATTGAGCAGGAAGATGGCACTCAAATACCTATTTTCTATACTGAAACTCCTTCCCCAGTTACCGTTAAGGCAATGGCATCTACTATGCTGGCAGGTCTAGGCGATCCTGCCAGCCAGCGCGGTACTCTGTGGGCCATGAATTTTCGTCTGATCCATTTGATCATTGATTGCAAGGTTCAACTGGTTATTCTTGATGATTTCCATCATTTGATTGATAAAGAAACTGATCGTATTTTGGAACAGGTTTCTGACTGGCTTAAAGTACTCATCAAAGAAACCGCAGTCCCATTCCTGGTTGTTGGTATATCGGGTAAGGTCGGACGCATTCTCCAGGCCAACGACCAACTTTCTCGGTTATTTGCTATGCGTGAGACCCTGGAACCATTTGTCGCCGATTTGAGCGATGAAGTAAATATCACGGAATTTTCACGTTTTGTTCAATATGCCGAGCAGACGGTTGAAACATCCCTGACGCAATCCTTACCTAGATTGGAATTGCTCTACCGCCTTCACTATGCTACCAATGGTGTGGTCGGCAACCTGATGAATTTGCTTCGCTATGCCGCCCTCATAGCCAAACAGCAGCAAAACAGCGTGATTGATCTATCGGTACTATCTATGGCTTTCCACAAGCGGTTATCCAAACATCTTCTGGATAAAATCAACCCATTTCAGACACCTGAAAACGAACGATTTGTTGCCCCTTTGGCTAGTAATAATAGCATCGCGGGAAATCAGCCATGCCAACGTAAACGATGCTCTCGTTCGACAGCGAAAAATCATCCAACAGCCGCAGGAGGCCAAATTTAATGAAACCTTTACTACGCCGTAGCAATTTGCTGCCAGGAGAATCTTTGCCATCTTTGCTAGAAAGACTCTCACTGCTCAATTATTACAATACTGGTACAATTGGCTGGCTTTGTCACTCTAATGAAAGCAATCAATGTAGAATAAATATTACTCAACCGAACTCTGCCCAAGCCTTTTTTCAGCTTGCGCAATTGACTTTGATTAGCCCAGAGGATTTGCTTGCTGCTAGCAAACACTTCTTTGCGCCACTGCTTTACTCATCCAAAAATACTAAAACTTTTATGAGATGGTTCGATGGTAAAAACATCCAGTTGCTTAATATTGCTTATCGTAAAATCCGTCCATCTCATGCTGCACAGTTTTGTCCTATATGTTTAAAGAATTCTCCCTATCATCGTTTAGCATGGATGCCTATATCTTCCGCTATCTGTTTACAGCACAAATGTTTACTCCTTGATCAATGTCCTACATGCTTGAAAAATATAACTGTAGCAGAGATCGTTGCCCACCAATGCAAAGCATGCAAAACTGATCTAGCTCAAATCCCGCCTGCTTCTGCTATTGATTACAATGAGCTGGGGATACTTTCCCAACGCGTAATACAGTCCTGGCTATCGCTTGTTCCCGCTCCGTCATTGCCAATCAATCATACATTGCCTGAGAGTTCTGCTGTGATGCACCTTCTCTGGGAGAGATTACGAATGAGCCTGCTTACGTGCCAGGTAGACTGGAACAGTTTGCAAACACCGCTTGCTGGATTACATCTATACATCCCAAAAACACTCAATCTAAGAAAAAAACTGCCACCTAAATATGCTTACTATCTCTACTCAAAAACCTTTGCTGGCATTTTAAACTGGCCTCAAGGATTTTATGATTTCCTGGATGCCTATGGACAACGCAATTTCAATGTGTTTTGGTCTCGAAATATCAGGGTTCGTTTGGGTTCCCTTGGACAATGGTTTTGCAAAATTTTGGGACAACCCGAATTTATGTCTCTCCATCCAGTATTGCAAGAATATATATCGGCCAGGTATCTTTCCTTGCCTATTTCTTGCCAGGCATTGAACAATATTTGACGCTTTTTTTCCCATACTATGATACTGGCTTACTTTCTTAGAAATTTTTCCTAATCAAACGCACAATTGATTGTAGGCCAGTCTCACGAACTTTGACGAAAATTACACCTTGTAGGCCAGTCTCACGAACTTTGACTTTCCAGTCTCACGAACTTTGACTCTAGTCTCACGAACTTTGACTCCCTACAGTTGTTATAGATATTCTGCCAGAAGGTACTTATATTTTGGCAGGAAAACCTAAAATGGGGAAATCTGCCCTGGCACTTGGCATAGCTTTATCTGTTGCTTGTGGTAGTATAGCACTTGGCAAAATTCAAGTAGAAAAAGGAGAGGTGTTATATCTGGCACTGGAAGACGGTGAAAGACGACTGCAAGATCGCATTGCTAAAATTCTAATGACTACCGAATACCCAGATCATTTCTACTATGAAACTGAATGGCCAAACCTAGAACAAGGTGGACTTTTAGCCATAGAAGAATGGCTTAAGGCTCATCAGCAAGCTCGATTGATAGTAGTGGATACACTTGCTAAGGTGCGACCACCACAACATTTCGGCGAGAGTATCTATGATCGGGACTATAATTCAGTTCAAGGATTCAAACGTCTGGCAGAAACTTATCGGGTGTCTATTTTAATTATCCATCATACTCGTAAAGCAGATGCCATTGACGCTATGGAAACAATATCAGGGAGTTTTGGTTTAACTGGCGGTGTAGATGGAACGCTAGTACTGAAACGCGAGCGAGGCAAAGCAGATGCTGTATTAAACATTAGCGGAAGAGATGTGGAGGAAAAGGAAATGGCGTTTCAGTTCAAATTTCCTTGTTGGGAGCTTTTGGGGAATGCTGAGGAATTTCGCCTGAGTCAAGAAAGGCAAACTATTATTGTGCTTCTTAAAGAAAATGGAAATCCAATGTCTCCAAAAGAAATGCAAGAAGCTCTTGAAACAAAAGGAATTGAGCGTACCATAAACAGCGTAAAATTACTATTAAGCCGTATGTCTCGTAATGGTGAAATTCGATGCTTTGAAAGAGGTAAGTACCTACTTTCTCAGAAACCCTAGACACCTCAGACACCTCAGACACCTTTACTGTAACTATATATATCATAACATTTGAAAGGTGTCTGGGTATTCATATCTCAAAGACACCATAGACACTTTTCCTCAATCGTATAGAACTTTTCTAAAAAGGTGTCTGAGGTGTCTATGGTGTCTGAGGTGTCTATAATGTCTATAGTGTCTAATTTATAATAGAGAGAATATGTACCTACTAGGATACTTCCTATTTAGCCTAATGCTTTGATAAAAGAGCTAGATAGGAAAAAAAATACTACGTTTTCTCTATCTAGCTCTTTCCTAGGCAAACAGATTCAGGGCTGGTTTTGGTAATCTAATAGTTGACCCCTAAACATGAAAATGGTAATCAAAAATTTACCCCCCTAGAAGCAATCCGATATGTTAATTTGGAGGAAGTAAAAAACTAAAAAAAGTCCAAATTAACATTCGGAGATAGGAAATGATAAGAATGAACACATACGAATATATAAGATATTCCTATTACAATCTAGGGAAAAGCATTAAGGAGATAAGCAGAGAATCAGGAAAATCAAGGCAGACAATTAGAAAATCAATAGATGGAATAGAGCCAAAATACAGATTAGAGAAAACGAAAAGTAAACCGATAGTAGGAGAATATGAAGAAATAATAAAAAAATGGTTAGAAAAAGATAAGGAAATGCCTGTAAAACAAAGGCATACAGCGAAGAGGATATATGATAGATTAATGGAGGAATACAAATTTATAGGAAGCAATTCAAGTATAAGGAAAATAGTAAGGAGTATCAAAGAGGAAATAAACCTGAAATGCGTAGAAGGATTTATCCCATCAGACCCAGAAAAAAGACAAGGAGCAGAAATAGACTGGGGAGAAATATATGTAATCCATGAAGGAGTAGAGAAAAAAGCATATATATTTTGCATGAGATCAAAATATTCAGGAAAGCCATTTGTAAGAGTATATTGGAGAATGACACAGGATTGTTTTTTTGATGGACATATTAAAGCATTTATGTATTTTGGAGGAATATTTAAAGAATTAATATACGATAATTTGAAAACAGCAGTGAAGGAAATACTAAAAGGAAAAAGTAGAATTGAGCAGGAAGCATTTATAAAATTTAAGGCACACTATGCGTACAAAGCAATTTTCTGCAATCCAGCGAAAGGCTCGGAGAAAGGAGGAGTGGAGGGATTAGTAGGATATGCAAGAAGAAATTTTTTGACCCCTATGCCAGAAATAAAATCAATAGAGGAGTTAAATGAAGAATTGCTAAGAAAATGTAGTCTGAGAGATGAAGCAAAGACTCATGGTCAGAAAAAAACAATAGGAGAATTATTTGCAGAAGAAAAGGAAAAAGAGCATTTGTTGGCATTGCCAGCAGAGCCATATAACAATTACATTTTAATAGAAAGTAAAGTTAGCAAATATTTAACGGTGCAGGTAGCAGGAAATTACTACTCAGTGCCAGAAAAATATGTGCATAAAAAAGTATTGGTAGAGCTAGGGATAAACGATGTTAGGATTACTTTTAACAATAAATTGATAGGAGAACACGAAAGGAGATTTGGGAAAGAAGAATGGTCATTAAACCCATGGCATTATATGCAGTTACTGCGTAGGAAGCCTGAAGCATTTGAGGGTTCAAGAATAGCGACAACAATGGAAAAGAATTGGAATCCGATAGTAAATGAGATAAAGAAATTACAGATAGCCCAATATGGAGAGGGTGAAGGAATAAAAGAGCTATTGGAAACATTGCTATTGTTTAAAGATAAAAATGAAAGTGAAATGGTGGCTGTTTTGCAATTGGCAATAGAAAATAAGACATATAGCAAAGAATCAATATCAATGATGTTATCTATGCTTACGGAAGAAAAAATGCCAGTTGAGCAAGCAAAAATAGAGCATATAAAACCTATAGCTGACTTTACTATCCCACAACCTGACGTTACAAAGTTCGATAGATTATTAGGAATATCGTTATGACCCAAGAATTGTTGTCGTTATTTAACGAATTGAAATTAAAAGCATTTGCAGATAATTTTGAGCAGATCGCTGCTTCGGAAGAAAATATAAATAAAGTATTTTTGACTTTATGCCAGCTTGAAATAGAAAGAAGGTTTAATACTAAAATCAGACGGAAAATTAAAGATGCTAGTTTCCCAAAAATAAAAACTTTGGCCATGCTAGATTATCAAAAAGCTCCCAGGTTGCCTAAAAATAAAGTGCTAGAGCTAGCAGAAGGAAAATTTATCTCTCAAAAGCAGAACCTAATACTGGTAGGCGACAGTGGTGGAGGCAAGACTCATTTAGCTATAGCATTGGGTATTGTAGCTTGCCAGTTAGGTCATTCTGTAAAGTTTTATACTGCTTGCCAATTGGCTAATAATCTAGTCAAAGAATTTGATGATGGAAATATTGAAAAATGGATGGCTAAACTAAAAAAATATTCTTTACTAATCGTTGATGAACTGGGCTATATCCCTTTTAGTAAAAAAGCTGCTGAGCTTATGTTTCAAGTCGTCTCAGATCGCTATGAGTCTGGTTCTGTTATCATTACCAGTAATCTTAACTTTAGCAAATGGACGGAGGTGTTTATTGATAAAACAATGACTACAGCTTTATTAGACCGCCTTACTCATAATGCTACTATTATTAAATATGATTGGGGAAGCATTCGCTTTAACCAAGCTGTCGAAGCTAGTATTAACAATCACTAAGCATAAAGAAGTCTCAGTCTTTTCAGATTTTCCTTTCAATCTATATTTGCTTCTGAAAAGCCGCAAAACGTAATAGTTAGAAAGGCGTAACGATTGCTTTAATAGAAATTGTAGGTCTTCTGATTTGACTGATGCATACTTTTTTATTATTTTTTTAATTTTGTAAAAAAAGAAAGAAAATATTTACGAAAAAATTTGCTTAAATTTTTTCTAAAAAGGCCATCTTTTTTATCTTCTAGGGGGGTAAAAATTTGTTTACCACGGGGGGTAAGAATTTGATTGACAAAACCAAGGGCTAGATAGGGAAAAAAATTAGGCTCAACGAAATGATTTTTTTCCCTATTTAGCTTTTGAAATTTTCTATTCAGCCGTATTTATAAAGAAGTGGGAGCAATGTCGTACCATCTTTACAAAAAAAGCAAGTGGATGTATATTTACCTAGAATAGATATTCTTTCGATCCTGGGAGAAGAGCAAGTGTCATGTTTTGAAGGAACGCTCTTTCAATATTTAAGGCCAGGCTTGATAGAGAAAAAGAAAAGCGTAGAAATCACAAAAGCCAAAAACATGCAGCCACAAGAAAATCTTACCAAAACATTATTAGTAAAATCCCTTGAGAGCCTCATGATTAAAGAATTTCCTCCTATGAAGTGAAGTGGGCAGTACCCGACATTGTGCCAGAGGGGACAAGTATTTTAGCTGGCAAACCAAAGATGGGAAAGTCATCCTTAGCTTTAAATCTGGCTGTCTATTGCTTGTGGCGGTCTGTCACTAGGAAAAATCCGCTTACTATCCTAGCGTTCCCTTTTTATATGGAAAGGGAACGAAGGGAAAAAAATGAAGGAAGGGAATAGAATATATAGGAGCCTTCTATAATTTTTTTCCTATCTAGCCTACTTCATCATAAGAAAGAAGCTAAATAGGGAAAAAAATAAGGCTGGAGATTTCTTTTCCCTATCTAGCTTCTTTCTTATGATGGATTTTTTTCCATTGATATAAGTTATGTAAATTTTCTATTCAGTCGTAGTTATAAAGAAAGGAGAGACAGTGGAGCAATTTCCCAAAAATGTCCAGAAAGAAGAACCTATCAAACAAGTGCTTGCTCAGATTTATAAAGAATTAGGAGCTATGTCGTACCAGATTCACAAAGAAAAGCAAGTAGACGTATATCAACCTAGAATAGATCTTCTTTCGATCCTGCGAGAAGAGCAGGTCTCATGTTTTGAAAAGACGCTTTTCCAATATTTAAGGCCGGTGGTCTGTTTTGAGGCACATACTCGCAGCCTTGATGAGATTACGTTTGCCAAATGGCAGGTTGAGCTTATAGGTCTTTATCTTATGATAGTGGGTGATTTAGGTTTTCACTACAAAGACTTTGTAGGCTTTAGCATTTTGGAACATGAGCCAGAGACTATTCTTGCAACACTACCAAAAGAAGCCATCATTGCTGTTGATCCCTATTCCAAGGATAAGCCTTGCTTAGTCGAGATCGCGGGAATGATACCCTGGTACTTTATCTTAAAGCCATATTTACGCTATGACCTTTTTTGTTTGCCTGCGAATCTTATGATACCTGAACGGCATCCACAAGTAATTGCAGGGCTTAAAGATCATAGATACAATGCAAGTCCTATGTTGGAACAGATGGCAATTAAGGTTTTAGACTGGTATTATCACAATAAAGGAGAAACAACCATGTTAGATATAGCAAGCATTTTAGAGAAATCGGACGATCCTTCCTTTGTCCATTTTCGAAAATGTAGGGATATGATTTTGAATGAAGGCGAAATAAAAGGCGAGCTAAAAGCCAAAAGAAGCACATTACTAAGAATACTTGAGAAGCAATGCGGAGCGATCCCAAAAGCCTTACAAGAAAAAATTGCAAAAATTGATGATGTAAATAAATTCGAGGAGTTGATAGATCAGGCTATTTCGATTAAGTCTATAAACAAGTTTAAAATTTAGGAATTAGCAAAATCTCTGTAAGGCTTATTTCATAAAGTTTACAGAGATTTTTTATATCGTTCTAGCGATGGGTATGACTAGTTTTTGAATATAACTCGCAAAGTATAAAAAAACCCGTCATACCCGTCAGGATTATTTTGATAATTTTATAAGTTACTTTAATATAGCAACTTATACCTGACGGGTTTTTTCAAAAAAAACGTCAGAATAAAAATATAGTCTGGATATGGATAAAAAATTGTCTGGGCTTTTCTTTTTCAAGCCAAAGAGCCTCAGCAAGATAAAGAGAGGGAAATAAGGAAGCGGGATTGTCTATTTCATTTCCTATCTAGCTTCTTTTTATCAAGCAGATAAGAAGCTAAATAGGGGAAAAAAGCAGGCAGAACGATTCTGTGCCTGTACTCTCTTTAACTCTTTTAGCTGCTCTATTGTCTCTTTTATGCTCATTCGTTTTTCCTTTCTTTAGAAATTATATTATTATACAATCTTTGTAGAATAATACAACAAAATTTTTGATAGATTAAACAAGATTATTCAGTCAGCTAGTCTTGCTTTTCCTCTCCCAATAGACTTGTCATGCTTTCCATCCAGTCTTGCTTTCCTTTGCCAGTCTTGCTCTTCAGCCTATCAGCTAGTCCTGCAAGCCTTGCTATCCATGCCAGTCTTGCTCTTCCCCCCCCAACCTGCCTTTCCTGCAAGCCTTGCAAGGCCAGCAAGGTTCAGCCAGTCTTGCTATTCAGCCCATCCAGCTGGGCTTTGCTCTTCTCCTGGCATGACTTGCATGGCTTGCTGGGCGGGGAGCTTTTGGACTGGCTGCATGGTGGCTTTGCAGGACGGGCTTCTTCCAGCCTTGCAAGGCCAGCTATGTTTAGCCAGGC
>Ga0209016_1002077_pt1 | contig 14280 bp, 13 predicted proteins | sample EPASupsiteSAE305_FD_187265 | JGI IMG/M metagenome (GOLD analysis project Ga0209016, IMG submission 187265) | Bioremediated contaminated groundwater microbial communities from EPA Superfund site, New Mexico - SAE3-05 (SPAdes) (version 2) | ecosystem: Environmental > Aquatic > Deep subsurface >...
TAAGCTCACTTATAAATATTGCAATAGTGCTTTTTGTAACATTGGTGCGGATATCGGCAAGATTGAAAATTGTGCGGTATTCCCGGATTGTCTTTAGATCTCCCTTTTCTCCGGGGGCCAATTCTGCCTCAATAATACTAAGCGGGTGTAGCTGAGAAATGGCGGCATAGTTTTTGGAACTCCCGGCTTTGCGGACAATAAAACCCTGACGGCCTCCTGTATTTGAGTAGCCGTGAACAATGAGGCCGGAGTCTTTGTACTTGGTTTTGTGTAAGACTATGATCTCCGTTTTGAGATTCATTTTCCCGGGAAGTTATTGTTGAGAAAATCGGATAATTTACGCATAGCAATGCCTCTGTGTGATATTCTGTTTTTCTCTTCCGCAGAAAGCTCTGCAAGAGTTTTGCTGTAACCTTCTGGCATAAAAAGGGGGTCATAACCAAATCCTCCGCAACCGCTGGATGCTTCAAGAATAGAGCCTTCGAGGGCTCCTTCAAAAAGAATGATGCGGGTTTCGTCAAGGATGAGAGCAACTACTGTTACAAATCGAGCCTTTCTGCAGTTGGCACCGTTAAGTTCTTTTAGTAGTTTTTGCATGTTTTTGACAGGGTCAGCCTCAATCCCGGCGTACCTTGCAGAGTAAACGCCCGGCCTTCCGTTAAGGAAATCCACTTCAAGTCCGGTGTCGTCGGCAAAGCATGGTCTTCCAAACCTGTCCCAAAGAAATTTTGCCTTCATTATGGCGTTTTCTTTGAGTGTTTCGGCTGTTTCCGGAATATCTCCGGTTAGGCCAAGCTCAGAAGGGACAACCAGGCTGAACCCGTTTCCCAGAATGGCCTGCGCTTCTGATAATTTATGTTTATTGGCAGTTGCAAAGATTAGTTCCATAAAAAGAATATTGCATCAAAGATACTAAAACTTTAAATTTGTATTAAAGATTATAAAATCCGAAACATGAACACAAAATTGAGATCACTGGCATTTGCAGCCGCCCTGTTACTCGCGTCGGTTTTAACCGCACAGTCGAGAGAATTCAAAGCGGGCAAGAGCCTGGATATACAGTTCTCCGTACTTAGGGAACTTTCCCTGTTTTATGTAGATACAATTCAGGTAGACAAGCTTGTCCAGACCGGTATAAACGCTATGGTAGAGTCGCTTGACCCATATACCGTATATATTCCGGAAGAGGAAGAAGAGAGCATAGAACTCCTTATAACCGGTTCCTACGGAGGGATTGGTGCTCTTATTAAGAAAGTAGACGGAGGGGTGGAAATATCCGAAGTATACGAAAACTCGCCTGCAGCAAAAGCAGGACTTGTTGCCGGAGACGTTATTCTCAGCATAGACTCATTATCTACTGCCGGGTTGAACGTGGAGCAATGCTCATCAAAAATGAAAGGTACTCCCGGAGTTGTTGTAACATTTGTTATAAAAAAGCTAAGAGGAGGAGAAACAAAAGAGATTAAGATTACCCGTGAAAGAGTCCACTTCCCCGATGTTGCATACTGGGGAATGGTAAACGATACTGTAGGATATATAAGGATAGTAAGCTTTACTCTCGATGGTTCGAAAGACGTCAAGAATGCACTTGTTAACCTTAAAAAGAGTGGTAGAATCAAGAAGCTAGTCATAGATTTGAGAGGAAACGGCGGCGGCTCACTGGATGAAGCGGTAAATATTGTATCCCTTTTCGTTCCTTCTGGTACAAAAGTGGTTTCTGCATTGGGAAGACAAAAACAGACAGATGCGATTTACTATACAAAAGAGGAACCAACAGACACTGTTTTGCCGCTTATTGTTCTTGTCAATTCCGGATCCGCATCAGCGTCCGAGATTGTTGCAGGTGCCCTGCAGGATCTGGACAGAGCAACAATTATCGGGACGAGAACATTCGGAAAAGGTCTTGTACAATCGATAAGAGACCTTGGATACAACAACAAGATAAAACTTACTACTGCCAAATATTATACTCCAAGCGGAAGATGCGTACAGGCAATCGACTACAGCAACAGGAACGAAGACGGCAGCGTAGGCAATATACCTGACTCCCTTATCCGATCTTTTAAAACAAGCAAGGGAAGAGTTGTTTTTGACGGCGGAGGTATTGCTCCCGATGTGAAAATTGAGGCAGAATCGTACAGCAGACCTTCGCTCTCACTGTTGTACAACGATATTCTAAGGGATTATTCGATTATCTATTTTAGGGACCATCTTTCAATAGAATCTCCATCTAAATTTAAACTTTCAGATGAAGAGTTTGATAAGTTTGTTGAGTATGCAGTAGGAAGGGAATTCGACCACAGGACAGCATCGGAGGTAGATTATGACAGACTCATGGCCACAGCTAAAAAAGAGGGCCTCATTACAGATTTGGACAGTGGACTGAAGCAGTTGGAATCAAAGGTTAAGCTCGGTAAAAGCGGCTCAATACGTAAAAATGGAGAAGAAATAAAAGCTCTTCTTGAAGAAGAGATTGTAAACAGATATTACTTCCAGAGAGGAAGGATTGAGAGTATCGTAAGGAATGACAAACAATTAAAAGAGGCGATAGGAGCAGAATTGATAAAGTTTTAGCGAGGAGTGATTGATTTAATTTATCCGAGACCGTGTCCTGTGTGTGGGAGAATTTTGCTGAGGGAGGAAAGACATTTATGTTTGGATTGCCTGTCTTCATTGCCTTTTACGTATTTCTGGAACTGGAAAGATAACCCTGCCGAACAGATATTCTGGGGCAGGGTTTATTTTCAAAGGGTGGCATCCCTCATATTATACAGAGACGAGAGTCCTTACCGTTCAATTATTCATCAGTTCAAATACAACCGTCAGGTTTCACTTGGCCGCTATCTCGGAAGTATGCTTGGCAAACGGCTGAAAGAGAGCGAATGCTTTAGCAGTGTAGATGTAATTATTCCTGTGCCGCTCCATCCTTTCAAAAGGTGGAAAAGAGGTTATAATCAGGCAAATGTTATCGCAAAAGCAATAGGGAAAGAGCTGGATATTCCTGTTTTAAACGGAGTTTTAGTAAGGACAACCTTCACTTCAACTCAAACGACGAAAGACCCTCAGCACAGATGGATAAATGTTGAAAAGGCTTTTAAATTAAGGAGAGGCGACAGAATAAAAGGATGTCATATTCTCCTTGTAGATGACGTTCTCACCACGGGGGCAACGCTGGAAGCGTGTGGTACGGCACTGCTAAAGGCAGAAGGATGCATGGTAAGCGTCGCAACGTTAGCATTTGTAGAATAATTCTTTTAAGTTTGTAAAGATTTTATGCTGGACTTCATTAAAATAGATTTTATAGACATACTGGATATATTTCTGGTGGGTCTCCTCATATATCAGGCATACAAACTCATAAAAGGTACGGCTGCCCTCAATATATTTACCGGAATAATTGTCTTCTATTTTATATGGCTTGTTGTAAAGGCTCTCCATATGGACCTTTTGAGTGCAATTCTCGGGCAGGTTATTGGAGTGGGCGTTCTGGCCCTCATTATTCTATTTCAGCAGGAGATAAGAAGGTTTTTACTCCGTCTCGGTACCAGATATATGGATTCAAGGCAGCAACTTCGGCTGATTAATGCATTTCTGGGTAAAAAGAAGAGAGGAATGTCTCTCGAAGTTCTGGACGAGATAACCCTTGCCTGCAGAAGAATGGCCGAAACAAAAACGGGTGCCCTTATTGTTCTTTCTCACAGCTCATCTCTTGAGTTTGTTGCAGAAACAGGCGACAGACTTGAGGCAATAGTGAGCAGGAGACTTATAGAAAATGTTTTTTTTAAAAATGCCCCTCTTCACGATGGTGCAATGATTATTTCCGACGAAAAAATTATTGCCGCAAGATGCACGCTGCCAATTACCGAAAACCCGCATATTCCTGCACACCTTGGAATGAGGCACAGGGCTGCGCTTGGTCTCTCTGAGCAGAGCGATGCTGCAGTTATTGTAGTATCCGAGCAGAGAGGAGAGATATCTTATGTGCGCAACGGAGAGATTAAAGTTATGAAAAGCATTAACGAACTAAGGCTCGCTATCGAGGATTCCTATAAATAGTCCTGACCTCTTCCGGGACCTCAGCAATACCTTTGTTCAGCCGGAATTTCTCCTCCTTTCCTTTAATAATACGCTTAATGTTGCTTATATGCGTCAGCCATATAACAATTGCAATTATGATGCTGAATATCTTGAGCGTGAGGGTTACTTTGGGGTCGAGCCAGAGTGCAAACAATGAGTTTACAAAGAAAGGGAAGAGAGTAATTGATATTATTGCGCTAAGGGAGACATAACGGGTAATCAGGAACATAATGAGAAAAATGCCAAAGCAGATAAGTACAGCATGCGGGTGAATCGCCCACAGAACTCCGGTTATGGTTGCAACGCCTTTCCCTCCTTTAAACTGATGAAGAACAGGGAATATATGACCGAGAACAGCCGTAAGACCCAAAACAATCTGAGCTCCCACAAACATATTTGTTCCCGTTTCGAAGCTTGTAAAATGTGCCAGACTCGCTCCCGCAACACCTTTAAAAGTATCAAATAAAAAAACAAAAAGAGCGGGTTTCCACCCCAGAACTCTCTGAACATTATTCGCTCCCGGGTTCTTGCTGCCATAGTCCCTTACATCTATTCCATAAAAGAATTTTCCAAATCTTATGGCCGGAGAGAAAGATCCGATTATGTAGGAAAGAGGGAGAAGGAGCAGATACCAGAGGTGCATTTTATTATTTAATTTTATGTAAAGTTATAAACTTTTATCTTTGTAACCATTATTCCCCTTATGAGCAATATTTCCAGATTAGAACAGAAATTGGGTTTCGACAGGATTAGATCAATGATTGAGTCCCGCTGCTCAACTGTATCTGCCAAAAACCGGGCAGTTGAGGCGAAGTTTCTGACAAATTCTGAGGAGATAGCCAGGATGCTGTCACTTACAGACGAAATGAGAGTCATTATCATGCTCGAATCCGGCTTTCCGGATTCCGGATACGTAGACACTCTCACTTTTATCAAGCAGCTTGAGCAAACCTCGTTTTACCTCGATACTGTTTCCATATACCGGCTAAAACAGTCTCTGGAAACTATCCGGGCCATATCAAATTTCTTCAGAAACAGCAAAGACGGAAGCTACCCATATCTTAAAAAGATGGCAGAACCTGTTGTGCAGTTCCCGGAAATAACCAGAAGAATAGATGCCATCCTGGATAAATTCGGAGAGATTAAAGATAACGCCAGTCCTGAACTTCAGAATATTCGCTCGTCCATAAGAGAAAAAGAGGGGCAGATTTCCAGAAAAATAACATCTATATTAAAGAGAGTACAATCCGAAGGTCTTGCAGACGAAGATGCAACCGTTTCAATGAGGGATGGAAGAATGCTTATTCCGGTCTCTACTGCAAACAAAAGAAAAGTTCCCGGTTTTGTTTTTGACGAATCCGCTTCGGGTAAAACGGTTTTTATTGAGCCAATAGAGATTGTTGAACTTAACAATCAGGTTAAGGAGCTCCATTTTGCCGAACAACGCGAAATTCTGAAAATTCTTGTTGATTTTTCGGATTTTCTAAGGCCATATCAGCCCGAACTTTTAATGTCGGCAGAATTCCTTTCGGAAATAGATTTCATCAGAGCCAAAGCTATGCTGGCTATTTCGATGCGGGCAGGGAAACCCATTATATCAGCAGAGCGACAGCTTAATATTCAGAGGGGAAGACATCCGCTGCTCGAAGCTACCCTAAGAAAAGAGGGAAAAGAGATAGTGCCTCTGTCAATGTCGCTGAACAAGGATAAACACATACTTCTTATATCGGGCCCCAATGCCGGAGGTAAATCGGTTTGTCTTAAAACAGTGGGACTGCTTCAGTATATGCTGCAAACCGGATTACTTGTTCCTGCTTCTGAAATTTCTGAATTCGGTATATTTAAAAACATATTCATAGATATAGGGGACGAGCAGTCTATCGAAAATGACCTCAGTACATATAGTTCCCACCTCACAAATATGAGGGATTTCCTTATGGGTGCCGATGAAAACAGTCTGATTCTCATTGATGAATTTGGTGCCGGTACAGAGCCAACTGCAGGCGGGGCAATTGCCGAAGCGATTCTTAAAGAGTTCGACGAAAGGGGATGCTTTGGAGTAATCACTACTCACTACAGCAATCTTAAGTTTTATGCAAGCAGCAGCAGGGGAGTCATTAACGGAGGAATGCAGTTTGACGTTCAGAATATCAAACCTCTTTTTAAACTGGAAATAGGTGTTCCGGGAAGTTCTTTTGCATTTGAACTTGCACGAAAAATAGGTTTACCGGCAGAGGTAGTGAAATTTGCCGAGGAAAGAGCCGGAGGAGATTTCATTGACCTTGAAAGACACCTTAAAAAGATAGCCAGGAACAGACGGGCGATGGATGAAAAGCTGGCAAGAATTAAAAATACCGATAAGACTCTTGAAAATATAACCGAGAAGTATCAGAAAGAACTTACGGATATTCAGGCTATGCGCAAAAGCATACTTGACCAGGCAAGAGCTGAGGCAAAAGTGCTTCTTGCCGATGCAAACCGCCAGATTGAAACAACCATAAAGGAGATAAGGGAGAGTCAGGCCGAAAAAGAGAAAACCAAAGAGCTAAGACGAAATCTCGAAACCTTCAACATGGAGGCGATGAAGGAAAAGGAGAGCGAGACACAGGACCGGATTGCGTTTAAGATGGAGCAACTTAAAAAGAGAAAAGAGAGAAGGGAAGAGAAAAAAACCGAAAGGGAAAAGGGGAGAGGCTCTGCAGGAGAAGGAACCGCTATTCCGGTTAAAAAGCCTGTTTCTTTAGGTGAAATTGTTGTGGGCGATAAAGTAAGAATCAAAGGTGGGGACCTCACCGGCGAGGTTCTGAGAATCGATGAAAAAGAGATGAATGTAGCCGTTGGGAATATTATCAGCAAAATAGCAAAGGACCGCCTCGAGAAGATATCCAACCGTGAATTCGGAGAACTTTCGAAAAGCGGTATACAAAAAAGTACCTACAACAGCTATGGAATGTCCGAAAGGAGACTTAACTTTAAACCATCAATAGACGTAAGGGGTCAAAGGGTAGATGAAGCAATGGACAATGTGAGCCATTTCGTGGATGATGCTTTGATGGTAGGGATGGGAGAGGTGAGAATACTTCATGGTAAAGGAAATGGTGTGCTTCGTGAGGAAATTCGCAAATACCTTAAGACGGTGGGCGGAATTCTCTCTGCAAAGGACGAAGACCTGCAAATGGGCGGGTCCGGAATAACAGTAATAAAATTTGATAATTAAAAAATTTAATATGACAGGAAGAGTAATCGGGCTTGCACTAATTGCGTTATCTGCGCTTTTACTGACATCTGCCTGTGCAAATGTTGAAGAGGATTTAACGCTTAAGACACAGGATTTTCTTAAAGCGTATTTTAATGCAGAATATAAGAAAGCAGGAAGCTTTTGCACAGATTCTCTCGGGATGGAACTTGCAAAATCTTCCGAAAGTTTTAATTCTCTGGAGCCCACAATTAAGGAGATGGTACTAAAGCAGGTACAGGCGGTTAAAACAGAAGTTATATCTGTTGAAAAGAACTCATCGAAAGATACCGTGTTTGTAAAATACAGGGTGGTGCTTCCTTCTTTCCCAAATGGTGTTGACAATAATCTGTCCTTTGTCAAGGTAAAAAAAGAGTGGAAAGTTGCTTCGCTGGGCAGTTAGCTTTAAATAAAACATTTTGAAACAGTTTGACACACATATTCACTCGGAGTTTTCCCCGGACGGCCGCATGTCTATGGAGGATGCTGTTAAAAGGAGCATAAATCTTGGCATAAAAGGGCTGGCCTTTACGGACCACTTTGACGTGGACGCACCGGGAGACAACAATAGATTTAATTTCGACCCTCACAAGCAACAGAGCCGTATTGATGAATTAAGGCTGAGGTTCCCTTCTTCTGAGATTTTAAAGGGGATAGAGCTGGGATTGCAGGCCGGCTCGCTTGACAAAGCAGATACACTTGCCGGATCACATAATTTTGACACAATAATTGCTTCAATTCATTTCGTTGATGGCGAAGACCCGTATCATGGCGATTTTTATTCCCGCAACTCTCCAAAAGAGGCATACAAAAAGTACATCCTTAATATGTACGAATGTGTCAACAATTTCAGGAACTTTGACATACTCGGCCATTTCGACTACATAGTAAGATACTCCCCTTATAAAGAAAAGTCCCTGTCAATGAAAGAATACGGAGACGAACTGGACTCTGTTCTCAGGGTGCTTGCTTCAGGCGGGAAAGCACTTGAAATAAACACAAACACATACAGAGAGAGAGGCGGACGCACCCCGGTACTTGACAAATCGGTATTAATAAGGTTCCGGGAGCTTGGGGGAGAATTCATTTCAATGGGGTCCGATGCCCACGACCTTGAAAGAATAGGAGAAAACTTTGAACCCTTCACAGCATTTGTTAAACACTGCGGGTTTGGCTACATAACTCACTTTAAGGGGAGAAAAAATATATGCATAAAGATAGAGTAGGCTACTGCTGCTTCTCTTTTTCGCTGTTTTTCTTGTAGGCCTTATACTTACCACCCATTTTCAAATATTTGATAAATTGTTCTTTATCGAAAATTCTCTCAAAAGCAAGGTCTGTCTTCGCAGTCCATTTATCCTGAACAGATTTATAACTCTCGCGGGTCTGTATTCCTGCCACTTTCATAGATTCGATCTCATTCATGAGGTCTGTAAAATTTCTCTGAAGAACAGAGTCTACAAGAAACAACTGATAGTCCTTTAGATTGAGCTCTTTTTGAAGTCTTTCTGCCTGCTCGGAAGCAACTTCTATAGGCGTTTTTTGAGGTTGCTGCTCCTGATTCTGACCATAAATGAATGGTGAAAAAAACAGGACATTAATTGTCAGAATAAGTAGTTTGCTGGCTTTCATCGCTTTCATATTGGTACAAAAATAATACTATCTTTGTAAAGATAGAAATAGCTAATCAAAAATCAATCAAATAATAATATGAAACAAACTATTATCTCGTTCCTTGCTCTTGCAGCCCTCCTTCTTGTTCCCGGCAGGGGAGAATCATGCACAAACCTGCTGATATCCAAGGGAGCCACAAAAGATGGGTCCGTTATGGTAACCTATTCTGCCGACTCTCACCAGCTTTATGGAGAATTGTACTTTAAAATGGCAAATTCATTTGCTCCGGGTTCTATGCTTAAAATTTATGAATGGGACTCAGGAAAATATCTGGGGGAGATTCCTCAGATTGGAAAAACTTATACAACAGTCGGAAACATGAATGAACATCAGGTCATTATAACCGAAACAACCTTCGGAGGGCTTCCCCTCGAAGATTCAACAGCTATAATGGACTATGGTTCTTTAATATATGTTACTTTACAAAGAGCTAAAACAGCAAGAGAAGCCATTAAAATAATGACCGATTTTGTTAAAGAATATGGCTATTATTCAGCAGGCGAATCATTCTCCATAGCAGACAAAAATGAAGTGTGGATTCTTGAAATGATAGGCAAGGGCGTTAAAATGGTTAACGGCAAAAACGCAAACAGAGGTGCTGTTTGGGTAGCTGCAAGAATTCCGGACGGATACATATCTGCCCACGCAAATCATGCAAGAATAACTACTTTCCCGCTGAACGACCCGGAAAATTTCCTTTATGCTCCGGACGTAATCTCTTTCGCGCGTGAAAACGGATATTACAAAGGAACAGATAAGGATTTCAGTTTCTCCGACACTTATGCTCCACTGGATTTTGGATCAATGAGAGGATGCGAGGCAAGGGTATGGGCCGCTTTCAATATACTTGGCGGCGGAATGATTAACGGCAAACCATATACCGATTACGAGGACTATGCAATGGGTCACAATGCAAAAAACAGGCTCCCTTTGTATATTAAACCTGCTCAGAAACTCACTGTTAAAATGGTTGCAGATGTAATGAGAGACCATTACGAAGGAACAGCTCTTGATATGACAAAAGATGCCGGAGCCGGCGGACATGCGCTTCCATACAGATGGAGACCAATGGGATTTAAAGTTGACGGAGTAAGCTACACCAACGAAAGAGCAATTGCAACTCAGCAAACCGGTTTCTGGCTGCTTGGACAGGCCCGCAATTGGCTACCCGACGAAGTAGGCGGAATATTCTGGTTTGGCGTAGACGATGCTGCCACATCTGCTCTTACTCCTATTTATTCTAGCTCACTTAGAGTTCCGGAATGTTTCCGCGTTGGAAACGGCGATATGCTCACATACTCTCCTACATCGGCTTTCTGGCTGTTTAACAGGGTTACAAACTTTGCATATTTGCTTTATGACCGCGTTGCACCGGAGATTCGCAAGGTTGGCGACAAACACGAGATTGATGCAATTGAAAGAACAGCTGCAATTGATGAGGCGGCAATGATGCTTTATAAAGAGTCACCACAAAAAGCAAGAGAATTCCTTACAGACTACTCTGTAAATACTGCACAGGAGCTGTTTACCAAATGGGATAAACTTGACAAATACCTTCTTGTCAAATTCATGGATGGCAATATTAAAAAGCAGGATGCAAAAGGCTGTTTCCTAGATAACGGTTACGGCAAAAACATTCCTCCCATGCCATCTCAGCCCGGTTATTCGGAAATGTGGAAAAGAACCGTTAAGGAGAGTGCCGGCGAAAGGCTTATGGCTAAATAATAATCCACAGAGTGCAAATTGAACTTGTTGCATCGGGTTTACCCGCTACAAGTTTGCAAGTCTAAAAAACACAGACGGGAAAAGAGGAGTTTGCGGATTCCAGTTCTTTTCCCGTTTAGTGTTTTTTTATACGCCTCGCTCACTTGGCGGGTACCCAAATCCTCCTTGCAAAGCCGTTCAATTTGCACTCTGTCTATTATATGTCCCCTCTTGAAATATGTTGAAGCTCCATCATCGCCTCAAGGGGACAAGTTCGGTGCTCCTCCGTCGCAGGTTTACGCCTGTGGCGAAAGTTGCGTAGTTTATTGTAGTTGCTCATATCTCGATTCAAGAAGATTTTTATAGGCTTCTTTCATGCCATCCGACAAGAAGGACTTCTCAATCAATTCTATAGCCTTTGGTTTGTTTTTATGCATCCTCGAATATACGCCCTGGATTTGTTTGCTAGTCAGTCCCATTCCTTCTCCAAGGTGTTTAAAATGAATCCATTTAATTTTTTTCTTCTTGCCTTCTATTGTAAGTGCAAGTTCTTCCGTGTCGTCTGGATTAACTATGGCGACATTCAGAAGATCATACGCAGGAGCCAATATCCAGCCGGAAGGACTTTCAATCATGGAGAAGTTTTTCAGGTGCATATCGTTGTTGCCAGTCAGGAAACAAAACACACTCAGTTCAAGGTAAAATACTTTATCCAGCAAGGTGTTGCCTGAATAATCATGAAGCGCTTTGCCCACTTTCTCCATAGAACTTTTGTATTTATCAAATGCTTCCGTAATCTGGAACATATCCAGCATGTGGATTTTTGCACCTTTTTCTGTACGATCGATTCTTTTCGTGATATAGGACAATTCTCCGGATGCAAGCCTGATAAGACTGGATGGGACAACATGAATGCCGTATGCTTCTGCTATCCGCATAGTAAGATGCTCGTTTTCCGGCATTTCGGGATATTTTTCTGACGGTGGTTTGAAAATATATTGCCCGCCTAAAGCCCCAACAACTGTCAGCCGATTATTCACTTTTCTCTGATTTTCTTTAATGATTGACAATGATAGCTTAGGTTGCACGCCAGGTACGGCTATACTCCGCTCAACAACGCTCACCGCCAATTCTGCCATCTGATAGATTGAATATGGAAATGCAGGTGGAGTTGCGAATCCAAAGAATGCCCTGCAACATTTTTCATGAAAATCCACCTCGTTTTTGAGGGGCTCATAACAATATAAACACTTATTCTCCATCACTCCCTCGTATTGGTATTACGCTTACAGCACCAATGCAATTCTGGCAGCAGGCCAGTAACAAGCCCATCCTGTCGTTTCGGTTGATTTTCCAGCTCTTTGAAGCTATATCCAGCAACCATCCTTCAGGTATGAGACCTTCAAAAAATGGGAACAACCGATTGTCAATATATGGGACATCACTAACAGGCATTGTAAACGTGATAAAATCGGAAGGATGTTCTTTTACATATTGTTCTTCATACCTGAAGACGAATTCGCCGTCATCAGTTTCAGTAATCATCCCGGCCGGAATATCTTTATAATATACTTTACCTCTTCTCATTCTGCAATCTCTTTACTGCTAACCGGTGCCAGCTCGTGCCCGAACATGCTCAATATTATGTTGACTTTGTCCACATTAAGGTTTGTCTTACCCTGCTCAATTTTGCGTATTACAGTCAATGCCACACCGGTTCTTTCTGCAAACTCCTCCTGTGTAAGATTGACCTCTTTTCTTCGCTCCTTTACAAATTCTGCCAAACGCTTCATTATATGCCTTTAGATATAAATTTGTACAAATATAATAAATTATACTTAAATAGATATAATATTTAGATTTAACGTAAAATTATATGTAACTAAAGATAGTAAAATGCACTATCATGGTGCAAAAAAGCCAATAAAATGCACTATGAGAGTGCAAAAATGGGATTACATTTTTAATCTACAATATTCATCAATCTATCTATCAGCTCATTCCCCAATGCAGTCTTGTTTTCGATGTGCTGGAGAACGGCAGAAACAAACGGGTTGCTCTCAAATCCGCCCCTTACCTGTTCGAAATCCTGAAGGCGTTCTTCGGAATCGCCGTCGGCACCGAAGCCGGTCATGGAACTTAATGAAAACTCCTTCTTTGCATCTTCGTATATCATTTTATCCAGCCCGATTACAGCAGTCTCCCATGCAAGAACAATTTGCTTAACCTGGTCGCGGGTAATTGTTTCGGGGTCTATGACATAGAACTCCTTGATCTTACTGTAGGCCCAGCTCCATTCGTAGTTGTAGTAATTTTTATGAAGTTGTTCTACAAATGCATTTATCTCTTTAAGCTTGCACAAAGAATTCTCTTCAATCCCTTTCATCAGAAGTTCAATTTCGCTTTGCGGAGCAATTAGTCCGGAAATATCGACCCACTCTCCCAGTCCAACTGCAGAGTCCGGTTTCAGGCGATTACGTATATCCTGGTCGGATTTAAAATTAATACCCTCCAGCCTCTTTATTATTGAGTTCCCGAGAAACTTGTTTATGGCTGTTTCGTAAAACATTACCCCATTCATCAGGGAAGAGTTCTTAATTTTTGTACTCTTATAGGAATACAGGTCGGTGGTTTCTCCCGATACTCTTCTCAATTCCAAAAGCAGCGAGCGGCCCGTGAGCATCTTTTGAATTGTATATGGGCTTAAGAGATTATAGTTAATCTGATCCAGCTTGTTAGGGTCTTTTCGTTTATCCCTCTTTGGCCATTTTTGTGCATCACGTATTGTCCCCACACTTCGCAAATTAACTCCCGGGATCAGGTATGTAGTATTATTCTTTTCAATCAGATACGAGAATGGAAGAGAACTTGTATCTGTATTGTTCACGTGACGGCCCATTACAAGAGAAAATGCTCCTATTCTTGATGGCCATAAAATATATGAATCGGAGGTGGTCTTTGACCCCCTCTCAAGAATTCCCTGGTGAATTGGCCCCAGTTTATACATATGGTTTGACTGGTTTGAGCCCGAACCGGCATTCATAAACGAAAACATTCCGGCAATCAGCAAACTTGATTTATGGTGGCTCACAGTATATGGCCCGGCAAATACTGCACAGGCCTCTCCATTTTCGCCGTGGCAGTTGCTGAAGAAGAGCGAGTCGGTTGCGGAGTAGTTTCTGCTTAAAGTCGTGGACTGACCAACAAAACAGCGGCTTATGGTCGCTCCTATGTCGAGGTGGGCGCCGGACGAAATGATAAAATCTTCACATCTAACTCCATATCCTATATATACAGGGTCGCTTTCGTTGCTGTTGATACTTCCGTTTTTGAGCATGGAGGCGCCTTCAATTATTGTTTTGTCTCCTATTCTGACTTCTCTTATCGAGCCCGCATTGCTGATTTTAACTCCGTTTCCTATATATCCTCTGTCCGAAGAGTGCTTTTTTGAATAGAAATCCACAAGTTCCCGCATCCTCCTTATGAGTGCCGGTCTGTGGCGGTAAAGTGCTATAATATAGGCGAAATGCGCCGTCAATTTGTCGTTGATAGGCACTTCCCGGCCACCTGTTTCATTAAGCACGGATACC
>Ga0209016_1002079_pt1 | contig 14273 bp, 9 predicted proteins | sample EPASupsiteSAE305_FD_187265 | JGI IMG/M metagenome (GOLD analysis project Ga0209016, IMG submission 187265) | Bioremediated contaminated groundwater microbial communities from EPA Superfund site, New Mexico - SAE3-05 (SPAdes) (version 2) | ecosystem: Environmental > Aquatic > Deep subsurface >...
GCGCGAATGGCCCAACAGCCTTTGTGGCAAAAGGACGTCGGTGCCCAGTGGCGTGTCCAGTTTAAGCAGTCGATCGCTTTGTGCGAGTCCGCCTTTTATTGCTGCGATAATGTCCTGCGCACCCATACCGCCTCTTTTTATGCAAATTGCGCCCCCGCGCCATCGCGCGATAATACAAAAGATCAGACGTTTACAGCAATCGTATATTCAAAAGCAATTGTTAAATCGGAATTTATTTCCAAGTCCGGCTGGATGGCCTCATATCGGTATTAATGACGTGCGTCGCCTCGCATTTTCTCCGGATTCGTAAGTCTCCTGCAAAGCAGCGCACGGTGGCGGCATCAGCGGCGCCGACAATCGCGGGCGCTGCATCCAGCTGAATATTCCCGTTCTCGGTGCGATGACCGGGTCGCTGCGCGCTCTAACTCCAATGCGGCAGCGCTGGGGGCGCCCTACCTATTTCTGGATCAGGCGGGTCTTCTTCGCAATCGCTTTGGGCTCGATCAGGCCCGTGCTTACCAAGTGTTCTTCGCGTGCCGTTGTCGCCAAGTCTGCTAGATACGTAGATATGACGAGCCGCACCGACATGTCAGCAGAATGCGGGTTGAGAAATACGCTAAACGCATAACCTGGTTTTGTGACACCCGCGCATTAACCGGCATCAGCCTCATTCAAGATTGATAGACATATCTGTACGCGGTTGGCGTTGGGGCACTCAGATCACTTGTTCAAGGAGCGACCGCGAATACCAACTGCAAAGGAGGATGTACTATCTCCTTGACTGGCTGAATGCCGTTGAAGAGCGGGGCGCGGCATATGGCTAATCTCTTGATGCAGGATGCACACACCTTGGAAGCCTTTTGTTGCTCGCTTGCGGGTACCGAATGAAGACTATTTTTCTGGACATAGATGGCGTATTGCATCCATCTACCGTCGGCGAACTCGAATATGGCCCACACGGTCCCAAGGTGGTGGGGGCCGGTGTTTGTGCGCTTGAGGCGAAGCTGGCGGAAGTCGTCACTGGAAAAACGATCGATATCGTGATCCATAGCACGTGGATCTATATGTTCGACGCGCGAAAACTTCAAGACGAATACTTGCCCCGGCTCGGCGCAGTAGCGCACATCCAGCTGACAAACCGGCGCATCGAAAGCCGCTCGCTCAGGGTTCTCGACTACATACGACGCAGACGTCTTTCACCCTCGGACTATCTGATCTTAGACGACGCGCCAAAAGAATTCTCGTCTGCCCCGGCGCTGCTGCCGCGGCTCATCGCTTGCCACCCAGCACGTGGCTTGGATGACCCGCTGGTTATCAGGAAAATCGAGGATTTCCTATCCTAAAGCTTCGCGTATCTCTGAGCCGGATCGCCGCCGCATCTTGTGGATGATCGTCGTCAGGTCGGGGCTATAGTCGCTAGTACGATGCGGAGCCACTTCTTTGGTGGCGGCTCTGCTTGAGTATTGCGATGGACGGCTGTCCGCGAACTGACATCATTCGAGCACTTGCGACGCGCAACCATCTAAGTTAAATTTCTGAAATACGCCGTGGCACGGTCGGCGCGCTGCCCACCCCTCGGGCCTTTTGGCCGCAGCGAAGCGAAGCAACCGTCCTTGAATTTCCATCGAACTGAAACCCTTTTCCGGGCGTCAGGGATGGAGGGTGGGCGTCTCTGACGTAGCTCAACGTGAGTGACGGAAAAGTGACTACCCTGACTATCAACACTAGCAACGCGTACAACAACGTCGTGTTGCAGGCGAAACGCCTCAAGAAGGACCTCAAAATCCCACTCCACTTGGCCAGGCATGTGCTGGCCAAGGGCCCTTATTATTGCGACGACTGGGACGACCTCATATCGCGCATAAATAACGGCAGTCCAGACGAGCACGTGCGGTTGCTGTCATCGCTACCGGGTTGCCAGATTGCAACCGCTTACTTTGGGGACAACCTTGATCGGATAACCCGCGCAATCAGCCAACATTTGCTCATCAACACGAATCTTGCTGGCCTATACGAAATCGCCAGAGCGGTCTTCCTGATGTCAGGCAAGCCAATGTCGCTCGCAGATATGGTGCCGTGTCTCCCGACATTGGAATGGAAGCCATCCGATCTCGGCCCCGATCCATATGCCGTGATGTATGCAAGTACACTTATCAACGGCGTATCTTTCCGGGTGATTGCGACCAGAATCTACCTCCCGCGGTATTTCAATTTTGATACCGAAGTACAGTGTAGTCCCGAATGTGCCGAGCCGTGGGGTGAAAAAATCAAGATCATGTGGTCAAGTCCGCTGGCCTGGTATGATGCCGCGCGTGCGTACCTCGCCGCACCGGAAGATGACTTCGATGTTGAGCTAGCATTGCCAGACGAGGTGCTAGACGAAAAGATGCGGGAACACGCGCTCTGGTTCCAAAGTGCCATGAGCCTGATGCCTGGTCGGGGCGAGTATCTGGATGACGACGACGATCAACTCATTCCTTATCTGAGTCCGAGGAGCACGTACGCGCTGTTCGGTTTTCCAACAAACGCCAGCGATACCGACAGGCACCCTCCGTTTGAAGTGCCGATGGCACGCACGGCCTACTGGGGAAGCGAACTACTAGCAGTTGAGGACCGTCCACTGTGCCTCGATTGGTGCAGGACATTCGCCAGGCTCGATGACAGCGAATACGGTGAGTATGCGGACCACCTGCGCACCACCGTGTTCACTCACCCCGACTGCGATCTCAAGGCATTGCGTCCACGACACTCCACATGCCTATTTTTCCTCCGTCCGGCGACAGCCTTCGACATTCGCCAGGCAATGGCGATTGAATTGTCTGCCTATGAAGGAGAAGAGATCTTTGTTCTGAAAAGCGATCATCCGCGAGTAGCTGAGGTCGTGATTGGCAACATCGCCGAAAAACGCGTAGCGGTAGACTGGACGAATTCCGCCGGTGCGCGTTATGTGATGGAGTTGGATGTATCTGAATACCGTGAATTAACGGGGTTCAGTCTCGCACTTGATGTCCACGAAGGAAGGCGCGCAATGCATGCGTGGAATTTGGTGTCTGGATCGATCCTGACGGAAAATCATGGATGCAAGACTCTCCATCTTCTCCTTCAGCCCGTACTCTTTTCCCTCATACAAGCCGTCGGCAAGAAAGTCCTGGTTGACGCAGTTATCCACGGCCTCGTTATCCGTCGCCCTGCGGGCTTTGCCTGTGGACTCGAGCGACTGCCGAAGTGGATAGACAAAGCACCCCGTTTGTCGCCCGAAATAGCAAACATGTTTGATCGGGCAAGCCGACCCGATCCTTCCCGGTCATTCTTCGATCTGCTCCGAAGTACGCGTCAGACCGTATATGCGCGCGACAACTACTAAATTCGGAGGGCGATATGGAAACCACAAGAAATAGCATGCAACGAGGACGCATGAAGAAGACGGTTGAGGCTCCAACGAATCCTTACTGCTCATTCCTCGATGACCGAGAACGTCGGCGTGCTCTGATCTCTCGGGATGTTCGCATCGTACTCGTTCGCGCATTCTGGTTGATCGCAATCAGCCTGTTAGCGATCAGCGGTCAATCATTTCCTGCGTTGTCACTCATACACTGATGCTACGGGGACGCGTATTTAGTCGCTGGACTATTTAAGTGCCGTCCGCAATCTGCTCCTTTCGTAGATTGCGGACTCTCCGCGCTGACTATGTTGTTATGTGCCCCCGCTCTCGCACTGCGCCGTTCCATCCCGCACCCGATTCTGCGCACCGAGCTTGAACAGGCCGCGTGGAACCACGGCTATCGCCGCGCCAACGGCGTGGCGGACGGGTGGCTGTGGTTTCGCTCGGACGAAGGCGTGCCCGGCGAAGTGGCGCTCGCCTGCGGTGCTTCCGATGACGGCGCGCCGTGGTTCCTCGCGGTGGAGCATGCCGGTGTGGCGCAAGTTCTCGCTTCCGAAATGCCTGAGGCAGTTTCTGGCCCAGCCCCTCTGCCGTGTAAGAGCGCCTTCGCTTTCGCGCTGCAGGCGGACATGCGCCGCGCGCTCAGTCGCGCCTTCCACCTCGCGCGCAGCCTGCCGACCTTCCCCTTCACCCAATTCGAGGCCGAAGTCGCGGGACTGGGCGATACCGAGATCGATCGCATCGTGCGCCAGCGCGTGGGGCAGGGCTTGTTCCGCGCCGCGCTGATCGATTACTGGGGCGCTTGCCCACTCACCGGCGTCACCGAACCGGCGCTTTTGCGCGCCAGCCATATCGTCCCCTGGGCCGAATGCGCAAGCGATGCCGAGCGGCTCAACGTGTTCAACGGCCTGCTCCTGTGCGCTCACTGGGATGCCGCCTTCGACGCGGGGCTGGTGAGTTTTACTGATGATGGCGCGGTGCTGGCCAAGCCGGGCCTCAGCCCCAAGGCCGAGACAGTTCTGAGTCTTTCCGACGTGCCTTCCCTTCATCTCGAAGCCCCACACCGCTCACAAATGGCACGCCATCGGAAAAGATTTGGCTTCGAATAGCCAGAGGTCCGTATCGCGCACGATGCGTGGCTGGGCGGTGACACCTCAAGCAAGCTACTGTTGAGGTTACGATAGTTTCTTTGCCAGATCCTCGGCTCTCGGGTGGTAATACCGCATCAACATGCGTGGGTCTTTGTGGCCCGTAATCTTTGTTAATTCATGCATGGGGAAGATCGACGCCAAGCGGGAAGTTGCCTCATGCCGCAAGTCGTGAAAGCGAAGGTCGGTCAAAAACTTACCGTCTGGCTTCAGTTTGGCCGCGCGGCACTCATCGATGTACATCTTCCGGGCTCGTGCCACTGCACGTTCGAAGGCTCTGGTAACGGCGTCGGTGCGAATCTCAAACACGCGGCCGGCGTTGCTATCGCCGTCTTCGGTCGGATTGCCCTTGGCGTCACACAAGGCTTTCAATGGCTGCAGTATGTCGGTCGGCCTATCCTGTCGATACGATCGGTGGACGCGTTGGGAGCGAGCACAGTACGTAGGCAGCGGCCACGTCGCACCTGTGTCCAGAGCGGCACGGAACAAAGTGCAACGAAATAAGGCTCGTTTCGACAAAGTGAAAAAACATGGTTCCAAGTGCGTTTCGCCGCAGTGGCGAAACCCTTATTCTCTAGGAGTCCAAGTGCAAAAATATGGTTGCCGCCGACTGCAGAAATATCCTTCCTGTCTCACGATCAGGCCGGTTTTTCATTTCCGCGTCGTCGCTCGACCCTCCTCCCGGCACTCTCGTATTGGCCTGCAGTGGCTAAGTAAGCGTGTCGCCAGTAATCGGCGACACGCTTACAAGGTATCAGGAGGTGGGGAGAAACTCGCAATGATCGTGTACTACCTACCGCCCAGGCTGGAAATCCTTGACTGGCGGTGAAGCATTCGCGGGTAGCACAGCACTTTTCGATGCAACAACCGTCAACTGTTCCGACATATACTCGGCTAGTCCCCCCAGCCAGTTTATAAGCTGTTCTTTTTTCAAAAAAAGATGCTGTATGGCTGTGGGACTACCGGCCTGCCATGCCGCGCTTGTAGCAAAATGGATCCGTTCTATTTCAGCTCGCGGTAACGTCTGAGCGGAATTGAAATCTCTTGGCTCATTGTCTCCGGTCTGTCCCGTTTCAAATGAGTCTCGCAAAGAATCAAATAACGCCAAACCGAGAAGGTGCCAATGCGGTTGGGCATGGCGGGATTTTCCAATATCGCGGTAGTCCCATTCCGCCCGAACAATTGGGGCCAGCTTATTACCTGTGAAAAGCGATACGCTTACTGATGTGAGCATAAACGTCGATTCGTAAACATGATCGAATCGCAACCGAATACCAAAATAAAAACTATCTGTTACAACAAACGGATGAATCGCCACTACGGGCAGAGGTAGCTTCTCGTTTGCACGATCTTCGATTAATACAGATTTTGTATACTGCGGATCGATAAGGCAATAGAACGTGCCAACCGTTCCCTTCTTCGGTTTACGGGTAAGCTTAAGTGATCGCCCCCTATGCCAATGCTTTTTTAATACATCCTCGCAAGCGGCAATGAGGGGCTCGTCGTATGATAGAAAATCAGGAGTTAAAGGCATTTAACGGCACACCGTAAGCTCCACAAACAAGCTCCATCAACTGCTCCAAATCTACCATTTCTCCAAAGCTGATTTTAGCGCCCCAAGCGGCTAAATCTCTCAGTGCTCGTGCGTTAGATGCTACTGGAGCCAGTAGAGGCAGGTCTCCAACATATTTACCCGACAGATCCCACTGTCCGCCACCGACTTGCACGGAATGTTGCGAAAGTAAATTTTCTCCTAGAGGAGTTGCAAATATCGCTACGAGTGCCAAAGCATAGTCATCGCTAGAAATATGCTGCCAATGTTTTCTGGACTCACGTGGTATCCAACCGTGTCCAACTACAACCACAAAGTCGCCTCGGGCATCCCATGCAAACGATCCAGCACGGCCAAAATATTTGGTCACTAATTTTGGAGTTACTGAATACTGCCACTCTCTTGGCCAAATCAATCCCCACCAAGGCTGGCCGGCTTTGACCAAGCTCTTCCGCCCTTCCAGTTCTGTGCGATTGGGTACCAAATATTCTTGATAGTATTTCGGGACCGCAGATGCCAAGTCATCTTCCGTATTGATTCGGCTCAATCCATCGGTATATGGATAGAAAATAAATGTGTCGTTTGACAGACGCCCGTCTAAAAGATTGGCATTTGTCACGGCTGGGCGAAAATACGCTCTTTCCTGCGATTCCAACTGCTCAACAAACGCTTTGGTGACCAAGAAGGCGTCGCTGCCCATGCGGACCCCTTGCTTTATGTCAAAGAGGCTCTTAGCGTTAATCAGGCCTCCACGTTCTTGTAGGAAACGGCCTAACGCCCAGCCGCTATACGGGCGTGGTAACCACGACCGAGAGTCCGATGGTGAGCCATCGCGATAGACTGAAAATCCATCATCGCTTACAGCTACGCTCGCATCGAGCTGAAATTTTCGAAGTCCGCGCAATGCCTCGCCGACCGAACCGGGGCGAGGATCCGTCCAGACCAAAGTCGTTTGTTGCCGGTCCGTTGTGCGCTTCCCGACGAACAGGCCCGATTGGACCATTGCATGCGTATACAAAGATGGATTAGCGAGATTTACGATAACGACCGGCGATATCGTCTCTAGTAATGATTCTCTTAACTTTCGAGACGACGAAGCATCAAAAAAGGAACGCGGGGCAACACTGGCTAATACACCGTTAGCCGATAAAGCCTGGCTGGCACGCATGATGAAGACCGATGCCAGATTGGGCTTGTTAGTCTGAAGGCCACTAAGTTGTTCCTGTACCGCTTGCTGCTCTTCAGCGTTCATGTCCTGCCATGACTTAAACGGCGGATTCATCAGCACGAACTGCACATTCACAGGCCAGTGCACTGCAGTTACCGAATTAATACATTCGATTCGGACAGCTACTTTGCCGTTCCAACTTGCAGCTTCCCACCCCAAACTGAAGCTGGCAATATCAACTGCAGCCTGAGAAACATCCCAGCCTTGGATAGTGACGTGTCCTCGGAAGTTTTTAATTTCCAAGATCCGTAAAGCTTCTTTGAGGAGCTCTCCAGATCCGCATGCTGGATCAAATATGGTGATGTGCTCTTCACTAGCGTGCGGAAATTCCCTAAGCGCTTCCTCCGCGAGGGTTCGTGCAATTGATGGTGGAGTAAAAAACGCACCGTCCGTGATTCCGAGAGAACGCCGGTTGAGAACTGCATCAAGCGGACCGATTCCAGGAAGCCAGTTTTCGTCTGGAAGTACCACCTGAGCATGGGCTTCTTGAAACAATGCGCCAGACGCATGCCTCAAAAGAAGAGCAAAGTCGGGCCGAAGCATGCGGAACGAACCGATGTTGCCGGACAGTCTGTCAAAAAAATAGCCTTGATCGGCCAATGAAAGATTTTGAAAGACAGTTTTTGCGGTCTCCGGTAATGGCCAGTCAGCGGGTAGGTCCTTTCCGGGCTCCGTCCCGCTGGCGACACAGCCGAGCAAGTAGAGGAAAGCCTCGAGCGCGCTAAAACCGGTTGCGCCTTCGCGAAGTCCCGAGCGAATTGACCGAAAAACGCCGAGTGCATGACCGACGACGGAGTTATTGCTCTCGGGGGCGCTTTTTTCCAAATAGCGATGGAAATCCTCGAGATTGTTTTGGATGCTCGCTACCGTATATCGCTCTGCTGAATCAGGCTTGTCCCAGCGAACGACCTCCACGTAGTTCGGTGTAGTAGTTAGGTGATGTCCAATATTGGAGGACCAAGCGACTGCACATCGGTCCACCAGCGGTATCCCCTCCTCCTCATCCAGACAAAAATTGCCTGAGATCCCATTCAACAGGACGTGTTTGGTACCCGCGTCTCTCTCACGATAGAGAGGAACGGCTAATAGCCCGAGACCGTGCTGCCAAGCGCGGTACGACAACATGGTTTGCTCCATAAACTATCCCTTCGCAAAAACAGGCGCCAACGGCAGGGGCAAGCTGATTTGCGGGTCCGTTTCCCCATTTTCGCGAAGGCTCTGAAGAAGCTCGTCGGCGCAGCGGGATAGCGGAACTAATATTTGAAGGGCATCAGCGCTTGACGAGTTGAAAGATGTGGCGCGTTCAACCTTTCCATCCGCCGGTCGAATCACTAATGATGTACGTGTTGATATCGAGTGAGGCGCTGTGGCGCGACAAGTTTCAAATAAAGCATCCGCAAAGCCGGCGACCACCCCTATGGCAATGCCACCTTGAATAACCAGCAGGTGTACAACTTTTAGGGAAAGTAAGTCCGAAAAAGTGAAGCAGGCGGCATGGCCTCGTGCCTGCGCCAAGGGAGGTAAAGCCTTTCTCCAATATCGAAGAGTTTCCTGTCCGATTCCTACCGCCAGCTGAACTTGCTGGGAGGTGTAGTTCATAACGCCCCCGCTTGTTGTTTACAACAACATTTGTGGTGGCATTGTACCGCAAAGGGTTTCGACATGGAGAAGAGATGTTACGTCAATGGTCGTCACGATCGACAAATGAGCGAGCCACGGTACATCGTTAGCCGTGGCTGGATCATTTATAGGTCATCCCATGAAAAGCTCGACATCTCCTAGGCGGGCGTGGCGGTGCTCGTGACGTCGAACAACCGGCGTACACGGGCCTTCCGCAAACCGGCCAAGGCGCTGGAGGTGATTCAACTCGGCCTGCCGACGGGCCGGTTTTCGCTCGAAGTGTAGCGGCGGCATGAAGTTGGCCTCGGGCGGCCAAGCCGGACTGACCGCGCCGAGCCACTGCAGCCGACTACTACAGATGGTTGCGTGCGCAGGTGCGGGATGGGATTGACGATCTGGGTGTCGGGCAATCACGCATGAGGAAAACCCTCCACCACTGCGATCGCCCCACACCCAGATGTGAAAAGGGTTACAGGCGTTCAAACCTGTAACCCTTGGAGCAATTCGAGCCAACTACGGCCGGCTCACACCTCTCAAAACATGCGACGCGGAACTAACGTTAAGTGCTGTCTGATGACAAGCGCGAAAATCTAATCATTTCCGTGCATTCGAGTCCAGCTAATCTTGGGTTGGTCCAATGATTTCCGGTTCCCTGCAGTAGGCCAGTCGCATTAACTCTGTCCCACAGTCGCAAAACTGTGGCGCCAGTCGCACATACTCTGGCGCCCTACGCGTGCAAAAGAACTCAAACGTCAATATTCCCCGCCCGCAATGCATTCGATTCAATGAAAGCCCGACGCGGCTCCACATCATCCCCCATGAGCGTCGTAAAGATGCCATCAGCCGCGATAGCATCCTCAATCTGCACACGAAGAAGACGACGCACGGTCGGATCCATCGTCGTCTCCCAAAGCTGCCCAGGGTTCATCTCACCGAGCCCCTTATAGCGCTGCTTCGAAATATTACGTTCAGCATCAGCCAGCAACCACTTCATAGCGCTCTTGAAGTCGGTAACAGCCATACTCCGCTCGCCACGCTTAATGACAGCGCCGGGCCCAATCAACCCCTTAAACGTATTAGCGGTATTGACCAGCTGCTGGTAATCAGCGGTGAGTTGGAAATCCTGATCCAGCACAGAAATCTTCTGATTACCGTGATGCGTCCGAGCAACCTTCAGCGAGCGCAACTCTCTCACCGGGTCATACATCGTCGTGACCGTAACCTCAGGCTTCAACGCATCATCCCGCAGCTTCGCCTCAAGCGCCGCCGCCGAAGCCTCAGCCGCTTCCTCACTGGAGAGGTCGATAACAACCCCATCCATCACGGCCTCAAGCGCCCCAGCGTCATACAACCGGCTCAGTCGGTTCACCACAGCTTGAGCCAACAAATAAGCCCGAGCCAACTCACCCAACGCATCCCCGGTAATCGGCGTAGCCCCTTCAGAAGCCAACAACTCCGACCCCTGCAACGCCAGCTTCAGGATGTGAGCATTAACCTCAGCCTCATCCTTGAGATACCGCTCATCCTTACCCGCCTTGATCTTGAACAGCGGCGGCTGCGCGATATAGATATACCCACGCTCGATCATGTCCGGCATCTGACGATAGAAGAACGTCAGCAGCAGCGTGCGGATGTGCGCGCCGTCCACGTCAGCATCGGTCATGATGATGATGCGGTGATAACGCAGCTTGTCGAGGTTGTAGTCTTCCTTGCCGATCCCACAACCCAGCGCCGTAATCAGCGTCACAATCTGCTCCGAAGAAAGCAGCTTGTCATAGCGCGCCTTCTCCACGTTGAGCACCTTGCCGCGCAGCGGCAAGATCGCCTGAAACTTCCGGTCACGCCCCTGCTTCGCCGAGCCGCCTGCCGAGTCGCCCTCGACGATATAAATTTCCGACTTCGCCGGGTCCTTCTCCTGGCAATCCGCCAGCTTGCCCGGCAGACCCACGCCATCCAGAACGCCCTTACGACGCGTCATTTCACGCGCCTTGCGAGCCGCATCGCGCGCCCGCGCCGCATCGACAATCTTGCTGCAAATGATCTTCGCGTCGTTCGGCGTTTCCAGCAGGAATTCCTCGAGCGCCTTCGCGACCACATCCTCCACCGGCGCGCGCACTTCCGACGACACCAGCTTGTCCTTGGTCTGCGCGCTGAACTTCGGCTCCGGCACCTTCACCGACAGCACGCACGAGAGCCCTTCGCGCATGTCGTCGCCGGACGTCTCGACCTTCGCTTTCTTCGCGACTTCGTGATCGTTGATGTACTTGTTCAACACGCGCGTCATCGCCGCACGCAACCCGGTCAGGTGAGTGCCGCCGTCGCGCTGCGGAATGTTGTTCGTGAAGCACAGCACGTTTTCGTTGTAGCTGTCGTTCCACTGCATCGCCACTTCCACGCCCACGCCGTCTTTCTCGCCGCTGATGTGGAAAATGTTCGGGTGCAGCACGGCCTTGTTCTTGTTGATGTACTCAACAAAACCCTTCACGCCGCCCACGAACGCGAAATCTTCTTCCTTGCCCGTGCGCTGGTCGGTCAGCTTGATGCGCACGCCGTTATTCAGGAACGACAGTTCGCGAATCCGCTTGGCCAGAATGTCATAGTGATATTCGACATTGCCGAAAATCGTCTCGTCCGCGAGGAAGTGCACTTCGGTGCCGCGGTTCTCGGTTTCGCCGATCAACTGAATCGGCGAGACAGCCACGCCGTCGATCTCTTCGATCACGCGGTTCTGCGGCACGCCACGGTGGAATTCCATGAAGTGCTTCTTGCCGTCGCGGCGAATGGTCAGGCGCAGCCACGCCGAGAGCGCGTTCACGCACGAGACGCCCACGCCGTGCAGGCCGCCGGACACCTTGTAGCTGTTCTGGTCGAACTTGCCGCCGGCGTGCAACTCGGTCATCACGATTTCAGCGGCGCTGCGCTTCGGATCGTGCTTGTCGTCCATCTTCAGGCCGGTCGGCACACCGCGGCCGTTGTCGGTGATCGAGATCGAGTTGTCCGCGTGAATGATCACCTGGATATCGTTGCAATGCCCCGCCAACGCTTCGTCGATGGAGTTGTCCAGCACTTCGAATACGAGGTGATGCAAACCGGTCCCGTCTGACGTATCCCCGATGTACATCCCCGGCCGCTTGCGCACCGCCTCCAGACCTTCGAGGATCTGAATCGAGGAGGCGCCGTAGCTGTTATCGGGTTGCGAATTGTTCGTTTCAGTCATGGATTTTTTCCGGTTCTGCGTTGCTGCTTGGTTGCTGCTCGGGACTTTTCAAAACACCATAAAAACGCCAAAGGGGCGCTGCGCCCCTTGGTGTGTTCTTGGTTTTTGGACGCGTTAGATGCGCATCGGCATCACGACGTATTTGAATTCGTCGTTCTCGGGAATCGTGATCAACGCGCTGGAGCTGGCGTCGCCAAGGCTCACTTGCAACATGTCGACCTTCAGGTTCGCGAGCACGTCGAGCAGATACGTGACGTTGAACCCGATATCGACGCTGTCGCCGTCGTACGCGATTTCCAGTTCTTCCTGCGCCTCTTCCTGATCGGCGTTGGTCGACATGATCTTCAACTGGCCCGGCTCGATGATGCAGCGCACGCCCTTGAATTTGTCCGACGTCAGAATCGCGGCGCGTTGCAGCGAACGCTGCAGTTCTTCACGGCCGATCACGAACTGATTCTTGTGCGACTTCGGAATCACGCGCTGGAAGTCGGGGAATTTGCCTTCCACCAGCTTCGACACCAGTTCGACCTGGCCGAACGTGAACTTCACCTGCGTCGGCGCGATGTCGATCTTCAGCGTGTCGTCGATGTCTTCCAGCAGACGCTGAAGTTCCAGAATCGTCTTGCGCGGAATGATCACTTCCTGACGCGCGAACGAGCCTTCGATCTTCATCGACGAGAACGCGAGGCGGTGGCCGTCGGTTGCGACTGCCATCAGTTGGTCGCCATCTACCACCAGCAGCATGCCGTTCAGGTAGTAGCGGATGTCCTGCTGGGCCATCGAAAAATGGACCATGCCGAGCAACTGGCGGAACGTTTTCTGGGGAACCACCAGGTTCGCGCCGTAGTCTTTAGCCTGAGCGACGGTCGGGAACTCGTCGGCCGCCAGCGTTTGCAGCGCAAAGCGGCTCTTGCCGGATTGCACGGTCAAACGCTTGTCGTTCAAGGTCAGCGTAACTTGCCCGTCGGGCATCGCGCGCAGAATGTCGAGGAGCTTTCTTGCTGCCACCGTGGTCGCGACCGAATCGCCGCCCACGCCAAAATCGGCACGCGTGGTGATCTGCAACTCGAGGTCGGTCGACAGGAACGACACGTCAGGGCCGTTCTTGGTAATCAGCAAATTGGCGAGGATCGGCAACGTATGGCGGCGTTCGACGATGCCGCTCACGGTTTGCAGCGGCCTGAGGAGGTTATCGCGTTCGGTCTTGACCAGTTGCATAGAGTTCCTTCGTTGATATGACGGCCTGCGCGCCTGACTTGCCAGCCTTACAGCGCGCAGCCGCGGCTCCCCGCCGGCGCCACGCAGCGCCTGTCACGGCGTGAATTCCGCCCGCGGCCGCCGGGCGGTTAAACCTGTATTGTGCCTGAAAACGGAACCGCTCCACTAAAATGGGGGCGAGTTCCGAAATAAACAGGTCGAAATTTCCATCCAGGCTGCTTAACCTTTCAGCGTTTGCTCCAGCACGTGCAGTTCGTGGTTCAGCTGCGCGTCCGTGCCGCGCTCGGCGGCAATCTTGCGCACCGCGTGCAGCACGGTGGTGTGGTCGCGCCCGCCAAACAGCTCGCCGATTTCCGGCAAACTTTTCTGCGTCAGTTCCTTCGCCAGATACATTGCGATCTGCCGCGGCCGCGCAATATTTGCCGGACGCTTCTTCGAATACATATCCGCGACCTTGATGCTGTAGAAGTCAGCCGTGGTCTTCTGGATGTTTTCCACCGAAATCTGCCGGTTTTGCACCGTCAACAGGTCTTTCAGCGCTTCTTTCGTCACTTCGATCGTGATTTCGCGGCCGTGGAACTTCGAATACGCGAGGATCTTGCGCAGCGCTCCTTCCAGTTCACGCACGTTCGAGCGCAGATGCTTGGCGACGAAGAACGCGACGTCTTCATTCAGGCTCACGAACTCGGATTGCGCCTTGCGCATCAAAATCGCGACGCGCATTTCCAGCTCGGGCGGCTCGATCGCCACCGTCAGGCCGGAGTCGAAGCGCGAGATCAGGCGGTCGTCGATACCGGAGATTTCCTTCGGATACGTGTCGCTGGTGATGATCACCTGCGCCTTGTTCGCGACCAGCGCCTCGAACGCGTAGAAGAATTCCTCTTGTGTGCGCGACTTGCCTGAGAAAA
>Ga0209016_1002081_pt1 | contig 14258 bp, 11 predicted proteins | sample EPASupsiteSAE305_FD_187265 | JGI IMG/M metagenome (GOLD analysis project Ga0209016, IMG submission 187265) | Bioremediated contaminated groundwater microbial communities from EPA Superfund site, New Mexico - SAE3-05 (SPAdes) (version 2) | ecosystem: Environmental > Aquatic > Deep subsurface >...
AAAAGAAGGCAAGCCGACGCAACCGCCAAACATGCTGACGGTAAAACTGCCGCTTGCCTTAAAGACCTTATAGATATTGCAAGTATAAATGCTACTAAACTGATTGCCAGAAAAACGACTGCGGAATATTCCCCCGTTTTGCCAATTATAACGAGAGTGAACAGAAAAGATATACCGATAACCGCCATCGGTCGTTTCAAAACAAATCAGCTCCACATTTAATTAGATTATATTAGCCTGGAGGCCAAGTGAAATCTCTGCCACCAAGCAGATGAAAATGCAGATGTGGCACTGTTTGCCCTGCACTCTCGCCTGCATTTGTAACTACTCTGAATCCATCATCAAGATTAAATTCCTTTGCAATTTTTGCCACAACTTCAAAAATATGAGCAACAACCTGTGCGTTGCTCTCATCAAGCTGTGCCGCAGACTGAATGTGTTGTTTCGGGATTATGAGAATATGGATGGGTGCTTGTGGGTCAAGGTCGTGAAACGCAAGGACTTGTTCATCCTCATACACCTTGTTTGACGGAATTTCACCACTTATGATTTTGCAAAAAATACAATCCATTATTGCTCAACTCCTTTTATAATAATTTATATTATTTAATCATTGCAGATACTATTGATTCAACAGCTGCCATAGCATCATTTGTCTTTGATGCATCCTTGCCACCTGCCATTGCACCGTCTGGCTTTCCGCCACCACTGCCATTAGCAAGCTTTGCAACTTCTTTTACTATATTGCCTGCGTGTGCACCTTTTGCAACTGCAACTTTGCCACAAGCACAAGCAAAGTTTACTGTACCCTTTTGTGATTGTGTACCAGCAACTACAACAACGATATTGTCGCCGCTTTGCTTTGCACTGTCACAAATTGTACGCAGGTCATTTGGTGCTGTGTCTTTCATAACTGCTGTTATAAGCTTAATGCCATTTATCTCCTTGGCATTATTAAGCATGCTCTTTGCACTTATTGATGCAAGCTCTGCACTTAATTGCTCAACTTGCTTTTCTTTTGATTTAAGGTCTGTCACAAGAACTGATGCTCTTGATGCAAGCTCTGCTGTGTTGCCAAGCTTCATCGCCTGTGCTGTTGACTTTATAAGGTTTTCTTTTTCTGTAATAAAGTCAAGCACACCAAAACCTGTAACACCCTCAATACGCCTTACACCAGCCGCTACAGAACTTTCACTTATTATTTTGAAAAGTCCAAGCTTTCCTGTATTGTCAACATGAGTACCACCGCAAAGTTCTATTGAAAAATCCCCTGCTTTAACTACTCTTACTACGTTGCCGTACTTCTCGCCAAACAGTGCCATAGCACCCATTGCTTTTGCTTCATCAATTGACATTTCTTTTGAAGTAACTGAAACGGCATCAAGTATTGCTGTGTTTACCTCTTGCTCAACAAGTGCTATTTCTTGCTCTGTAAGTGCAGAGAAATGTGAGAAGTCAAAGCGAACTGTGTTCGCATTTACAAGCTGACCCGCCTGTTCAACATGGTTACCAAGAACCTTGCGAAGTGCGGCCTGAAGCAAGTGAGCCGCTGTATGATTTCTCATTATCGCTTTTCTAACCTGCTCATCAACCTGTGCTTTAACAATATCTCCTGCCTTTGCTGTGCCACTTGTTATTGTTCCCTCATGCAGGAAAACTCCACTTTGAGTTTTTATTGTATTATCAACCTCAAAGGTAAATCCTTCGTTTGAAATTATACCTATGTCACCTATCTGTCCGCCACTTTCAGCATAGAATGGTGTTTGGTTAAGAACAAGAACGATACCGTCGCTCTGCTCTGCTGTTTCAACCTTTTCACCATTAATAATTATTGCTTCAATTTTTGCCTCTGTACCAAAAGTTGTGTAACCCAAGAAGTTTGTTTTTTCAAGATTTTCGGCAGCATTGCTTGTTCCTTTCCATGCATCTGCACCAGCATCTTTGCGAGCTGATCTTGCTCTTTGTCTTTGCTCTGAAACAAGCTGTGCAAATCTTTCCTCATCAACTGTCATTGACTTTTCTTCCAAAATCTCTTTGGTAAGGTCGATTGGGAAACCGAATGTGTCAGACAACTTAAATGCATCCTCACCACTCAAAACACTGCCTTTTGCATTTTCAATCATCTCTGTAAGAAGTTGCATACCTGTATCAATTGTCTTTTCAAAGCTTTCTTCCTCGCTTTGAATAATCTTTACTATAAAATCATGCTTTTCAACAAGATTTGGATATGCTGAAGCATTTTCTTTAATTACTGTCTCACAAACATCTATAAGAAAAGCGTGGTCAATACCAAGAAGCCTGCCATGCCTTGCCGCTCTACGAAGCAAACGGCGAAGAACATAACCCCTTCCCTCATTTGAAGGCATTACGCCATCACCAATCATAAATGTTGTGCTTCTTATATGGTCTGTAATAACACGAAGAGATACATCGCTCTTTTCGTTATCGTGGTATTTAATATCTGCAATTTGCATTATATGCTTCATTATGTTCTGAACTGTGTCAACCTCAAAGAGATTTTCAACTCCCTGAGAAACGCAAGCAAGTCTTTCAAGACCCATGCCTGTATCTATGTTTGGCTTTGCAAGAGGTGTGTAATTGTTGTTGCCATCATTTTCAAACTGTGTGAAAACAAGGTTCCAGAACTCAACAAAACGGTCGCAATCGCAACCAACCGCACAATCAGGAGAACCGCAGCCATGCTCTTCTCCACGGTCATAATAAATCTCTGAACAAGGACCGCAAGGACCAGCACCATGCTCCCAGAAGTTATCCTCCTTGCCGAGCCTGACCATATGGTCAGGTGCTACGCCAATTTCCTTTGTCCAGATATCATAAGTTTCATCATCATCCTGATATATGCTAACATAAAGCTTGTCCACAGGCATTTCCATAACCTTGGTGCAAAACTCCCAAGCCCATGCTGTTGCCTCGTGCTTAAAATAATCGCCAAAAGAAAAGTTACCCAGCATCTCAAAGTATGTTCCATGCCTTGCTGTTTTACCAACTCTTTCAATATCTGGTGTGCGAATACACTTTTGGCAAGTTGTTACTCTTTGCCTTGGCGGAGTTACCTCACCTGTGAAATACTTTTTCATAGGTGCCATGCCAGAATTTATGAGAAGCAAGCTTTTATCCCCTTGAGGAACAAGTGAAAAGCTGGGCAAACGAAGGTGCCCTTTGCTTTCAAAAAAGCTTAAATATTTTTCTCTGATTTCATTAAGTCCTGTCCATTCCATACGCTAACTCTCCCTATTGTGTGGGCATAAATTTTTGCATTATAAATGCGGTCAAAGAACGCTTTGCCGCACATAAAGTTTATTTGACAATTTTACTATTATATTACATATTTGTCAACCATTTGACGCTGTTACATTCTCTGCAATTTCCTTGAACACAGGTGCACAATCGGCACTTCCACTAACTCCGTTTTCCTTCATAACCGCAATAGCATATTTGGGATTTTCAGCAGGAAAAAAACCAACGAACCAAGAGTGGCAAACTTCCACTCCATTATTAAGCCATCCGCTCTGTGCTGTTGCTGTTTTTCCGCAAGCTGTTGTATTATTTGGTAATACTTTTTCATTTTCATCAACTACTGTTTTAAGCATAACTTTTACTAGCTGTGCAGTATTTTTTGACATTGTGCGTATTTGGGGATTTGCTTTATGCTGTTCTGTTATTTTTCCATTTTTATCAACCATTCCCTTTATCAAAAACGGTTCTGTATAATATCCGTCTGCCGCTATTGATGCAAATGCTGATGCCATTTGAAGAGGAGTTGCGAGCAATTCGCCCTGCCCAAATCCAAAATTTGCTATTGCCGCTTCTGAATTCAAGCTAGCAAGAGAAGGCAGATTTCCCTTGGCTGTTTCTATTCCTTCAGCAAGTTTTGTGCTCTTGGACAGTCCCATGTTTTTTGCCATTTCCAAAAGTGGTTGCATATCAATACTGTTTGCTATCTGTATAAAATATGTGTTACACGACATTGAAAGTGCCTGTGTCATATTAATTTCTCCATGTGCATTTTTGTTATAACAATTAAATGTTACGCCACTTCTTTCTGTACTTCCAGTACAATTGTAAATTGTATCTGGAGAAATATTATTGTTTTCTATTGCCGATGATGCAACAATTACTTTAAAAGATGAGCCAACGGAATACTGATTTATGCATCTGTTTACAAACGGTGATTTTGTATCATTCATACTTTTTCCAAGATCGTTTGGATCAAAAGTTGGACAGCTAGCCATAGCTTTTATTTCCCCTGTGCCAACTTCAACAACAACAGCACATCCGCTATCTATTCCATTGTTATCTAATGCCTTCTCAGCTATTCTTTGAATTTTTGAATCTAGAGTCAGCACTATTCCTTGTTGCGTATTATATTTTCCGTCACGCACCTCTATATCTGCACCTATAAGTGACTTTCCAAGTGCATCAACACTGAATGCAACAGTAAGAATACCGCTATCTTTTGATAGATAGTCGTTATAGCTTTTTTCAAGTCCTATTGCACCGTTACCAGTATTGTCAAGATGACCAATAATGTGTGATGCCATTTGATTTGGTTCATAACGACCCATTACTTTTATTATTTTTGTGTCTTTTGTCGGCTCAATTTCTTTATTAAGTGCAATTAAAGTCGGCTTGCCATCTGACAAATTTTTTTTAAGCTGTTTAAACTGTTCATCTGGCAGTTTCCCCTTTAGCCCTGAAAGTGCTATTGAAGTTGGCTTAACCGCCAAAAAATATTTGGGAGCTGCATTTGTAATTGGTATTAAATTGCAGTCATAAATCGTTCCTCTTGATTTATCCACTGTTATTGTGCGTGTATTGCCACGAGCCGCACTCTGTGCATATCCTTGTAGATTAATGCTTGCAAATCTTAAAACCAATCCACCGAGGGAAAAAGTGACAACGCAAAAAAGCACTATAATTCTTTTATTCATAACAAAAGCACCTCCAAGCTTATTATGGGCTTTTTGGTGCTTTATAATTCTATTATTTTTCTTGTTTAAATGTTGTCTTTTCTATTTTATATCTTGGCCTTTGTTTTACCTCGCTATAAATCTTTCCGATGTATTCGCCAAGAACGCCTGTGCAAAAAAGTTGAATTCCGCCAAGAGTCCATATTGATACTATAAGTGCCGCCCATCCTTCAACCGCAGTGCCTGCTATTTTTGAACCGATTGCATATGCAAGTCCAAAAAGTATACTTAGAATTGCAATAATCATTCCACTAACTGCAATTATGCGAAGTGGTTTAATTGTAAACGATGTAATGCCATCAATCGCAAGATTAAACATCTTTGAAAACGAATACTTGCTTTTGCCTGCCGCTCTTTCGTTTCTGTCATAATATACACAATCTGTTTTAAATCCAATAAGCGGAACAATACCACGCAAAAACAAATTTACTTCCCTATATTCTGAAAGTGCTTCAAGTGCCTGTTTGCTCATAAGCCTGTAATCTGCGTGATTATAAACGAGGTCAACGCCCATTTTTGACATAAACCGATAAAACCCCTGTGCTGTATTACGTTTAAACATTTTATCCTTATCTCTGCTTTTTCGAACTCCATAAACTATTCCGCAACCATCATTGTATTTATCAATAAACTCGTCCAATGCATCAATATCGTCCTGCATATCAGCATCCATAGAAATAGCTATGTCACAATGATCTTTTGCCACCATAAGCCCTGCCAGCAATGCATTTTGATGCCCTCTATTAGCCAACAGTTTTGCACCCTCTATGTACTGACTGCCGTCAGAAAGGGTTGCGATGATATTCCATGTGTTATCTTTGCTACCGTCATCTGCAAACAAAATTTTGCTTTGTTCGCTTATTTTGCCCTTCTCTATCAACGAGCAAAGCTTTAAAAGAATTTTTTGTGATGATATCGGCAGTACATCCTGCTCATTGTAACAAGGAATAACCAAATATAAAATTGGACTCATCTTGCCCCTCCTTTATCATATTATTAGTTCCAAAAACCTATATCCTGTGCCATCTTATAGTAAAATCTTGTCATATCATTTACTATAAACGGCGTGTTAACCTCTCCTGGGATAAACTGCAAAACTGTTGCAAGGTTAAACACAACACATAAAACGGTGCCCAAAACAACTGCCTTTAACACTATTTTTCTTATCTGCTCGTTTGTGTTATGCCTGTAATATACAAACACAACGCAAAGTGCACCAAATATTATCTGCCACGCAAAATCAATATTATAGCGAAGTGCGTGACCGCTTTCCCATGTAATAGCAATAACCAAAAGAGGTAGGACAATACACGGTAATCCTAACAAAATAAAAATTTTTAAGATATCTTTTTTGCTTCTGCTCTTTAGCAATTTCGGTGCTTTAAAAAATGCAAAAATTATTGGTGCACGCCACAAAAGTCCCATTGCTGTTGATGCTTCTGCAAAATAGTATCCGTTTATTCCAAGCCTGTCTATATTCGAAAAAAAGAATGGAAATTGTGACTTTACTACAGGCACCGAAAACAAGAAATTCCAAAAGCTTATCATCATCAGCCCAACATGGAACTGAGTATTTGTAAAGTCATTTATCGTTAGTGAATATTTTATTCCAAAGTCAATAACGGAGCCAAATCTTGCATAATTATATGCCATTTGAAATCCACCAAATATAGCGAACGGAAGCAAAGCACAAACTATATACTTTACAGTTTTAGACCTGGATTTTTCCGTCTTTTGTCTGTAATCAAATAAGCCATAAAGAAGCCATATACAAATTGCAAATGCGTACATTGCAAAGGTTGGTCGTGACAAAACTGCAAGCGAGGTAAAAATCGTTGCAAATAATATTTTTTGGAGTTTGATTTTATCCTTTGTAAATATTCCCGACGACAGCAAAAAGTATAATCCTGCCGTGAAAAAAGCAAAGCCCGCTGCCTCCGACATTTCATAAAATTTAGGGCGACAAACGCAAAACAGTGTCCCCGAAGTTAACAATAGCATTATTTGCCCACAGGTTACAATGCTAAGTGGCATATCAGAAAACCAATTTTTTACTGCTTTTAGATATGCTGCACTAAGGAACATTGTCCCAATAATTGCGTAAAGCAAGCACGCATATATTGTTGGAAAATATAAACCTGTTATTAGATTATACGGTAAAAACAGTGTTAGTACTGGTGCTATGCCATAGTATGAGTAATATTTACCTTCATATAGCAAATGATCCCACAAAAACACTATACCTGAACGACTTCTTGCATCATAATCATACGGATTATCAAGCTCTAAAAGCTCATGTGGAACTTTGTTAATCAAAGACACCTGACCCGCTTTAAAGGCTTCTACCAGCTCATAACAAACCTGGTCCCCCCTTTGCCTTGAAAACACATCCGCAGGTCCACCACCCGTGAAGAACATAAACACAACAAACAATAGCAAGCATACAAACATTGTAGTTGTTACACCTACCAATATTCTTGTATCCACACTTTCTTTAAACTGTTTTTTAAAAGATGGAGAATTAAAAAGGCAATATACAAACGCAATTGATAGCGTTGGAATAAGCACACGGAAAATATTTAAATGAAACGGCACCTTTTGGTTTATTGCTATTCCTTTAATCTCTATTTCTTCGCCTTTATCGATTTTTGGAATAAACTTTAAAGTAGATGAATCACCAGCGAACGCACAAACCTCATATTTGCTGTTTTCGTCCCTTTTAATAAGCGTTGTTGGTCTTGTCGTTTTTCTATATGTTGCGGTCGTTGCCTCTGTAAAATACATTTCCACATCCATATGATTTCTTTTTATATTTTTTATTTCAATATCCAAATAGACTGTTGCAACATGGGTATTTAGCTTTGGTGTTTCTATTACCGTTGTGAAGCTTTTAGATTTAAATATATTATCATTTTTCTTTGATGGAGTAAGCCCTGTTAAGTAAAGTTCAGACACAGGGATATATTTTTGTTCATACCCCTTACCAATAGTGACAAAGCTCTTGTAATTAAATATAAAGACTTCCAAAACCACCATAACTGCAAGAGTTATGCATGTGAATTTTGCAAGCCTTGATCTAAAAACAGTGCCCTCAACATGTATTCCATTTCCTAATTTTTTTCTCATATATACACCTAAAAATATGTTTATTTAATTATTATCAATTTAACTAATCTTTATTCAGTTCTATTAAATATCGTGACAAAGCATCCTGCCAGTCTGGCAAGCGAGAAAAACCTGCATTATCCAAACATTTTTTTGAAAGGCGTGAGTTTTTGGGTCTTATCGCCTTTGCGCCAAACTCTTCGCTTGTAATTGCAACAACCTTTGTATTATATCCGCAACGCTTTACAATTTCTGTTGCAAAATCTGCAAAAGAACAAAAACCTTCATTTGTTACGTGATATATTCCATATTTTGAAGTATTTATCATATCACATATAATCACCGAAAGGTCTTTTGTATATGTGGGTGAGCCAATTTGGTCATTTACTACACTAATTTGGTCACGCTGACTTGCAAGGCGAACAATAGCCTTCACAAAATTTGTTCCATTTTTGCCAAAAACCCAAGAAGTACGCAAGACAAAGCTTTTATTGCAGTATTTCATTACTGCCTGTTCACCGCTGAGTTTTGATTCGCCGTAAACATTAAGAGGGTTTGTTTTTGAATCTATTTCAAACGGCTCTGTACCGTTACCATCAAACACATAATCCGTACTAATATAAAACAACTTTGCATCAATTTGCGCACAGGCTTTTGCTATGTTTTCACTGCCCTTTGCATTAACAAGCATACAAAGTTCCTGTTCGTCCTCAGCCTTGTCAACAGCAGTATATGCCGCACAATGTATAACAACAGTTGGCGACAGTTTTTTTATAAAAGCTGCCACTTGATCTTCACTCGTCAGGTCAAAGTCATCAGTGTCTGTGCCAACGCATTCTATTTTCCTTGAGTTTAATTCATTAAAAATGTCAAAACCGAGTTGACCGCCAACTCCTGTTATTAATACCTTCAAATAAAAACATCCTTTAAAAAGTTTTGTGCTAAAAATCCGAGTCACTTTGAGCAAGAAACGGTGCCTGCATATCTTTTTCAGACAAAATAGGATTTTCAATACCCCAGTCAACTGATATTTCTGGGTCATCAAATCTTATACTTCTGTCACATTCCTTAGAGTAAAAGTCATCAACCTTATATAAAATCTCTGTTCCATCCTCAAGTGCAACAAAACCATGTGCAAATCCCTTTGGAACAAAAAGCTGATATTTATTTTCTTCACTAAGCTCCACAGCAACCCACTTTTTATAAGTTGGAGATTGTTTTCTTATATCCACAACAACATCCATAAACCTTCCTCTTGTGCACGTTACGAGTTTGCTTTGTGCCTTTGGTGCTTTTTGAAAATGCAGACCTCTTACTGTTCCCTTTTTCTCAGTTCTGGAACGATTGTCCTGAACAAACATAACATCAATACCAAACTTTTTGTATCTTTCATATGAATATGTTTCCATAAACCAGCCACGATTATCCGCAAAAACATCTGGCTTGATAAGCAATATTTCCGATATTTCGGTTTTAATTACCTCCATATATATACCACCGTTCTAAAAACCCGCAAATGCATTAAGCCTGCGGGTTTGTTTTTATTCGTCTTCTTCGTCATCTCTGCCCCAATAGGGTCTTTCTCCAAAATTTTCTGAATAGAGAATTTTTCCGCTTGCTACACGCTTTAAATGCTCGCCATAGTTTGACTTTCCATACATTTGTGCTGACTCCAAAAGCTTACGTTTTGAAATCCAACGCATATTGTAAGCTATTTCCTCTGGTGCAGATATAATAATTCCTTGGAATTGCTCAACTGTTCTAACAAAGTTTGCCGCATCAAGCAGAGCATCAACAGTGCCTGTATCAAGCCATGCAAAACCTCTGCCCATCAGTCTAACATCAAGGTCACCAAGTTCAAGATACATCCTATTAATATCTGTTATTTCATACTCTCCCCTTGCACTTGGAGTGAGTTTTTTTGCAAATTCTACAACTCGATTATCGTAAAAATACATTCCTGTTACTGCATAATTTGACCTTGGGGTTTGAGGCTTTTCTTCAATTGAGACAGCTATACCGCTCCTGTTAAACTCAACAACACCAAAATCCTGTGGATTGTCCACATAATAACCAAATATCGTTGCTCTGCCCTCATTGTTGGCTGCTGTGCGTAGCATATGTCCGAGACCGTTGCCATAAAATAAATTATCACCCAAGACCATTGCAACGCTGTCATTGCCAATAAATTCCTCACCAATTATAAAAGCTTGGCCAAGACCCTTTGGCTCTTCCTGCACTGCATAAGAAAGCTTTATTCCAAACTTTTCACCGTGACCTAAAAGATCCTCAAACTTTGGTGTTTCGGTAGGTGTGGAAATAATAAGTATTTCACGAATACCTGCAAGCATAAGCATTGACAGTGGATAATAAATCATCGGCTTATCATACAAAGGAAGAAGCTGTTTACTCGTTACTGTTGTTAAAGGATAAAGACGAGTAGCAGAACCCCCTGCAAGAATTATTCCTTTCAAAATAACACTCCTAATTAAACCATACTGGTTATTTCTTATATATTTAGATGAAAATTCCAAGTTAACATACACCCCAATAATAATACTTTTAATAATATTAGTCAACTAAATTATTTATATATGACATCTTGACACAGTAAAAAAACAAGTGTATAATTAGCCCAGGCTAACAATTAGTCCAGGCTAACTTTTTTGAGGTGATTTTATGAATAAAGCTCTTGATAAACTACATATTGGCGAAAAAGGCACTGTTGTTTCTCTTGGATGTCATGGTGCCGTTAGAAGGCACATTATAGATATGGGTATTACTCCAGGTGCAGAAATTATTATGAAGAAAATGGCGCCTCTTGGAGACCCGCTTGAAATAAATGTTAGAGGATATGAATTAAGTTTGAGAAAGTCGGAAGCGAGTGAAATTGTTGTGGAGGTCTTAAAATAATGAAGTACAGGTATGCTCTTGCAGGGAATCCTAACTGCGGTAAAACCACACTTTTCAACGCACTTACAGGCAGTAATCAGTATGTTGGAAACTGGCCAGGTGTTACTGTTGAAAAAAAAGAAGGCGAATTAACTCATAATAAAGGTGAAGCAATTGTTGTTGATTTGCCTGGAATTTACTCTTTGTCACCATATTCTATGGAAGAAATTGTTGCCAGAAACTTTATTATAGATGAAAAGCCAGATTTGATTATAAACATTGTTGACGCTACAAATCTTGAACGAAACCTTTATTTAAGTTTACAGCTTGCAGAGCTTGGAATCCCTATGGTTATTGCTCTTAACATGATAGATATGTTGGAAAAGCGTGGAGATATTATTGACTATTCCCTTTTGTCATCTTTACTTGGCATAACCATTGTTCCAATTTCGGCAAGTAAGGATATAGGAATACATAAACTGTTACATGCTGCAAAACATGAAATAGTACATGCACAAAACCCTGACCATTGTGACAGACACACAAACACAGGCTCAATCCCAAATATTTATACTGATATTGTTAAAACTGCTGTGGAGCAAGTTGAAAAAATCATTGTAGGCAACTGCGAACAAAACAATATGCCACTACGCTGGTCTGCTGTTAAGCTTATCGAAGGTGATGTTCCAACACTTGAAAAGCTTAATCTTTCCGATACACAAATGGACTGTCTTGATGCTATTGTTGAAAGCCTTGAAACAGATAACATAGACAGAGAAATGATTATTGCTGATCAAAAGTATAAATATATTTGTAGCATTCGTGAAAAAGTTCTAAAGCGTGGAGCAAATAGTGACGAAATAACAATCTCTGACCGAATCGACAAAGTGGTTACAAATAAATATCTTGCAATCCCCTTTTTCTTTGGTGTGATGGCACTTATATTCTACGTCACATTTGGTTCTGTCGGTTCAAAGATTACAGAGCTTGTGGATTATTTTATGAGCAATATACTTATTACCTTTGTTCATAACTCACTTATTTCACTAGGTACATCTGACTGGGCAATCGGTCTTGTATGTGACGGAATATTGGGCGGTGTTGGAACCGTTATCACGTTCTTCCCCCAAATTTTGATTTTGTTTTTCTTTATGTCATTACTTGAAGATAGTGGTTATATGTCTCGTGCTGCTTTTATTATGGATAAATTGTTCCATTCTGTTGGGCTTTCGGGAAAATCCTTTGTTCCTCTGATTATGGGCTTTGGTTGTTCTGTTCCCGCAATTATGTCAACTCGTACTCTCGAAACGGATAAAGACAGACGACTCACAGCTATGCTTGTTCCTTTTATGTCTTGTGGTGCTAAAATGCCTGTATATTCTTTGTTTATAATCGCCTTTTTCCCAAGTCATAAGTGGCTATTGGTATTCTCGTTATATTTTTTGGGAATAATTGTTGCCATACTATGTGCTCTAGTTTTACAAAATACAGTGCTAAAAGGTGCCCATGCTCCGTTTATTATGGAACTTCCTCCATATCGTATGCCTACTTCAAAAACACTTTCTCTTCATTTGTGGGAAAAGATAAAAGACTTTCTTACAAAAGCTGGTACTGTTTTACTTGGAGCAAGCATTGTAATTTGGTTTTGCCAGTACTTTAATTTTTCATTTGAGCATGTACAGGATAGTTCACAGAGCATTTTGGGCATTATTGGCACTTATATTGCCCCTGTTTTTGCTCCACTTGGATTTGGTAGCTGGCAAGAATCAGTTGCCGTACTCAGCGGACTTGTAGCAAGAGAATCCATAGTAAGCTCTCTTGGAATCCTTTATGGTGCTGGAGAAACGCAAAACCTTACAGCGGTTATGAGCAATGTGTTTACACCTGCCAGTGCCTATGCATTTATGGTGTTTTGCTTATTATCTATTCCGTGTATTGCTGCCATTACGACTCTATTTAAAGAGATGAAATCGATTAAATGGGCATCAATGTCATTGCTTATGCAATTGTGCGTTTCATGGGTTGTAACTTTTATTGTATATAATATAGCTCAACTTGTTCTTTAATATGTTTTAAAGGATGTGTTATTATGTTTGCTGACATTATAATTAGCATTATTGCTGTTTTAAGCGTTATACTTTTAATTTATAAAAAATACCGTGAAATAAAATACGGTGAGTGTATCGGTTGCTCATCTTGCTCAAATGATCGTGGCTGTTCCGATTGTAGCAATTGCAAACATCACCATTAATGGAGGTTGCGTACATGGCAAATTTTAATGATGCTGTTATTTCCGCTTCCCTTGAAGATTATTTGGAGGCTGTATTTGTTTTACAAAAACAAAAAAAGACTGTGCGAATGACAGATATAGCAGAACTTTTGGATGTGAGCAAGCCAAGTGTTAACCGTGCTATAGGAACACTTAAAGATGCAGGATTTTTGAAGCATGAAACATATGGCGAAATCACTCTCACTAACTCTGGCAAAGCTCGTGCAAAAGCTGTTTTACACAGACATAATTTGCTCAAGGATTTTCTTAATGTTACTTTAGGTGTTAGTGATGAAACAGCTGAAAAAGATGCTTGCAAAATGGAGCACGTTATGAGCAACGAGAGTATCGAAAAACTATCCCAGTTTCTTGAATCCTTGAATAATAACGGTAATTAGAGTATAATAACTACACTTTAATTTATCCGAGGTGTCGTGTATGTCTGACAAAAGGATTATTGCAATAATTGGTGCAGGTGCTTCGGGACTTGTTGCCGCTATAGAATCTGCCCGTATCCTTAATGGTACGGGCGGAGATTTTTCTATTATGGTTTTTGAAAAGCTATCAAGAATAGGCAAAAAGATTTTGGCAACTGGAAATGGCAGATGTAACCTTTCAAACACAGATTTAACAAGCACTCATTACCACGGTAACATAGATTTCGCCATGTCTGCTATAAACAAATTTGGCACACAACAGACACTTGACTTTTTTAAATCTATTGGCGTATTAACCGCCATTGAAGATAGTAGAATTTATCCCATTAGTTTTTCCGCCAACGCTGTCCTTGATTGTCTGCGTTTCGAGGCTCGACGCCTTGGAGTTGAGTTCGTATGTGATACTCCAGTAAATAACATTAAAAAGACCTCAAACGGATTTTTGATTAATAACGATTTAAACGCTTATCGTGTAATAATTGCAACAGGTGGAAAATCTGCAAGCGTACATGGTTCAGACGGTAGTGGATACAATCTTTTAAAACAGCTTGGTCACAGCGTTAC
>Ga0209016_1002085_pt1 | contig 14235 bp, 16 predicted proteins | sample EPASupsiteSAE305_FD_187265 | JGI IMG/M metagenome (GOLD analysis project Ga0209016, IMG submission 187265) | Bioremediated contaminated groundwater microbial communities from EPA Superfund site, New Mexico - SAE3-05 (SPAdes) (version 2) | ecosystem: Environmental > Aquatic > Deep subsurface >...
GTCCTCGCCCATACGAACGCAAGCCCAGGCCGCATCACCCAAACGTTTGGCGTCCTCACTCAATTCCGCTCTGGTTGGCTTGCTCTCAAAACTGCTCCACCGCATACCGGCCAAATACCGGCGCTTGCCTAGCTGAACGATACTAACCATCATCTTCCTCCAATCACGGGAGAAAACGGGGTGGAAGTCTGGATCGGTTGCCGGGACTGATTGTCTGTTGAGGTTGACTCACTATCAAACGGCAAACTCAACGTACCGTCCTTTCCGGTGACGAGGATCTCATGAGCGGTGATCGAACGCACTACTCCAGCGCCGGGAATGCGCGTGCCGACTCTGGCGGTCATGCGGCCACCGTCCGGCAGGATGATCAGCGCACTCAGTCTACCGCCGGTGCCGGAGACTGTTTGCACGAGAGGCGATGCCTTGCCGAAAGACTGCCCGCCGAACGCTGGTTCGGAGCCTTTGGGATTTGTTGATTCAGTAATGGCGTCAATTTTCCCCTGGAGTTCCTTGTTCTTCAACTCCTCCGCCAAAATGGCATTATGTGAGCGCAACTCGTCGAGACGGCTGTACAAGTTGGGGACGGAAGCTTCTTCGGCTTGCGCGTAAGATGATGCGAGCACGACTATCATGGCTGCGAGTATTTTCGAGTTCATCAGACCACCTTTGCGGTAATGACGATTGCTATCATTTGTTTGTCGGCAGTGCTGTCCATGCCACCGCCGAGCCCCCAAAAACCTGGTGTCCCCACCCCGTTTTGCGAGGTATTCCCATTGGTCTTCGAATAGCCTGTCAATAGCACCGAATCGCCGGGAGTCAGAGTCACACTCTGCTGGAACGTGCTCACATCCACGTTCGGTGTCTGAATGGAACTGTCGCCGCTGCTCACACTGCCCATGCCAATCAAAGTGCTGTTGGTCAGGTTCATCGCTAACATGATCTTTCCATTCACGACACGGGGCAGGAACATGGCCGTGAACCCAGTTGTCAGGGTGCCTGGCGTCAAGGTCGGCGGGACCGTTACGCCGGTGCCGTAGTTCACTGGGGCTGTTGTTGAGGCCAAGTACCCTTGTTGATTGGCCACCTGAATCGGTGCGGGCTGGCCGTTGAGCGTGACCACCGTTTGCCTGAGCGTCTCGCTCACTTGGCCAAGGGTCGATAAAGCCGCAACCGCCACCTGCGATCCGTTCCATTTCGCGGCGCTGCCGGTCGCATTCTTCAGGATGCTGGTCGTCAGATTAAGAGGCTTGATGCCGGAGACCGTCGGCGGAACATCGGGACCGACCAGGGAGAAGCCATATTTCGCATCGTTGAAGATGACGCTCGGATTCCAACTATAATTGTCCTCATTATTCACCTTGACCTGGTAAACATGGACTGTAATGGAAATCTGCTGGCTCAGGTTCTCGGACAGGTTCTTTGCCCATTCCTCCACGCTCCGGACCTGGACCGGTGATCCTGTCACCGATATGCTGCCCACCGAAGGATTCACAACGATCTGTGCGCCGCCACTGATGGTCTTGGCGGTCTTCTCGAGATCCGCCCACACATCCACGGTGTAGGTGCTGGTGCTGGTCGCGCCGCCTGATGACGAGCTGCCGGAAGAGTTGCCGGAGGAACTGCTGCTGCCGGTGCTCGCGCTGATCTGGCTGTTGCCGGTGGACGACCGGGCGATTGCAGGTAAATAGAATGTCTTGGTTTCGCAGGCGTAAAAGACCAGACGGCCGTTGGACATTTTCCACCACATGCCGGATTTGTTGGCTACGACATCGAGCAGACCCGACAACGGTCCCTCGTAATCAAGGGACAGGCGCGTCGAGGCGATGTTCGTTTGATCGGTGATGCCGCCCATGGCCGCCGGCAACGGCGGCATCACCGTGCTGGTAGGAACGGGACCGCTTGGGGCGTTTGCTTGGCTTGAGCCGCTTTGAGCCTCGATGGTATCCACCACCAGACCTGTCTCCTGCCTGATCCAGGCTGCAATATCGGTAAGCGACACAGCCTTGGTTGAATGGTATGTCACCTGGCGGTTGAGGATCGGTGATGGATTAGGTGCGACCTGCACTTGCTCGCCAATGAGGTATGGTAGGTGGGTCTTTGAGATCACTGGTGTCGGCTGAGACGCATTTTCTTCCGCCGCTGCAATTTTGTCCGCGGTGTGCTGACGCAGAGCATTCGACTGTTTGGTTGTGCTGCAGCCGCCCAGGAAAATAGCGGTGATTATGAGAACGATGAGTTTTTGGCGCATGTTGTGTCTCCTTATTGGGCGCTATCGCCGGGGCCACTGACCACCAGGGTATTGTTGCCGGTATAAAATTGGGCTTTCACAAGTGCACCGTTGGCGGCCAGGGCCTGAATGACTTGTTCAGCAGCCGACTGAAAATCACCATGGAATACCGTGGTCGCTGGTACGGACCAGTCCTTGGGCATATTCCAGATGACTTTCCAACCAGCTTTGTCAGCCCAGGTCTGTAGGCTGCGGCCTATGGTGTCGCCCGGTTTGAGGGTCCACTGGGGGACAGAGAGCGGTGGCGGAGTGTTTAATGCGGGATTGATAGGCGGAGTGGTCCCAGTTTTTTGAGATTCCCGGGGTTGTTCTGTCGCAACAGCGGATTTTTCCTCTTTGGCGGTTGTGGAGGTGACCTCGGCCCGCTTTTCCGCTGGCGTTTTGGTCTTGGTTGCAGGAATCGCAACAGGGGGTTGGTTGCCAATGGACTTTCCGGAAGTCGCTACAGCTTTAAGCTCCTCCTGTTTGTTGATGTTTTCCAGGGCGGTCTCGGCAGAGGCCGCCCTGTACAGCCGAATAACCAGCAAAGAGCCCAGCGGATGGTGCGTATAGCTGATGTCCTTTGATTTTGGCAGATCGATGGATACCCTTGTCTTGGGGGTGTTACCGCCATGCCGGCCCAAACGCACACCTTTGACGATGCCCCCCTTGGGGAGGGAATGACCTTTGACTTTTTTGTCAAAGGTCATTCCCTCGAAATCGAAATAGACAATCTGTTTGGATTGCGTTTCCGCCGATCCAACCTTCGGATCGGCGTCGCAGGCTTCATCCAATCGAAGGGTGACCTCCTCGGAGTCCGATGAAATCACAGTGTGGGAAACCTCCAACAGCCGAGGATGACCTGATTTTGACTCTTCTTTTTTGTTCGCCGAGGCCTTGGGTTTTTTCTCTTCCTTTGATGCCGGCGGGGCCATGGCCATATCGCCCGGCCCTTCCCCCTGCACTTCCTCGGGAGTAGGCAGATCGTTCAAAGCGCCACAGATCAATTCGCCGGCGCGGGTTGTGCAATTGCCAAGCGCTGAGGTCGAGTCGCCGGCAAAAATGGACTTGACCCCCAAAACACCAAAAATGACTAAGAAAAGAATTGCTCTTGGGTATTGTTTCATTGTGCGCCTCCGATTGTGGAAAATCCGGCCGCAGGTTGTCCGGACATTGTGTAGGAGCGCATCATTCTGCGATTCTCGGTCGGGCTATTCAACCGCAACCGCAACAGCCAGGTTTGCGAGGTGGTGCGCAGTTGGTCGAGGATGTACTTAACCTGGACCGAGTGGGAATCGACGCTGCCGGGTGCCAGGATCGAAAAACCACGGGCACGCAGGGCATCTTCCAGCGTATCTGAAAAGGAGGATTTTGATTTACCGGTATCCAGGCGCAGGGTTGTCTTGCCTGGAGGATACAGCGCCACCAGGCAGGATGTCGTATCGGCGGCAATGCTTCGTATCGCCTCTTCGTTGTTGAGATGTGGCGTCACATAACTCGTATTGCCGGTATGCCTACCGGCACAGCCGGTCATCAGCAGCAGAGACAGGGAAAGGAAGATGGTCTTCATCGTTCCCTCCTGATCTCAACTGCCTCCTGAGCCGATCCGACACCGGCGATCAATGCGATTTGATCGAAGATTCCGTCCACCATCATCGTGGTGTCCTGGACCCGGTAATTGACAAGTACTGATTCACCGCCCTTGAGTATATGAAGGACAGGCATTTCTCCGGACCTGGTATCGGTGGGAAGTTGAATGTAGGTTTTGCGGCCATCGTCGTAGATCCGTTCCGGTCGCCATTTCGGCCGGTCTCCCGATACCTCATACCGGAAATTGAGCTTGGCCAGGTCAACCGTTTGGCCGCTGCTGTCCTGGGTGCTGGTCCATTCCTTCTTCTTGGCTGAGGCCTCGGCTTCAGCTTTGGCGGCCCGCTGAATTGCCGCGTGATAGACAAAACCAACATAAGGCGTGAAGCCGGTTTTCTGAGAAACCAATTTCAGATGGTACGTCCGTCGGTCAGTAGTGATGACGGCACTACTTTCCAGTCCGGTATCAACCGGTTTAATGAACAGATGGGTCGTACTGCCAGCCGTCCCCGATTCCACCAGCCACCGGGCGGAATCTCCGACAACGATCTCGTTGATTTTTTCACCGGGCTCCAATTCCACATCACAGACTTGCATTGGAGCCGCGATGATCGTCGGCTGACTGGCCCCATGCACGTAGACCAGTTTGCCGCCGCCGGCCATGAATGGTTGACTATCCCCGTCAATCCATTGTTCAGAGAGCTTGAGGGCCTTTTTTTCCTTGGCTTTTAATGCGACAGTCGAAGGGACCGAGAGAGAAATGGAGTTGGAATTCGTTTTCGAATCTGTAGCTTCTGTGGCTACCGCAGGAACAGTAAATATCGAAATAACTGCCAGGACAGCCAACATTCCAGGGAAAAAATTTTTCTTTATCACAATTGAGACCTCCTGTTTTCTGCTTGGTCAGGCCGGGATGGTGGTTGCGACACCATTTCCGCCGCTTCATCGCTCTAATTCAGATTTTTTATCTTTATCTACGAACGCTTCCGCAACGGCTGTCAGGCCGCGAGAGCGATGAATATCGTTGAAGTCCGTCATGCCTTGTTCCTTTTCCTGAGCGGTCAGCGTCGGAATCACCACTTTGCCGTTAACAGCCTGCGCGGCAGCCTGTGCTTTTTCCACCCCAACGTTTTTGTTCCTTTTATGATCGTTGTCCGCGCAGATGGTGATCGTGGTATCCGGATACTTCTCGCGGAGCGCGGTCGCAACGGACAGCAGGTTGTCCGCGTCGAACGCCACCGCTACCGGTTTGCCCGTCGCCATGTGCAGGCTCGCGCCGGTGGCATATCCTTCGGCCAGAAATATTTCACCCGCTTCCGGCGACACATCGGAGGCTATGATGTAACAAGCGCCTTTTTTGGGGCAGTCTTTCTCGAATTGTTTGGAGCCGTCCGCGCCGATCCGCTGCAACGTTTGCAATCGGTCCGTCTTCGGGTCGTAACCAGGCACGAGCAAATGACCGTTGTTGTCCTGTTTCAATCCGATATTCTCCACGCCTTTGGCGGTCAGGTATGCGTGACCGTTAACTTCGGAACCATTCATCCAGACTGCGTAGGCCCGCTTTTTTGCTTTGTCCTGACGGGCTTCCATTTCCAGGCGCCGTTCTTCCATGCGTTCGGCTTGAGCAGATTGAAGTTCGGATTTCTCTTGCCCCGACAGGGCGTGGCCGGTGGCGATCCATTTGGTCTGTTCGCCGGTTTTGAAATTTTGGACCCAACCATTAGGGTGCCCGTCCGTATATCCACAGTATGCGCCATCTTTCGCGCCGGATGTGCCATTCTCAACCGGCACGCGGTGGACCTGGCCGTCCATGATGGGTGATCCTTCCAGAATCAGGCCGGCGCTCCTGATTGCCTGCCCGAATTCCTCTTCCGGCGGCAACACGGGAGAATCGGTTTTCTCGGGTGCGGGTAACCAGTCAGACACTCTTTCAACCGAGGTGCCTTCAGGGGCATACCACTGCTTGGCGTCACGGTCCCATTTAGCGCCGGCGGCCTTGGCGGCATCCTTTTCCTTAAACTTCACATCAAGGTAGGTTTTCTCTTGAAGCACGGCCACCGGAGGGGGCTGCAGCTTTCCTTCCTGAAGGAAGGACGGCAGGTCTTTCCCTATTGTTTGACGCCAGAACAACGCCATTTCACGGTTTGTTCCGGTGCGCATTACGGGATCTTTAGCAACGTCATTGTGAGCATCAACTCTATAAATAAACAGCTCGGTTCCTTCCAGTCGCTCCTGCTGCAACCCTCTCACCTCGAGAGCCGATTCAAGGGCTGCTGTAAGATTGGGGTACTTGGCTGCCGTTTCGAAGTCGCCGAAACCTTTGTCGCTCGTGACCAACGAAAAGGAATCGTCTGCTATGACGAAATGTTCTTCCGCTCCCGGCGTCTGGACTTCGTGAGTTCCTCGCCTCTTCTCCTCGTCAAGGACCAACACCTTGTCAGACGAAAAATGGGGAGCCAATTTGTCAAAAATTCGGCGTTTCTCTTCAGGTGAGGGCGGTTCAGCTTCAAGCGGTCTGTTTTCTGCTCGGTCCTGTCCCATGGATTTCAGGTGAACCAGGCAAGCGGTGAACGATGGACCAATGCCTGCCGCTTGATCGGTTTCGATCTCAACAGCCAGTTGCATCGATTCCAACGCCCTTTTCTCGTCCCCATCTGTGAGCGCCAGCAGCGCGGTGCTCGCATGCTTGTTTGCTTCCCTTGCCGCCCCAAGGTCGTCCCATCGGCCAACATCCGCCATTGCACGATTGATCTCGGTTGCAATCGCTTTGTGTCCCTCAGTCGTTTCATGTGCTTCCCGTTCCTGTTCCGTTGTCTGGGATACTTGCTGATTAACCTCCTGTTTTTGTTCGAGCTCCATGACGTGCTCCATTATTTTTTCCGCAGCCTGGCAGGCGTACAGGATTTCGTAAGGATTGCTTTCAAGTGCCTGAATCCAGCTGCCGACATACGCCGCATGCTGGCCGGGATCGTGGGGAATTCCCAGCTCCTGGCTGATCATCCAGGAGGCGATCTCGGCTCGAAGTTCCTCCTTGGCGTAGGTTTCCGATCCGAAGGGACCAAATTCCCGATTCAACCGCGAAGGATGACCGGTTGAATGTCCTAATTCATGCAGCGCCGTGGAGTAATACCGATCTTCGCTCGGAAATCGCTCTCTTGGCGGAAGGTGGATTTCATCCTTGTGGACTGAGTAATAAGCACGGTCTCCTTGGTCGTGAGCAATGGAGACGCTGGAGTTTTTCAGGATTTCCTCGGCCTTCTCGATTGGATTCCATGACAGCTCTTTCCCGCCGAACAGGGGGAGGTCCTTGCCGTTTTCGGTCTGCAATTGGCTGGCGTGGAACACTGAATAGATTTGCAGCAGGGGACGGCTCCGATCCAGCTTTTCCATTTTTGGTTTTCCCTCATCATCCAGGACCGGCTTGCCGTCCTTGTCCAGAACCTTCTTTTCGTCACTCCAACGCCAAAAAACAATTTTGCTGGACTTTTCTCCTTTTTTTACGCGGTAGCCTTCCTGATTAGCCTGTTTCAAGGTCATCCAACGCGGATCGTCAAACCCTTTACCGCCGAGCATCACCCGGTTGATTCCCCGGTATACCGTTCCGGTGGTCGGATTGAACGGCGGTTGAGGTATGCCTGCTTCCCATGGCTTTTGCCAGGGAGCTGTGCCGGCCTTGAGCTGCTCGATAAGTTCAGCGGCGAATTGCGTGGCGATATCCTTATTCGTCATTCTCTTCCTCCTGCGGGACCACCGCGCCTTCGATCACATCGACCAGATCCTCGTCGCTCTCGAATGCGCCCATGAACTCGGCGACGTCCGGATCCACCGGAATGCCGAGACCGGGGTTTTCGTCGGCCTGGCGCAATACATCATGAGCGGCCGCTTTCAAATAATTCATTTGGTTCATAGGTTTTCCTCCTTAATAGTCTGTATTCTTTAGAAATTTATAATGTTGCTCAGGGTCTGGCTGGGGCGGAATTTGACCACTCTCCGCGCCGGTATCTCCATCCGTTCGCCTGTACGGAACTTTCGTCGCACCGTTGCGGCCTGTTGTTTAGGGATGAAATTCCCGAAGCCGGAGAGTTTGATGATCTCGCCTTGAGATAGCTCGTCGGTCACTGCCACCAGGAAACCTTCAAGGGCTTTTCTCGCCTGATGTTTTGTCAGGTCAGCTGCTTGGGCGATCTCATCGATTATCTCTTTCTTGTTCATTTTTTTCTCCTTTGGAGTGAGTGATGAATACAGGCTCGACGCGACTGATGCATACCAGCGGGGCGAACCCAAAATAACGGCTGTCGAAACTTCCTTCGTGATCGGCTAGCAGGAGTGCCTGGCCAGCAGGAATAGTCCCTGCTTTCAAAGCTACAGGCATTGGCCTGCCTTGATGGTCGGATATCCTGGCGGCCGAGTTTGGCTGTGGAGCATTATTGACAATGATCCGGTTGCCGGAATCGATCCGGATCAGATCGCCGGGGACCCCAGCTACCTTTTTAAGTAAGGGCCGCAATCCCGACGGGCACGACCCTGCGCCCAGGTATCCGCGTTCTTGCGCCAAGGCGATATATGCCGGGGCATCGAGGCAATACGCCCCCAAATCGCCTTGAGCCACAACGCCGGGGATGATGCGATACACGCCTATAGGCAAGGATGGAGTGCTATTGATCCGGAAGCCGAGATGCCATGCAATGAGCATGAGACCCGTGCATACCGGCAAAACGATCCGCAACAGTTTCATGCCGCCTCCTTGTTGAGGTATGCCTCGTAAGCGTCCAGCATGTCCGGATCGTTGACCGGCTTGCTGGTTGGCGCGGCGTTCTCTCTCGTACGGTACAGACTGTCCGATTTCGTTGGCGGCGGTATCTTGACGCGCTGCGAAAACACAGGATCGAGAAAATGGAGAATCTGGCGGCCGTATATCGGCGGCATCCCGGCAGTGAATATCAGCATATCCCCTGGCGCAATGACCTTGCCGGCAGAGTCTTTCTGTATGCCTGGCAGTCGCAAACATTCGTCCGGAGTCAGGAGCGGCCGGGAGGTTTCCGCGATGCTGGCCGAGCGGGAACTGTTTTTGACACCGGAGGACGAGACGGAGTATTTTTTCTGTACAACCGTGGTCGTGCCGGCCAGCTTTGATAAATATTCGGCAGTCTCCGGCAGGTTCGGTGCGTAGGCGGTCCGGACATGGCAGTTCGCCATCAGCGCGTTGTCCTGCCCGTAGACGGCATTGAGCTGCTTCGTGTCCTGAACAATGAAATAGCCCTTGATGCCATATCCCGCCATGTAGGCGATTGCCCGTTCAATGATCGGCAGCTTGCCCAGAGACGTGAACTCGTCGAGCATCAGCAGCAGTCTGTGTTTGCCGCCAACCTTGCTGGTGCCGTCGGCAAATTCCATCTTCTCCGTCAACCGGCCGAGCAGCTGCGTCATCAAAAGGCGCAGGAGCGGGCGCATTCTTTCGATATCAGCGGGCGAAATCACAAGATATAAATTGATCGGTTCTTCGTTGTTCATCAGATCCGCAATGCGGAAATCGCAGAAAGAGATGTTCCTGGCCACAACCGGGTCCCGGTAGAGAGCCAGGTTGGAGGTAGCCGTTGAAACAACGCCCGCCATTTCCTTGTCCGCCTTGGCCAGCATGCCGCTGGCGGCGGAAGCGCAATAGATATGCGCGGCATCGCCAAGAGCCGGGTCTATTTCCGGATACAGCTTTGTCAGCATGGCTTTATGATCCGTCGCCTTGATCTCCTTAAAGAGTTCCGTCGGGCCGCCTGAACGATCAGGGTCTTCCAGCATCACTGATACATCATAGAGGCTGGCAGCGCGGTTTTTGTCATGGAGCGTGGTTATCAGGCAGTGCAGCAGCACACCGCCGAAAAAACCGAACGCGGCTTTGTTCCAGTAGTCCGTCAGCCCCTTGCCGTCCGGATCGAGCACCATGTTCGCCACCTGCTGGATATCGGCAATGGCGCGTTCGCCATCCAGGCGAATTTCTTCCAGCGGATTGAAGCAGGCCGAGGCCCCGCTGGGATCGGATGGATCGAAATACATTGTCTTGTGGCCGCTCTTTTTCAGGTGGCCGGAGGTCAGAGCGTAATTCTCGCCCTTGATGTCGAGCACCACGGAGGAGCCTTCCCAGGCGAGCAGCGTTGGCAGAATCAAACCAACGCCCTTGCCCGAGCGTGTTGGGGCAAAGCAAAGAATGTGCTCCGGTCCGTTGTGGCGGAGATAGTGATGCACCTTTCTTTTCGGGTCATGCCAACCGCCGACATACACCCCTTTTCCCCCCAGGTAACCCATGGTACGGATGTCCCGGTGCGTCGCCCAATGCGCCGAGCCGTGCAGGTCTTTCCGGCCTTTTAATCTTTGTTGGCTCGCCATGTAGATCAGCACCGAAGCCAGGAGCGGGAGAACAAATAACAATGCCGCCTTGTCGGTCACCCGCTGCACTTCGGCGTAGCCCCAGAGTTCGACAGGCCATGACAGGGCCCGCCAAGGCCAGTACCAGTCGTTCATAATCGGTTTGCCGAGCGAAGCGTGGCCATTGAACAGCTTCGCTGTCTGATTCAGTGTCCAAAACGTCAGGGCGACCGCCCAGGCGAAAGGCAGGAAAACCCACGCCCAGCGCCACGGATTTTTATGGTTTTCACGCTTGAGGTGGCCATATTGTTGTTCTTGAGACATTGTGGTATCCTTTGAAATTTTATGATTGAGGCGGCAGTGCCGTTATTTTCCGTCGGATTGCAGCATCCGGGAAACCTGACGCGACACGCCAACCCCCTCACATATAAAAACATTCAAGGGCTTGTTATGATCCAAAGTTTTTTGATCTCCAATAAGACCAATGGAACGCAATATCTGTTCTACGATACTGTTCTCGACGGGAAGCATGTCTTTACCGCTTGCGGGGTCGGCAGGGTTGAAAAGAACGATGCCCTGCTCACCCCTGTTGCCAGAGAAACCCTGCTGGCAGCTACCGACCACATGCAAAATTCTAACAAAGGGGCTTATGGCCTGCGTTTTCAGGAGATCTCCACACTTCATGGTGTCGAGAGCCACATCCGAGAGGCTCTCAAGTCTGCCAACGATAAAGAACTCATCTTTTTCATCTGCGGAAGCCCTGACGTTTACGATGCGGCCGTTGCTGCACTTCAGGTTCAATGGATCCTTCCCGGTCCGGAACAGTGATTTTGTTTTATACATGGAATTACCTCACCGCCTGTACGCATCGCGGAACACGACATCCTTGGTCACGATGATGTTGAACGGATAGCCCGACCTGATCTCCAGGGTCGGCTTGATATTCAGGTTGCGCTGGAGCAGGTTGAGCGTGGTCTGGTTGAGCTGCGCCGCCAAAGAAGCCCCCAAAGCGCTTTGCACAGTAGTTGTGTCGGTTTCCGCGCTGCTGTTGCCGAGACTGTCGATAGCGTAGCTCGTCCCGCCACTGATAAAACTCATCAACACCGCCGATCCGAAAATACGCATGTAATGGTTGTCTACCTGGTCGTGAAATCCCGAGTAACCCGACATGTCCGCGCCGGGCATCGTTCCGAGCGTGACTGCCGATCCGTCGGGAAAAATGATCCGGTTCCAGGCTATCAGTACCCGGCTCTGGCCGTAGATTACGCGTGAATCATAAACGCCATAGAGCTTGCTCCCCTGGGGGACCAACAGATCGTGGCCAGTCGCCGTGTCGTATACATCCTGCGACACCTGTGCGATCATGCTACCCGGCAGATCCGAATTGATTCCCGTGATCATCATGCCCGGAATCACCGTGCCGGTTTTGATCTCGCACGGCCGGCCGGCTTCGCGAGTATGGGGCGACAGCCATTCATCCGGGCTGGTCCGCTTGAGAAAACTCTCCTTGTCACGATCTGCGGCAGGATTGTATTCCCCTTCCTGCGCCGACCGCTCAATCGGCGGTTCACTCTCAGGTTTTCGGGGGGCGGGTTGCTCCTTCGTGCTGACGGTTTTCTCGCGGGACTCCCGTTTCGCCAGCAGCGGCGACATGAGCGCCTTGTTGTGCGCCTGCGCTTTCTGACGCTGAAGCTCCCTTGCCTCCTGATCGGCCTTGTCGGAAGCCATGGTCATCTTGGCGTCCATTGGGCCGCCTTTCCCGCTTTCCGGCGAATTCGGCGTGGCGGATTGAGGCGGAAGCGACAAGCCTTTTCCCTCGATCTCGGCAAGCGGCCTTACGGTCTCCACTTCCACCGGTTTCTTTGCGGGCTCCTTTTTTTTGGGTGCGGAGAATGAAACGTAATAAACTAAAATGCCAAACATCCCGAGCAGGGCAAACATCGCCAGATACATCGGCCATTTCCGCATCTTGATAACTTCGGCTTTTGGAGTTTGCAGGCTGTTGGGGCTGTTCATTTTTTTATCTCCAGGTCGCCTGTACTCGGATCCTTATATGCAGAGACCAGGAGACCTTTTCCGGTTCGCAACTCGTCAAGCACATGGGCCACAATGAGGGATGTCCGGCCCGGAGGGTAGAATTTCACTCGTTTCAGCAGGTGCGCTTCAGTCATGATTGCTTCCCTTGGTGTCATGGTTGACATTTGCGTTTATTGTACGTACAATAAATAGATGGAAATTGAATTTGATCAGAACAAGCGGGATGTCACCTTGCGGGAACGGGGGCTTGATTTTGCCAGAGCGGGAGAAGTTCTGACCGGTCCCGTGTTGACCTGTGAAGACGCCAGGTGCGACTACGGGGAGTGTCGATTCATAACTCTTGGACAGCTGGACCGCCGAATCGTTGTTTTGGTTTGGACGCAACGCGGCTCTATTTGCCGCATTATTTCTATGAGGTACGCCAATGACCGCGAAAAAAGCAGATTCTCCGCATTCCTGGGTTGATCCGGACGATGCACCGGAATTGACTGACGATTTTTTTGTCAAGGCCACACCGATGATTGGAGACAAGGTGGTTTCCAAAGCGAACTTCACAAAAGAGTTCAAAAAGCGTGGCCGGCCTGCCGGTACCGGTGCGAAGTCTCCTACCACAATCAGGCTGGATGATGACATTCTCACCTCCTTTAAGTCCACGGGCAAAGGTTGGCAGACTCGCGTAAACAACGCCCTACGCGAGTGGTTACGGGAACACGGTGCGCATTGATGCCGGGCTTTCACGGTCAATTCTCCTTCGGGGAAGCCGCGTTGCCGATAATTTTGGATGCAGACAGGGCAGTGATATAGATTCCGCCGGGATTCTGCAAAAGAACCTCGTCGGAAGCAGGCGGGGCGACCTGGATGGCAGCCGTAGCCTCATAGGAATGCTGCTCCATCTGCAGTCCCGAGTGGCTGCGGATCGTCTCGGTCCATTCGACGCGATACGATTCCGAAGATACCGGTAGGGGGAGCCCCTTGACCTCGACGTTCACCAGCTTGCCGGATTTCGCAATCTCGTAGGGGTTGTTGTCGATGTACCATTGCTTCAGCAGCCCTTTGGCCGCACCGGAGGTGCAAAACGAGAGACGGGAAACCATCTTTTTCTGAAGCTCGGCATCGGCGGTAACGGTTCGCCAGTTTGTGATCGCGTCCGCGATTGCGGCCTGGATCATCCTCTGGGGCACGGCATTGGCCGATTCGATCCTCGACACGTTACTGGTCCGGCCCAGCTGATCCAGCTCGATGATGTATGGCGTCACCTTGGTCTGCTTGATTTGCATAATGTTGCCGGTCATAGAAAGCACGGTCGTGCAGAGGCAGATAAATGCCACGGTGCGCCATTGAGCGGCCCGACTGATATAACTGCCGTAACGTTCCAGCCATTCCTCGCGGGCGTTGAGGTAAGGATTTTCAACCTTGGGTTGAGGGGAGACCGGTTCAGTTGTGGATTTTTTGAAGGACATTGTTTTTAATCCTGGAGTTACGTTATAATTTAATTGTTTCTGGGCAAGATTCCGGGGCAGGGGATGAGGGCTATTCTTCCTGCTCAGGTTGTTCGGACTTTTGCTTCGGTGATGTGCCGGAGGCGGCTATCTCGGCCTTTTTTTGGAGGACGGCGACACCCTCTTTCAAGGCTGAATTCATCCGTTGGCCCACGCTGCCCATGGCGTTTTTGCTCCGACGGGCCGACGAATTGGCGTCCATTAAGTTACTGACCGTTCCCCACGCGACCTGGCCAAAGCCCTTCATGCCGTCCATCTGAGCCATCTTGGCCGCCTCTTGGATCGAAGAAAAGCTACGACTGCCCGCTACAGTCGTCTTGTTGGCTGCCTTCATGGCTGAGTAAACTGCGCCGCCCACTGCTGCCGCGCTGGCGATCAGGGCATGTCCGCTCCCTACATGGCTGCCATTGATCACACCCGCTGCGGCCTCCGGAATGGAGTAGGTCAACGCGAGCAGGATAATAGCAGCGAAGATATACACGCCTAGGG
>Ga0209016_1002087_pt1 | contig 14218 bp, 10 predicted proteins | sample EPASupsiteSAE305_FD_187265 | JGI IMG/M metagenome (GOLD analysis project Ga0209016, IMG submission 187265) | Bioremediated contaminated groundwater microbial communities from EPA Superfund site, New Mexico - SAE3-05 (SPAdes) (version 2) | ecosystem: Environmental > Aquatic > Deep subsurface >...
GGCATTCGCGTCTCCTGCATTAGCTTTGTTTATTAAAGAAGTAATATCCCCATTCTGAGCATATAGGGAGAAATTGAGCAATAAAAAAGTTATAGCTGTACTAATTAAAGATAAATGTGTTTTCATTTTTTATCATTGTTAGATTTACAATGTAGATTTTCTATAATATCTTCCTCCTCGCAAGCTTATGTACTTTGAGCTTTTTTGATAATCCTTGCCTGTTTCAAAATTGCAGCAAAATCTTAACTAATTATTTTATCGTTTTTTACTTAAATATACCATTGAAATCAGTTGTTATACCAGAAGTACTAACGGTTTTAATTTCTCCAGTGCCCGTTTTTAAAACCTCAAGATTATTTTTTGCCACTTCTATAGCCTCGGAATCATTGCTTTCTAAAACCTGTTCCCATAGTTTTTTTGCTTCAGCAATATTTCTGATTGTACCTTGTCCATTGCAATAACAAATCCCTAAGTTGTTTTGTGCTCCAGCACATCCTTGTTCTGCAGCTTTTTTGTACCAATTCACGGCCTCAGTATAGTCTTGGGGTACGCCATGTCCATAATAATAACAAAGCCCTAAGTTGTTTTGTGCTCCAGCACATCCTTGTTCTACAGCTTTCTTGTACCAATTCACGGCCTCAGTATAGCCTTGGGGTACGCCATGTCCATAATAATAACAAAGCCCTAAGTTACTTTGTGCTATAACATATCCTTGTTCTGCAGCTTTCTTGTACCAATTCACGGCCTCAGTATAGTCTTGGGGTACGCCATGTCCATAATAATAACAAAGCCCTAAGTTGTTTTTTGCTATAGCATCTCCTTGCTCTGTAGCTTTCCTGTACCAATTCACAGCTTCGGTATAATCTTGTTTTACGCCTTCACCAAGATAATATAGATTTCCTAATCTGCGTTGTGCGTCAACAAGCCCCTGCTCTGCAGCTTTCCTGAAACAATTTTCAGCTTCGGTATAGTCCCGATTCACGCCATGTCCATAATAATAGCAAAGTCCTAAACTATTTTGTGCCATAGCATCACCTTGTTTGGCAGCTTTTCTAAACCAGTTCACGGCCTCGGTATAATTTTGATTCACTCCTTCTTTATTATAATAACAGGATCCTAAGCTATTTTGTGCTATAGCATTTCCTTGTTCAGCAGCTTTTCTAAACCAATTCACGGCCTCGGTATAATCCTGAGCCACGCCTTCTCCATGATAATAGCAAGATCCTAAGATACTTTGTGCTAAAGCATATCCTTGTTCTGCAGCTTTTCTAAACAAATTCACTGCCTCAGTATAGTCCTTATTTAAGCCTTCTACATTATAATGTGAAAGCCCCAAGTTGTATTGTGCTTCAGCATTTCCTTGTTTCGCGGCCTTTCTGAGCCATGTCATTGCCTCGACATAGTCTTGATTCACACCGATACCTCTATAATAGCAATACCATAAACTATATTGTGCCTCAGCAAGTCCCTGTTCCGCTGCTTTTCTAAACCAATTCACAGCCTCGGTGTAGCTCTGGTTCACTCCTTTAGCGCGTACATAGCAGATAGCTAATTCATTCTGGGCATTCGCGTCTCCTGCATTAGCTTTGTTTATTAAAGAAGTAATATCCCCATTCTGAGCATATAGGGAGAAATTGAGCAATAAAAAAGTTATAGCTGTGGTGATTAAAAATATACGTGTTTTCATTCCTTATACGTGTTATTTTGTTCTATATACTTTCACTATTATGTCTGCAAAGTTTTTTGCATCTTTTTCGAGTTGTAAACCGAGATACTTGTTTTGCAAGCGGTTTATATATGCCGGATCGTTGAAACTACTAACTTGAACATTATTTTCAAGACTGATTTTATCAGACGGTGTTAATGCTTTGTATGATTTGTTATCGGCCAATGTGTTTTTGTTTATAATAAATTGTCTATATTCTCCGAGTACTGTATATACTTCGCTATTGAAATCTTGTTCCCATAGTTTTATTGTTCCTATCATCTGTGTTAAATTATTAATCTGAGAGTTTACCAAGGCAAGTTTTACCCTACTTTCTTTTGTTCCTTTTTTGTGCAATTTGTCTTGCTCTCTTCTTAATTCGACGTATTTCCTGTCAAAGTCTTGCCTTTGCAGTTTACGAACTTCATTTTCCTGGCATGCATGATATATTTCTTCTGCTAACGTTTTTATTGCTTCTTCAGCATTACCATTTTTTAAATATTCCTTATTGATTTGAATTTGACGATAATATTCGTGTTTTTCATTAGCATAATATATTCCTTTTATTGTATTAGCTTCTTTAATTATATTTCCATTTTTGTCTTTTAAATAGTCCAAATTCAAAACTTTCCCATATAATAATGAGTCCATTTTCAATTTTGCAGATAATCTTAATGCGAGCTTTTTGAGGTCATCCTTTCTGTTGCCAATGTCGCTTTCATTATTAAACGTTATCCAATGAGCAGCAGAAAAATCAATCCCATCAAAAACATCATTGTATTTATTATACATTGCCTTTTCAAATGCAGTAGTACATGTCGATTGCGCAAACATGCTTGTAGTACAAAACAGTAATCCGATAGTGTAAATTATTTTATGCATGATTTATGAATTAATAGATGACCACCATTCTTGTTAACTCTTCTTTTTTTTCAGTAGGACAGCTTTCACAGCCATTTATATCTCTAATCGCCTGTTCCTTAATCTCAAATGCATGTAGCCCCATTCTATTGCTTCGTTCTTCCAATTGTCCTATCTTTTCCGTTTCGTTTTTTGCTCCTATTACATTGTTGGTTTCTGCCAAAAATTTATCAGCCCTATCTGCATATCTTTCTAATGTTTGCCGTGTGTTTTCACTTATATTATCGCCAAATAGGGCCAAAATATTTCTGGCACTTTTAGCCTTTTGGGAGAAATCCTTTTTTGCAGCAGAAATTCGCTGTTGTATTAAAAGTTTTTCATTTGTTATCCGTAATAATCTATCAGCAAAAACAGGGTCAACAGCTATTTTTCCACTATTACCTGACAAGGCAATAGCTGCCTCTTTGGCATAATAAGCTGCTTTATCCGTATCCTTCTTTTCTGCAGTTGCCATACTGGAATAAAATGTAGCATCAACTAAAGCATCGCCTGTTTTTACATCTATTACATTGCCTTGCCTGTATTCTTTTCGAGTCCATTCAAAAGGCTCGTACTTCTTTTTATCTTCTTTTTGTTTATGCTCTTGTGGTATCTGTCGTGTCCAGCTCGGATCACTAACATTGTCAACTTTCTTAGTAATGTTTTGAGAAGGGGTATTTTTATTGTCAGTATTATTCCTAAATGGCTGTGGTTTTAGAATATCGTCATAATATGCTACATAACGTTCAATCTCTTCATTATTTTGATTATTTGCATCATCATGCTGTGATGTTGCTTTGGCATTATTGTTATATGTCTCATAATGAGTACGGGCATTCTCTTTTGAATCGTTGTAATTATTATTGCCGTAAGGGAAATTATGAACAATATTACTACTTGACGTATTTCCAGTTCCACGGGCGTAATTATACTCATCAGGGGTTGTTCTTAGTACACCAATTACGGTTCTAACCTTTTCCGTACGATCTGCTTGTGTCTTTTTAACAGAAGAAGATAATGAATGTCCTCCAATCATTCCGTTTACATTGATATAAGTGTTATCTCCAACTTGGGTTCTCCCAAAACTATTGTTTGTGACAACAACTTTTGGAGTTTTTATCCAGTTCTCATTGTCGGTTATAAGGGCTGTAACATAGTCGTCTTTCACTTTCTCCATGTTTATTCCAAAATATTTGGCATTGAGCCAAATTGGCCAATAGAGTTTGGTGATTTCGCCAGACAAATATCTTATTGAAGAGTAATCAGACGAGTATTCACCATTTGGATAAGATACATAATTACATAACTTACTAAAATCGGAATAGCTTAAATTATACAACTTGTTTCTAAGTGCTTCAATATTGGTGTATTGCACTACAGCTCTTTCAGAAATGGTTTTTTCTTTCGATTCTTCTAACCATATATTAATCTTTCGATTAAATTCCTGTAAGGATTTTTCCCGCCCGTTTTTGTATTTTTCCGTTGCCATGAATTCTATAGACGTCATGCTGTTTTCTTTGGCCGTTTTTTCAACAGCCTTTTCAAACTCTTTCTTCCACTCTTCCCGTTTTGTATCTGCAAGCATTTGGAGGTTTTGATAAAGGTATAGTTTAAAGTAATCTTCCTCAATTCTCCTTGAAATAGCTCTTATTTCGTCATTTGATAAGCTTCTGAGCTTAGTTAAAATCTCCCGTGTGTCTTTCAGCAGAAGCGTGGTTTTATCTATTGTATGTGGTTTAGAATATGTATTGTATTGCATATTATTTGCTTTAAAAATCTGGTAAAGTGCTGTATATTGAACTACCCTTGCCAAATCGGCATTATTCAGGCTTGCAAGGTATTTATTGGCTTCAGAGTTAACCGTATTGCTCATGTCTTTTTCTTCTGCTTCCGAAGCATCGAACAATGAAGCATTAAGACAGGCAGTATTTCGAAAAGCAATTACTTTCCTATCGTAAAAATCTGTTGAATAGATGTAATTTTCTGTATTCCAATTGTATCTGATACTTCTTATGTTATTTCTATTAATCTCGTAGTAACGGTTAGGTTTAGTATATTTATACTCAGGATATGAAAGGATACCACTAGATAACCAGTCTTTCAGAAAAATATCCGTCATCGTAAGTAAATGCCCAAATTCATCGTTTTCTAACTCATCACTTAAAAAAGCAGGACACCAATCTGCCCCATTATCCATCTTTCCGGTTATCAGCTCTGCAATATTTAAGCTTTGGCTTAGATTCTCATTTTTTGTCCCGGCAAGCATTTCAATGGTTTCTATTCGTAAAGGAGGAAGTTCGGCATATGAGCATTGCCTTCCACGACCTATAACAAATAATGTTTTACTATTAGAAATTGCTCCCAGTATAATATCTGATTCAATAACAAACTTACCAATGTTTTCACGACTAAAGCCTGTATGGTTGTTATATGGGATACTCCATACGACAAAAGTATAATCTTTGCTTATGTAGACTCCTGCTTTCGGAGTATTTAACAATTCGTTGAATGAACTTTGATTGGTAGTATCTTCTACTTCGGCAAACTGCATATTATCTTCTACAAACCATTTGTCTAACTCCATTGCCGAAATCCTATAATCTATGTTATTGTTTATAATAAATAAACGCCTCGGTTGAACTACCGGCAATTCTTTGCATATTGGCTTATAAGAATTGGCATACAATAATTCATTCAGTTGTTTAACTAATAATAATTTATACACAGGAGGAATATAGTTAACGTATATCAATACATCTTTTACCCAGCCATCGTAGCCTATTTTCCATGTTTTTACTTCAACAGAATAGTCGAATCCCTCAAACAATCCGGTAATATCACTTAGTTTCACATAAGAAGGTGGTTCGGAAACAAGATACAACTGGCTATTATCATTGAATTGTGCAAAACCTATAGTTTGGTAAGGATTTGGATAGCTTTCCCTAAAGTTTTGCCATATTTTTGTTTTTTCTTTTTCTGCTAATGATTGTGAAAAGGCTGCATTACTTATAAATAATGAAAAAAGAATAAAGGCAATTGTTCTCATAACTTAAATTTAGTATAAAAGTATTGTATTAAGATATCGATGTATAACATTTGCAAGACTTGCAATTATAAATTAGGGTATCCTATTGATTTAAGGAATTCTGCATCAATATGTACCTTCTCTTTTTCAAAAAAACAAATAGGGATGTGTTTGGGGCCACCTTCATAGTAGCTTGATATATAATAATTCTGTGCTATGTAATTGTTGAAATGAATTAGAAATGAATTTTTAATCCGAGAACATTTCTCATGAAAAGAGTTTGAATTAGGGTTAGTTAAATCCTGAATGCTTTTTAGTATAGAATCATAATTAGCACGATTGGAAATAGTCAGGTATATATTTATTAAAAGCTCTTGATGTTCATGTAAGGTTAAAAAGCTAATGCCTTTTGGATGAAGCAGATATAATATATATATAGCCCTAGACAAAGGGGGCATTTTAATTTCTAAATCATAGTCAGGAAGTGTAATCACCCCCTCTTTGTCGACTCTAACGGTACTCAAGTTTATTTGAGAAAACAGCGTATCCATTAAAGTAATTAAGTAGCCTCTGCTCTGTAGTATCTCTACTCTGCTTTTAACTTCATCAATGAGTCCCTTTATGTCATTGGGATATTCATCTTGATAAGAACAGGGTTCGATATCAATGCAACAATCACATGGAGGTAGTTCATTTTTATGAGCGAGCTTATAAGCAAATAGATTAAATTGATCCCAAAGTTCTGATATGGTATTAACGTCAAATTTGATGGCCACAAAATATTGATAATATTTTCCGCTACTATATTCTGCTTTCAACAAAAGAGCAGGTGAGTTTGGTAGTTTAAGAGTCTTTACGTCAACAAGAATTGTATTTATCGAAGCATTTAGAATAGTTTTTGTCACACTACCAGTTATATTCTTAATAGAAATAGGTAGCTCAAAGTTGGTTTCATTTGGGTTATTATAGGCTATAAATTCTTTAAAATTTGGCTGTTGGATAATATCCGGAAGATATATGAAATCCAAGCCGTATTGTAAGAATAGTTGCTTTATTATGGCTAAGTTTTGTCTTATAAATAGATTTATATCTTCATTATATTCCTGCTCAATATATAGAACCTGTTTATCAAAAGTAGGATTCGAAAAACTATCTGTTGGAAACCAAATGATGTCAGAATTGTATCTGGTTATAGAATCAATTTTAAAAACAGGTTCATTCACATTATAACCTCGGATTGCAATTTCATTCAAGGCTAATTCGATAAAAAGCGGATTGTAATCCGGTTTGCTTTTTAAAATTCTTAAAATTTGTTCATCGGTCATGTTTTTGATATTTTCACTAAATATCTTTTTGTTTGATAATTCATTTTCATTTAAAATCATAAGATGACAATTTTTAGTGTTAGTAAATATCTTTCTTTCAAGTTTTATTACAAAAATAGGTATGCAAATCGGATTCTGAACCTTGCATTTATTGCAAACTGCCCATGCAAGATTTTGCAAGATTTATGCTCACTTGATTGTTTAAAAATTTGTTTTTGAAATCTTCTGCTCTAAATCTGAGGGAAGTTCTGAAAATTCAGGTCTTCCACCACCACCGAAATGCGTTGATGATTGGGCTTTGTCTAAAACATCTTTTGGAATGATATTCCCCATAATAGTCATCATTACAGAACAATATATGTCTGCATTATGTATCGCATTTTTTGCCAAAACAACGCCTCCAACCGGAATTTGTCCTAAGTCTCCTGTCGTGTAAGCGTCAGGCATTAAAGCACCATTGACCAATGTGGGAGTTTTCATCAAGACTTCCATTGTATTAAAAACCTGTTGAAGATTCGAAAATTCGTCCTCTGTTTCAGCTTTAATATTCTTAGAATAGAAAAGAGGTTCATTAAGCGGTTCGATTATTGTCGGCGCAACGGTTTTAAGATAGGATACAAGCGCTTCGTCTTCCAGATTGTTTTGGTTAGCGAATTCAATAGCTCCTTTAAACCATTTTGAAGGTCTATAGTCCAACTCAGTAAGTTGTTTTCCTGTAATCATTATGTTTATGCTTTTAATTTTTAACAATCCCATTCACATATAATTAGCTATTAATTAATAAATTGCTAGACGGGACATTCAATAATAGTGTTAAAAATGGTACTTACTCATAATATGTGAATATTGTTTGGATTTTTTTGGAAGGCCTAGTAATTGAGATGGTTAAAAATAAAGCTACGAGCAAGTTCAATACTAACTTTACAATTATATATAAATTACTATAGGAGAATGATCCTATATAATAAATGAAGTCTAAAAGTTGTAATAAAATAGCTGAAATTACCCAAAACTTAATCGCTTTTCGGTTTGGATACTTAATATCTCCGGATTGCTCGGAGTTCAGTGCCAATTGTTCTGTAATACAAAATAATCTGTTAAGGAAGATAAAATAGATGACATTTATACTTATTCCAAAAATATACCCCAAGATGATATTATTAGCCAGCGAGATAAAAAGCAATCCGAAACAAGCTATCACAATAAGTTTTAACCTGTATGGATATAGATCAATTTTTCTATACAGTTGTGTAATCGGAAGTCCTAGTGTGATAAACGAGAATAAAAAAAACTCAAATGTCGTAGCTGTTAATCTCAATAAATAAGGCATTCTACCATATATAAAATCTCTCAACCAAAACAAGTTATATTCTTCTATCCAAGTATAAAATTTTACTGGAGAAACGTTGTAACAAGTTATGAAATACGATTGCTCAACTATAAGAAAAAGAATGTACAGCCAAATAAAAGTGACGGCCAGTTTCCCGATATTGGAACCTATTATTACCGAAGGTTTTAATTTATAATCCGGATTAACAAAATACAACCCTATAGTTGATAAAATAACAAGTACAACAGCACCAATAATTATTCCCGAGCCAAACTTATCATAAATACGATGTATTAGCGTATCCAGCCGTTCTAAATAAAGCAAGTCAGGGAAAAAGCAAAGAAACAACAATGCAAAAGACAAGACAGTATAAAAAATACGAATGCCAAGTCTTGTCATTTTGTTTCCACTCCACCACAACAGTAAAACCAAAAGATATGGAGCAATTGGGTAAGGATTCAGAATAATGGAATTCATAAAAATTCCAGTGAACAGCGCCATAAGAATACTCACTGCAACAATAAAGGATAAAATTCCTTTTTGCAATTTCTTTGTTTTCATAACTATATGTTTAACTTAAATATCTTTTTTCCAGTTCATTCAATGGTACTATCGATAATACGTTAATTTTCTATAATCAATCATAACTCATTAGTATTTATTGATTTCTCAAAAGCAAAGTTAAATTGATTAATCTTTTTATATTCTTACATTTATTGCAAACGGCCAATACACGAATTTATAACTCTGGCCTTTATAATAATCATTTTAGATAATAGTTAGCAGTTTAATTATTTTATATCTGTTTGTATATATCCAGATGTTGTCGCCTACTTGCAAATTACGGGATAGTTTAAGACTCATATATTGGATTGCATCTTTTTTAGTACCGCTTTGCAGTACTATATAAAAACATGTAGATGCAACCATATAAGTTGCATCAGTGCCGCTTACTACAAAACGACCATCTTTCTTAAACTGCGAGACAAAAGTTCTTTCACTTGTGATTTTGTAGTTATTGCTACAACCAGCAAATAGCAAGAGTGAAACAGTGATCAATATTATTTTTGATTGCATTTCTGTATTTTTATTTAATAAATGTCACACGTTTTTTTAATTCTCTATAGAAATCAGGCAAATAGCCGTAGATAGGTACATCGTAAACCACAGAGCCATTATTGGCTTCACCTGCTTCACTTCTCTCTCCCCAATGGTACCTGTTGGTTTTGAACAATGAATCATAATAAAAATATTTATATATTTTAGCATTGTCAGTATTCCAAAAAAAGGTGGCATAATAAATATTTTTTTCCGCAATCGTGATGGCGATACTTAGTGTGTCCCGTAAAGAACTATTGCCCAAATCCAATTTCTTTATGGCATCAGCATTGGGTGGATATTTTAAATAATGATTGATGGAATCATATAGTTCCATATCACATTCAAGTCGTATTTTTTTCTTTTGATCTTCGGACAATGTTATTCCCGCCTTTGAGAATCTATTTTTGGTCGGTGGCATATCCGGTGCAAAGCAGAAAATTAAATCAAACCATAGGAATAGTAGAACAAACATTAATCTCAACTCCCGATTGACACCAAAAACAAAGAGAATAATACCAAACAGATGAATAAAAATACAGATAAATGGATTAATCATACCTGTTAGGAAAATAGGAGTAATTATTGCCGTGAGCGCAGTTATGTATAAAATTCTTTTTTTCATATTTCCAAATTATTTAATTGTATAAATCTAAAAAATTGACTTTTAACCACCAGAGTATGAATAAATTGCTCAATGAGATAAAAAAGTAATACTGACACTATGCCAAATGGTCGAATGACTAACAGTTTTTTCATGGTTTCTTTTTTAAGGTTAATTATTTCATAATTTTCCATCGATATATTCTTCGGATTTTGCAACGAAGATAAATTGGTAAGCACGATTTAGACCTTGTATTTATTGCAAATTGCCAATGCAAGATTTTGCAAGGTAAATCAAGAAAGAAGCACAAAGCTTTATGAAAAAATGTTGATTTGTTGCAAAAAAGAGCCTACTACTGGAATATTTGGTGAACCCCAAAAGTTTTTTGTCTAACTTTTGGGGTTCACCAAATATCGGTAGCAGGCTGCCTTTTCTAAAAGGCGAAAGAAACGGCTATTGGCACGTTTTATAGTTCAATTAATAGCATTAGTATAATCGAACGGTCATTCTTATTTTTATTGAATTTCTTGATTTTTTGTTTTGATTCCTCAGAGCGAATATATGTTCGGGTCTTTGATGTTATTCCTTCTAGGTTTAGAGGTTTTGCATCCCCAATTAACCTTCCAACGTCTGCACCCTTTATATTTCGGTCAGAAAGTGTCAATGCCAATGCTTTCCCGGCTTTCGTAGTGCCGATAATTTTAAGTTCGTTAGTTAGTAGTTTGTCAATATCTTCTGGAAGTTCATCGTAGAATCTGTCAATTTGTCCATTTATTTTTTTACATATTTCATCTTTTTTAGTTTTGTTATTAGATGTAAAAAATTCTTCAACAAGTATTTTTATATTGCAAAGAGATTCAATGGCAGGAAGTTCATTCATTATCTCGTCCAAAGTTTGCAGAGCTTTTTTGTTATCAGTTTTGTTTTTCTCAGCTTCAAGTTCTTTTAACAAGTTGATTATTGAAGTATAAAAATCGTTTCTATCTGTTTTCTGTTTTAACTGACTAACAGTCTGTTTAATAAACAGGTCAATTTGTTTTGTTGCTTCGGGGCTTTCAATGAAGTTAAATCTTTGTATTAGTTCCAAACACTCCTTTTGGCAAATTTCGAGTTCTGTATTATTTAGGTGAATAATGGCGTTTGAAAGGTTGTTGTATAGTTTTTCATTCACTTTCGGAACCTCATAGCAATTTCTTAACGATTTAAGCATGCCATCATAAGTGGCTTTTAATGTCTGGCTATGATTAAACCATTTGATGTTTTTTATAACAATTTTTCTAATTTCACATGTGTTTTTTTCTAAGAGAGCCTTATCAGCTTGTTTTGCATCATCATACAAAATGTTAATATTTTGACTCAAAATGACACTAATTTGAGAAGATAATTCGTTTCGAAACAACAATGTTATTTGATCATTGATTTCTATTAATATCCCATCAATATCTGTCAGTGTCTTATCACATTTATCTTTATTAGATACGTTCTCAATATTATTGCATTTTTCAATAACTTCGTTCAACCTGTAAATAGTTTGTTCGTTACCTGGGAAATATGTAATGTATTCGATAAGTTTTTGGGCTCGTACAACACGCTTTTTTAAGTTATTGTGACGATCTGATATTTTATCTTTTTTTTCTTTCTTCTCTTTTGTGAATACTAAGAGTATTATTGAAAAAAAAGCAAATGCAATGATTGCAATAATAGTCATTAAAGATCTTTCTAAAATACTTAAAAGTCGTGGTTTTTCAATATTTACCCAACTACTTGATTTTTTGTTCACATCATAATGCAAACATCCTAATGCGGACCCAAGTAATAAAGAATTTTTATCAAGCACCATACATGCGTTGGGTATAAAAGAAATATCCCGATACAGCATTCGCGCGTTTTGTTGTTCTATTTTTCCGTCATTAATACTGTATTTAGCAAACCCTTTATTTGCAACGGCAAAAAAAGTGCTATCGTTAATCAAAAGAATTTTCCGAAATCCCTTTGCCAGAATAGAATCTGCACCAGTATCCGAATCATAAAATATATAATGGTTTGTTAATATAAGCAATTTTTCTTTGTCAATAGACGCAATATCCAGTATTAGTTTATTATTAAGGTCTATATTTTTAGAATTTTTTTGCTTCCATTGACTATGAGTCGAATCCACAAATAATCCATCGTTGAGAGTTCCTGCTAATAAATCGTCATGATTCATGTTCGACAAAATCGAAACATATTTCCCTTTTATTAAACTTGTATCTATTATTTCTATTGGAAGATTTACGGCACTAAGTCCGTTCCTTGTACCAAAAAATAGTTTCCAGGCTTTTTTGTTGTTTATAGTATCATAATGCAGATAAGCCGTTAGGATATTATTTGGGATTTGAATAGTAGGTAATATAGGTTTTTCTTTGCTCAATGAAAAAATGCTCGAGCTTATCGGCGTATGATAAATCATATTTGTCCCCGTATGAAAATAGAGGTATTTGTCGCAAGCGGCAATCCATACTATGTGTCCTTCTACATCTATTTGTTTTATGTATTCGGCTTTGTTATCAGTGGTTTTCTTAAAAAGCTGATTAGCTGATGTTACAAAAAACACCTGCTTTTGTCTGTTCTGACAAACGGCAGAGATTGTAGGAGAATTATAAATATTAAGGTGTACAGGAATACGCCACAATGAGTTTTGCGTAATGAGGTAGGTAAAATCTGTCTTGCTCACAATAATATTTCGTTGGCTCTCTAAGGGAATACTTCTAGGCAGTTCTATATCCTCGAAGTTGTCTTTCAGTTGTCTACCTATGCGTATACTTCGAGAGGCGATAAGCCACTTGTTTCCTGCGTTGTCCTCAAAATATACTTTAGGATTGTTTTTGCAATCAAGCGGGAGATAAGTGTGACCTTTACAGTGTTTGTATATTTTATTTTCTGACAAAGCTAAGAGCGTATCACCACGCACACTCACAAAGGTTGTGTTTTTTGCTGAAATGATAATGCTGTCTCGTTTGGCAATCGGGATATTTCGGTTGCTTAGCCAGAATACACCTTGGGGTGATGCTCCTACAACACTGCCATCATTTAGTATTTGAAGGTTATACACCGGATACTCATAGTTGTTTTCATCAAGAAGAGTTATTGTTGGAAACGAAAGCTGCATTTGTGGTTTATCGGCATTAAAGTCTATATAGTAGCAGCCATTGCTTGTGCCTACATAATAAGCGTTTCCTGATACGTTTTGAAAATCATAGGCTGAGTATTTACATCCTTTGTATTCAATAGAATAACGTGTAACTTGTGGTTTGCTATCACCTGAAAATTTCCACAATTGCAAACCTTCATTTCGTATTCCAATCAGTAATGTCGTATCAGCATGAGTTATTTTAAGTGGAACGACTTTATATATCCGCCCGCTTTTCAGTTCCCTCCGCCATTTTATTACATTGTCCACCACCAGAAATAATTCGCCATTTTCACCGCCAATCCAGAGGTCGTTACGCGTACTGTCTGACCATATAGAAGAAAGTTCAGTATCAAAAAATATTTCATCGTAGCTCAATGGTTTATAACTGGTTTGTTTTTGCTCGGTGCAGGCAAAAAGCAAAAAGCCGCCTAAAACAAACGCAGCAATGTTAACCTTTGGTTTTATGAATATATTGAACATAATTTGTTGTTGTTTAACTCGATTAAATCAAGTATGCAATCAATAATATCTCTTTTCAAAAGTTCGCCCAAAAACTTAAGTGTTTAGAAAAGAAAAATTCAATCTTAAAAGTTTTCATCAAAAATAATTGATAATTTTGATTGTATCGTATTCTATTCAACATTGAATTTTGCCAATTTCTTCGTTGAACTGTTTCTGAATCAGGGACAGAAGTTTTATCAGGTTAATATCACAGCAAATACCTGTTTGGTATTAGCCTCTTTTGTGACCAAACAATTCCTGAATGTATCTCAAAACCGCGCCTTATTCCAAAAAAGGAGTTGCGTAATTTTATCTTAGACAATTCTGTATAAAACTATGATTTTTAAATATTTTACCCAAATTTTTGTAAAAAATTTTACAAGTATCCTGTAAATTTTACCGGAACTTACCTATTTTACAATAGCTTCTACACCGGCGGATTTAAATATTTTAACGCATCTATTGATTACCTCTTCGGACGGTTTTTCCATAGGAACATTATTGGGGTTGTATATGCTGCCCAGTTTGGTGTGTTTCCCTTTTGCAATATCGTGGTAT
>Ga0209016_1002092_pt1 | contig 14200 bp, 16 predicted proteins | sample EPASupsiteSAE305_FD_187265 | JGI IMG/M metagenome (GOLD analysis project Ga0209016, IMG submission 187265) | Bioremediated contaminated groundwater microbial communities from EPA Superfund site, New Mexico - SAE3-05 (SPAdes) (version 2) | ecosystem: Environmental > Aquatic > Deep subsurface >...
TTTCCGGGTGAAGGTTTGAATCTAATTTCCCAGCCGCTAAAAGTTACTGGCCATACTCGTGATTTTAATTTTTCCGTTATTGTCCAGGGAGGCGGTAAGCAGGGCCAGATTGGCGCCGTACGTTTAGGTTTGAGTCGCGTTTTATTGGCTTTTGACCCTGCCGCTAAAGAGGCTTTGAAGGTTAATGACTTCTTGACTCGCGATCCGCGTCAGGTGGAAAGAAAAAAACCGGGTCTGCGCAAAGCGCGCAAAGCACCGCAATGGAGCAAACGTTAATACTATTTATATCGAAAACGCCCTGTTATCCGGGGCGTTTTTTTGTTATAATTTAGCCATGGAGACAATAATAGAAAAATTAGAAGAACTGCGGGAAAGATTTCTAAAAACGAAAGAACTTTTAGCGATTGAACGCAAAATTGTCGAAGAAAAAGAGCTGCGACTAAGGATGTCTGAGCCGGATTTTTGGAATGATCGCGCTACGGCCGTTAAGATCGGTCAAACCGTCGAAGCCATGTCCTCGGAAACTAAGGAATGGAAGGAAATGGAAAAGGAAATTAGAGGGGCGGAGGAAATTGCCGCTTTAGCGCAAAAAGAACAGAACAGCGATTTAACGACGGAACTAGAAAAAAAATATGAAGAACTAGAAAAAAAATTCTCGCACCTAGAATTTTTGTCACTTTTTTCCGGAAAATATGACTATGATAACGCTATTGTTTCTATCCATTCCGGCACTGGCGGCGTGGACGCTCAGGACTGGACGCAGATGCTAGAACGGATGTATTTACGTTTTTGTGAGCGGCAGGGCTGGAAGGTAAGTATTTTGGATCGTAATTATGGCAACGAGGCGGGGCTGAAGAGTACGGATTTTCGCGTGGCCGGTCCTTGGGCTTATGGTTATTTACGGAGCGAAAACGGTGTCCATCGTTTACTGCGTAATTCGCCGTTTAATGCCGATGGTTTACGCCAGACATCTTTTGCTCTTCTAGAAGTTATTCCTGAGATTAAAGATGACGGAGCAATTGTCATTAAAGATGAAGATATTCGGATCGATGTCTATCGTTCGAGCGGTCCGGGCGGCCAAAGCGTCAATACGACCGACTCAGCGGTGCGTCTCGTCCATATTCCGACCGGGATTACGGTCACGTGTCAGACCGAACGTTCGCAGCATCAAAATAAAGAGAATGCTTTTAAAATTTTACGTAATAAATTATACCAACTCACTTTAGTCGAAAAAGAAGCGGAGGAGAGAAAATTAAAAGGGGAATTGACTAAGGCGGAATGGGGTCGGCAGATTCGTTCCTATTTTCTCTATGGCAATCGCCTAGTCAAGGATCATCGAACTAACTACGAGACGTCTAACGTCGATAATGTTTTAGACGGCGATTTAGAGCCATTTATGGAGGCCTATTTAAGATTTTTGAAGAAGTAACTCAATATTTTTTAAAATGAAAAACCCTCCAATCGCGTTGGAGGGCTTTTGTTTTTGATAAAAGATTATTTTTTCTTTCTTTTCAATAAGCTTATGAGTCCTGGATCGGCGTACACTAGATATTGGAGCTCTGTGTCGGCAGTCTTTGTTATATTGACCCCATGTTTAATGGCGATGTTTTCAATATTTTTGTGAGTCTGGTGAAGATAGGTTTTTATTTTCATAAACGCGTCAATCTTTTCGTCCATTTCCTCCGCTTCCTGCTCCCAGTTAGCTGGTTTGGACCGGATAATTTCGTTTCTTTGTTCCATATAAACGTCTATTATGGTATAGACGATGACCAAAGTATTTCCTAGCCCTTTTAAGAATATTTTAGCGGCATCTTTTTGAATATCGCTGGTATGACAGGTACTTAACTGATGGAGAAACACGGCATAAGCCTCCCGAAAGGATTTGATTTTGTGAGGCGAGTAACCTTCGAAATAGGTAAGTTGTCCTATTTCGTTGGCGATTTGAGCGATCATTTTCGCTAATTCTTTGATTATTTCTTTAGCATAAGTTTCCTCTTGATTGTCTTTTTCTTCGTCAGATTGAGAAAATAGGAGGATTATTGAAGATATTAGTCCGATAACAAAAACAATGAATAATAAATATAGATCCGCTCGGAAATTCGGATCGCCTAGCGTTGTGCGACTTGCCGGTGTTAGTGGGGATATGTGGATGAGAAAAAGAAATGTTGCACCGCTCATCAACGTCATTAGTATAAATGACGTCATGGATATTAGTCGGTTAAATCGGGTTTTTAAAAATAATGTTTTTGACATAATAAACTCCTTTTTCCAGCCTCGATTAAGAGGCACAGGGGTTTCCAGTCTACCATAACGGTACTAGTCCTAGCCTGATGGCCAAAAGGAAGACTGCCGTGGATTATTTATCTCCACGAAAATAGAGCCTCAATTTAGTTATTTTAAGCTGTATTTTAGTGGAGACAAGGGGTTTTAAAGGACTGGTTAATAAGTAATGTTAGGATGAAGTGTTGGTTTTGTCAAATATTTTTATCTTTTTTTAATCTTTAGTTTTATAAAATACCGTTATGATTAATAACGGTATTTTTTATGTCCAAATTACGTTTGACGCCATCTAAAATATTTTTTTGTTTCAATTTACTGTTTATCGCCGCCATTTTTATTTTTGGGTTTCGCTCGGGCGCTTATCAGCCACTGTTGGGTGAGCAAGCTTTAGCTTATTATAACGGCCGTTATCTTACTTTGATCGGCCGTGTTTGCGAAGAAGCCGATTTAGATTATAAAAGTCGGCGGTTAAGCGTCTGCGTTAATGGTCAGATTCGTGGGCAAATTTTACTCACAACAAACCTCTACCCTAGTTATGATTATGGCGATTTTTTGCAGATTAAAGGTGAGCTAGAGGCGCCGCCGCTGATTGAAGGCTTTGATTATACGGCCTATTTGGCCCGTTATGATATTTATTCGGTTATGTATTATCCGAAGATTGAAAAAGTCTCCGGCACTTTAACGCGGCCGCAATTTGCTTATCTGACTCTCGTTAATTTTAAGCAGTATTTAAAGAGTCTGATTGATGCAAATTTACCGGAACCGGAGGCCGGACTGGCGGACGCCCTTTTACTCGGCTATCGCCGGACCGTAGACAGGGAAGATTTAAACATCTTTGCGCGCGTCGGTTTAAGCCATATGATTGCTATTTCCGGTTCGCATATTACGATTCTGAGCGCGATGATTATTAATTTTTTTCTGGCGCTCGGTTTGAGTCGGCGTCGGTCACTCCTAATTATTTTCATTTTTTTAGGATTATATCCTCTGGTAACGGGCTTAGCCGCTTCGGCGGTCCGTTCGGCAATAATGGGCGCTTTGGCCTTTCTAGCGGTTTATTATCAACGGTTCAGTTCTTTGCTCCGTGCCCTAATTTTTGCCGCGGCCTTAATGCTTTTTTTAAATCCCCGCCTTCTGCGTGATGATATCGGCTTTCAGCTTTCATTCCTCGCTATTTTAGGCATTATTTATCTTTATCCGATCGGCGAGAGAATAACTCGACGACTGATTGATAAAACCCGACTAAAATCTAAAGCTAAAAATATCTTGAAGACGATAGCCGATACGATTAATTTAACCCTGGTGGCGCAGATTGTTATTTTGCCGATCGCCTTGCTTAATTTTAAGCAACTATCTTTAATCGCTCCCCTAGCTAATGTTTTAGTTCTTTGGACTTTCGCCCCTCTTTTGGCCGCACTTATTATCGGAACTATCCTAACGGCGTTAGTCCCGGTTGCGGGGATTTTATGGTTTTTACCGGCTTATTTATTGCTTAAATATATTTTTGTCATGTCTGCGTCGTTAGCTGTCCCGACTTGGGCCGCCATCACAATAACCGGTTTTAATTTGTATTGGGGCGGGGGATACTATCTATTTTTAGGGTTGATGATCTTTTTTATAAGCCGGCCAAAGAAAATATCTGGGTACCAATAAAAAACCACTATTGAAATAGCGGGTTTTTATTAGGTTTAGTTTGAATTTATTTTTTAGCTTTAACTTTCTTTACTTTCGGAGCTTTCTTTTCGCCAGCCTTGAGGGCCGGTTTTCTTTTGGCCTTAACCCGTTTCGGTTTATCAATCGTGCGTAAACAGGAAGTACAGAGCTTCACTTTTTCGCCTTCGATGGTTTTACTTTGCAGGTTGATATTTTGTCTTTTTAAGGTTTTGATCTTAGAGTGAGAGCGGCTCGCACCTTTAGTCGCACCGCGTCCGCATAAATCGCATCTTTTCGCCATAATGATTGAGAATTATTTTTAATGGTTTAATCCTAACAATATTTTTAAAATTAATCAAGTTATGCTAGAATATATGATAGTTAGATAATTAAGCCCGCCGAGGTGGGGAAACGAAATGATTGAAGTATTTGAAATAATCGTCCTAGTCTTTTCCGCTATCGCTCATGAATACATGCATGGCTGGATGGCTTATCGCTTAGGCGACTCGACCGCAAAAGACGCCGGACGCTTAACGATAAATCCCCTGGCTCATTTAGAATGGTTCGGGTCATTCTTTTTGCCTTTAGTTATGGTTGTGACCGGGATGCCCTTTGTTTTCGGTTGGGCCAAGCCGGTTCCGTATAACCCCTATAATCTCAAGGACCGTAAATACGGAGACGCTAAAGTCGCGTTGGCCGGTCCGCTGGCAAATCTTATTATAGCGGTATTTTTTGGCTTATTTTTAAGGTTTTTACCGATTTTTAACCTTACTTTTTCTGGTCTTTTAGCGGTAATCGTTTATGTTAATTTGGTGTTAATGACCTTTAATTTAGTGCCTATTCCGCCTTTAGACGGCTCAAAAATACTGGCCACTTTTTTGCCGGATGATATTCGGGCGCGCTATTTAAATGCCGAACGGGCCGGCTTTATATTTATTATCCTTTTTGTTATGTTGGCCGGCGGGATAATCATGCCGATTGTCAATTTTTTATTTAAATTTATCGTCGGGGTATAATAGGCGGCAGTTGGGCAACTTTGGCCAAAATCAGGTTTTAGCCGTTCTTGACTTATATTTTATATTTTGTTAAATTAAATTAGTAATAAAAAGCAGTTTTAAACTCATCCTGAATAATCAGGATTATTTTTGCTTAATTTAAAAGTTTTATGCCAACCATAAACCAATTAGTGAGACAGGGGCGAAAGTCGATTGGTAAAAGACGCAATGCTTTAGCGCTTCATACCAGTCTTGATTCCTTGCATCGTAAAAAGAAAGATACGGCCAAAGGGGCTCCTTTTAAACAGGGGGTCTGCTTAAAGGTAACCACGACTACGCCGAAAAAACCTAACTCCGCTTTACGAAAAATCGCTCGTGTCCGTCTTTCTAACGGTATGGAAGTAACCGCTTATATTCCGGGTATGGGCCATAATTTACAGGAACACTCGATCGTTCTGGTTAAAGGCGGTAAGACGAAAGATCTGCCGGGCGTCCGCTATAAAATCGTCCGTGGCGTTTTTGACGCTTCCGGTGTCGAAGCCCGTCGCCAGGGTCGCAGCTGCTATGGCGCTAAAAAACCGAAAAAATAATTAATTCTTAAATACTATGAGAGGTAAACCAGCTCCTAAAAGATCAATCGAGGGCGACGCAAAATATAACGATAAGAATATCGCTAAATTTATAAATTACGTCATGGAACGCGGTAAAAAGAGTGCGGCGGAAAAAATCGTCTACGGCTCTTTTGAAATCTTAAAAGATAAGACTAAACAGGATCCGCGCCATATTTTTAATAAAGCGATCAAGAAAGTCTCTCCTTTGGTCGAGGTTCGCGGTAAACGCGTCGGCGGCGCTAATTATCAGGTGCCGTTTCAGGTAAGAGGAGAAAGACGGTACTTTTTAGCTTGTAATTGGATTATCGGAGCAGCTCAAGATCGGAAGGGTCGTTCGACGGCAGAAAAATTAGCTACGGAAATATTAGACGCTTCTAACGGCGAAGGAACGGCGGTTAAGAAAAGAGAGGCGGTTCATAAGATGGCGGAAGCTAATAAGGCCTTTGCTCATTTTTCGAGATAACTTTTATTTTTGGCGGACTCCTTCGTCAGCAGCGGCTCGCCTGCGCTCAACGTATGTTTAATACGTTTCGCTGTTCTCGCCTTGCTTCCTCGGATTCCATCCAAAAAGTAAAAGTTATAAATGTTATTAAATAAAGTAATTTAAAATAAAAATGATATTTTAAGGAGTGATTGTTCTTTTCGTCAAGCAAAATCTAGCGGTAGCTGGATTTTGCCACAGAAAAGAACTAACGGGAAAAATATTATTTTTATTTTAAGATATTGATTTTTTAAAATAATTTTAAACTATAACTATGGCCCGAGACTATGCGTTAGAACACATTAGAAATATTGGTATCATGGCGCACATCGACGCCGGCAAAACTACTTTTACCGAGCGCGTTTTGTTTTATACCGGCAAGAAGCACAAGATTGGCGAAGTGCATGAAGGCGCGGCGGAAATGGATTGGATGGAGCAGGAAAAGGAAAGAGGTATTACTATTACCTCCGCGGCGACAACTTGTTTTTGGAAACATAATAAGATTAATATTATCGATACTCCTGGTCACGTCGATTTTACGGTTGAAGTCGAGCGTTCTTTGCGCGTTCTAGACGGTGCCGTGGCTGTCTTTGACGGTCAGGCCGGCGTTGAGCCGCAGTCGGAAACTGTCTGGCGCCAGGCGGACAAGTATAACGTTCCTCGCCTTTGTTTCGTTAATAAAATGGATAAGATGGGCGCGGATTTTTATATGAGTCTTAACTCCATAAAAACCCGTTTAAATCAGAAGGCGGTAGCGATGCAACTTCCGATCGGAGCGGAAAGTAGTTTAAGTGGCGTTATCGATTTATTAACTAAGAAAGCTTATCAGTTCAGCGGCAATAACGGCGTGAACGTCGAAGAGATTCCAGTACCGGAAGATTTAAAGCAAAAAGTAGACGAATATCATAATGAATTAGTAGAGAAAGCCGTCGAATGCGATGAGAAGACCATGGAAAAATATTTAAGCGGTCAGGAAATAGGTTTAGAAGAGCTGAAGGCGGCGATCAGAAAGGGAGTTATTGCCAACGCGATTTATCCGGTCTTGTGCGGTACTGCTTTGCAAAATATCGGCGTGCAATTGGTTTTAGACGCGGTTAGCGATTACTTGCCGTCTCCTCTGGATGTTCCTGATATTGAAGCAACAGACGTCCGCGATATCGACCAAAAATTTATTATTAAGGCTGATGACGGCAAACCATTTGTCGGTTTAGCTTTTAAAATAGCGACTGATCCTTTTGTCGGTAAATTATGCTTTGTCCGGGTTTATCAGGGTGTTTTGACGGCCGGATCTTATATCATCAATTCTTCAAAAAATAATAATAAAGAACGAGTTGGCCGCTTGGTTCGGATGCACGCTAATCACCGCGAAGAAGTTAAGGAAGTTTACGCTGGCGATATTGCTGCGGTCATCGGTTTAAAAAATACAACGACTGGCAACACTCTCTGTGATGAGAATACTCCGGTTCTTTTAGAATCAATTATTTTCCCGGAACCGGTGATCAAGATTGCCGTCGAGCCGAAAACTAAGGCTGATCAAGAAAAGATGGGTGTCGCTTTACAGCGTCTGGCCGAAGAAGATCCGACTTTTAGAGTCGAAACCGATCAAGAAAATGGACAGGTGCTTATTTCCGGTATGGGTGAATTGCATTTAGAAATTATCGTTGACCGAATGCGAAGAGAATTCGGCGTGGAAGCTAATGTCGGCAATCCGCAAGTTTCTTATCGTGAAACTATTACTAAAGTTGCTGAAGCGGAGCATAAATATGTTAAACAGTCTGGTGGAAAAGGACAATATGGACATTGCTCATTACGTGTTGAACCGCTTGAACAGGGTAAAGGATTCGAATTCGCTGATGAAGTTAAGGGCGGTATCATTCCGCGAGAATTTATACCGGCTATTGAAAAAGGCGTTAAGGAAGCCTTCCTGAGCGGGACAGTAGCTGGCTATCCGATGGTTGATGTTAAGACAGCGGTTTTTTACGGCTCCTATCATGAAGTCGACTCTTCGGAAATCGCCTTTAAAATGGCGGCTATCTTCGCTTTTAGGGACGCTTGTCAGAAAGCCGGACCGGTTTTACTTGAACCGATTATGAAAGTAGAGGTTACTACCCCAGAAGATTATATGGGTAATATCATTGGTGATTTAAGCAGTAAACGTGGTCAAATAGAAGAAATGTCCGATCGGGCGAATATTAAAGTAGTAAAAGCGAAGGTGCCACTGGCGGAAATGTTCGGTTATTCTACCTCTCTGCGTTCGATGAGCCAAGGCCGCGCTAATTATGTCATGGAATTTTCTCATTACTCGGAAGTGCCGAAAAATATTTTAGAAACCATTAAAGATAAACATGGTAAATAAGAATTATGTTTAGAGGCGAAAATTTATCTTTCGTATTTAGTAAAGAGAGAGTAAATGACGAAACGGCCGCTTTGATGGGGGAATTACTTTTTTTGGGTAAAAAAACCGATAATAATTTAAAATTTCAAGAGGCTGGTGTCAATGGTGATATAAGTAAATTAATAGCAACGACGAAAATTAAAGAGGGAATAGCTAAGGATTTATCTGAGAATGATTTAGAGCTGATGCGAGGGACCGTGGGGATTTTTACCTCTTTCATAATGGCGCCGATTTTTACTGATGATTTTGGTTTAGATCATGAGTCGCGTCAGCAATGGGAGAAGAGAGCCGGTTTGCGAAAAAATAACGGTCATGGTCAAATCAGTGATGCGGCTAAAACCTATTATCACGCCAATCGTTTAGGGTTTAACCGTTGCTCTGCCGTGGTCGGATTTCTTTTGGGTCTAGAAAAAAATATCGCCGATCCGGAGCTAAAAGCTAGTTGTCAGAAATTAGTCAGGGCGATTCCGCCAGAGTTCTTGGAAGAAGATGAAAATAAAAATTGCCAGTATCACGGCCTAGAAGATGCGGAAAAAGTAAAAGTTGTCGAGCAATTAAGCGATGTCGTGCGAGAAGCTATTTTTTTTCTAAAAGCCTAGTTAATTTAATAAATATGTTTCCCGAGCAGTTAAAAAAAATTCTAGATTTAATAAAAAAAACCGGTGATCGGGTTATTATTTTTGACGGCAGTAATCCCGATGATTCCTATGTTGTGATGGATTTTAATAGCTATGCCGCCGGCCAAGTCAAGGGAAGCGCTCCATTAATTAATGTCGCTCCTAAAGCGGAATTATCCCCAAATTTGCCTAAAGTTAACAATTTGACAGAAGAAGATTTAACTGATAAGATAAATCGCGAGATCTCGGTATGGAAAAATCGGGATGTTTCGCCTTTTCTGGGTGAGGAAAATAAGGCGAAAAACGGTTGGCAAATTCCGCCAATCGTTAAAGATAAAGCCCAGGAAGTCGAGTAGTAAATAAATTAAATAATTAATAATTAATTTAAGTTCGGCTGGTTTCCTATTTAGGAAAGAAACCCCGTTCCACGGGGGCCTTACAAACAAAAACATGGCAGCAGAAAAATTTGAACGCACCAAGCCCCATGTTAACGTCGGTACTATCGGCCACGTTGACCATGGGAAAACTACTTTAACCGCCGCGATGTTAGCCGTTTTCGCCGCTAAAGGCATGAAAGCGTCTCACAAAGGTGTTAATGAAATTGACGCCGCGCCGGAGGAAAAAGCTAGAGGTATTACCATTGCTACCGCGCACGTGGAATATGAGTCAACAAAGCGCCATTATGCGCACGTTGATTGTCCGGGTCACGCCGATTATGTTAAGAACATGATTACCGGCGCCGCTCAAATGGACGGTGCGATTTTAGTCGTGGCCGCGACCGATGGCCCGATGCCGCAAACCAGAGAACATATCTTATTAGCTCGTCAGGTTGGCGTACCGTATATCGTCGTTTTCTTGAATAAATGCGACATGGTCGAAGATAAAGAACTTATCGACCTCGTCGAAGAAGAAATCCGTGATTTACTTAAAAAATATGAATTCCCGGGCGACACTACCCCGATTATCAGAGGCAGTGCTTTGAAAGCTTTGGAAAATCCGACCGGCCCTGACGCCGAACCATTAATGAAATTGATGGAGACTTTAGATTCTTATATCCCGGAGCCGACTCGCGATGTTGATAAACCTTACTTAATGCCGATCGAAGATATCTTCTCGATTGAAGGTCGCGGTACTGTCGTGACTGGTCGTATCGAAAGAGGTATGGTTAAAGTCGGCGATGAAGTAGAGATCGTCGGTTTAATGGATACCAAGAAGACTACGGTGACCGGTATTGAAATGTTTAATAAATCCTTAGATCAGGGACAGGCCGGTGATAACGCTGGTATCTTACTGCGCGGTACTAAGAAGAATGAAGTAGAGCGTGGTCAGGTATTATGCAAAACCGGAACCGTTACTCCGCACACGGAATTTTCCGCGGAAGTCTATGTCTTATCTAAAGATGAAGGTGGACGCCATAAACCTTTCTTTAATGGCTATAAACCGCAATTTTACTTTAAGACCACCGATGTGACTGGCGACATTACTTTGCCGGCCGGTACGGAAATGGTTATGCCTGGCGATACTGTTAATTTAAATATTAAATTAATTGCTCCGATTGCCTTGGAAGATAAACAGAAGTTTACTATTCGCGAAGGCGGTCGTACCGTTGGCGCGGGTGCGGTAACTAAAATCATGAAGTAATTACTTAGGCCCGCTCTTAAATATTAAGGGCGGGTTTGTAGTGACTATTATCAAATTATAATTCGTTCATTATGCCTGAGACCAAAAAAGAAGAAAAAGATTTTAAACAAAGAATCAGAATTAAAATTCGCGCTTTTGATCATAAGATTATCGATCAATCCACTAAGACTATTATTGAAACGGTGGAAAGAAGCGATGCGCAGTTTTTCGGGCCGATTCCACTGCCGACAGAGAAGCGAAAATATACGGTTAACCGTTCGACTTTCGTGCATAAAGATGCGCGCGATCAGTATGAAATGCGTACCCATAAACGGATGATCGATATCATTGATCCGACAGCCAAAACTATTGAAGATCTGACTAATTTAGTCCTTCCGGCCGGGGTTGACGTGGAAATAAAAATGTAGTAGAATAAAAAGGTAAATTAAATTGGCTAATAAGAGCCTAAATAACTCTTAGATAAAAGAAAGTGTTTGAGCTAAAATTAGCTAAATTTTGGAGGTAAATCAGCTGGACAAAACAATATAAAAAAAAGTAGAGAAAAATATTTTTTTATTGTTGATTTTTTAAAGCTGGTTTGAAGAGCCAGTTTTTGTTTTTAAGAATGAATAATATATGAAATTTATCAGTGGAAAAAAAATGAGTATGACCCAAATCTGGTCCGGAGATCAGGTTGTGGCGGTAACGCCGGTTTTGGCTGGTCCTTGTACTATTACTCAGGTAAAGAATAAAACTAAAGATGGTTATGAGGCCTTGCAATTAGCCTATGGCGAGCGGAAGCTTAAAAATATTAAGAAACCGCAGCAGGGTCATTATAAAAAAGCTGGTTTGAGCGCCGCGGCGCATGTTCGGGAATTTAAGACCGATAAAGCTGCTGATTTTAAATTGGGTGATGTTGTTACGGTTGAAACTTTCGCTGTTGGCGATAAGATTAACGTCACGGGCACTTCTAAGGGGCGCGGTTTCCAGGGCGTCGTTAAACGTCATCATTTCCACGGTTTCCGTGCGACGCACGGTAATAAGGATCAAGAAAGAATGCCCGGTTCGATTGGTCCGAAAGGCCCAGCCCATGTTTTTAAAGGAACGCGGATGGGCGGTCGAATGGGTGGTGAAAGAGTAACGACGACTAATTTGCAGGTAGCCGGTATCGATCCGGAAAAAAATATTATCTTTGTCGCGGGTGCGGTTCCGGGTGCTTTAAATGGTTTTGTGATGATTACCGCCTCTGGCGATTTGCAAGTTAATCTTAGAAAAGCGGTAGAAACTAAAGTCGACGAAGTTAAAGAGACAGCGGTTGAAGAGGTTAAAGTTGAAGAAAAAGTCGAAGAAGCCGTTACCGCAGAAGTTAAAAATTAAGCACGCATTACTTCGCTCAAATATATGAAAATAAAAGTTTATAATCAAAGCGCCGAAACGGTTAAAGACCTGGAATTATCCGCTAAGATCTTCGGGGTTAAGCCGAGCAATGAATTATTGCATCAGGCGGTCGTGGCGAGCCAGGCTAATGCCCGTCAGGTTTTAGCGCATACTAAAGATCGCAGTGAAGTTTCCGGTGGCGGTAAGAAACCTTGGAAACAAAAGGGAACTGGTCGCGCGCGCGTCGGTTCGAGTCGTTCTCCTCTCTGGATTGGCGGCGGCGTAACTTTCGGTCCGACTAAAAACCGTAATTTTAAACAGAAGATAAACCAGAAAATGAAACAGAAAGCGATGTTTATGGCTTTATCCGATAAAGTTGCTTCTCAAGCCTTGGTCGTTTTAGATAGTTTAGAGTTTAAAGAATATAAAACTAAGCAATTCAATCAGATCTTGAACGCTTTAGAGAAAAAAGTTTTAAATAATGACCGGCGCGATATCCTGATTATTAATGATCTCAAGAACGAAAAAGCTCAGTATTCCGGTCGCAATCTGGCCGGCGTCAAGATCATTAATCTTGAGAATATTAATTTATTAGATATTCTGAATTATAAAAATTTATTACTGACGGAAGCGGGGGTTAAGATTCTCTCCGATCGTTACAGTAAATAAAAAAATTAAAATTAAGCAATATGGCTTTATTCGGTAATAAGACAACAGACAAAGACAGTAAAAAAGCGGCGAGCGGTACGGTCAAACAAGAGGTCGTGAGCATGCAGGATTTATATAGCGGTAAAGTATCGACCGGAAAATCGTCTGAGCCCAGGACCGTAACCACGGCCGGTAAATTAGCTTTAGCGCAGCAGGTTTTAGTGAAACCGGTTATTACCGAGAAAGCGACTAATCTGGTGACGGCTAATAAATATGTGTTTATGGTCGCCGCCAGCGCCAATAAGATTTCGATCGCTAAGGCGGTGAGCGCCATTTATGGCGTCAAACCGGTCGCGGTGAATATTATTAATCGCCAGGGCAAGAAAGTCGCGCGTGGCAAAGTGCGCGGTCAGAGAAGCGATTCTAAAAAAGCGGTAGTTACTCTGAAAAAAGGCGAGACGATCAAGATTTACGAAGGCGTTTAATTTATAATTTTCTTTTGTCTATATGGGTATTAAAAAAGTAAAAGCGAATACTCCCGGCCGACGCGAAGCGACTTTCGATGATTTCAAAGATGTAACCAAGGCAACTCCAGAAAAGAGATTGGTTATGATTCGTCGTCGTCGTGGTGGCCGTAATTCCAGCGGTAAGATTACCGTCCGTCATCGGGGCGGCGGCGCCAAACGCTATATCCGTTTGGTTGATTTTAAACGGGATAAATATGATGTCGCGGCGGTCGTCGCTTCTATCGAATATGATCCGAATCGCGGCGCGCGTTTAGCTCTCTTAAATTATAAGGATGGCGCGAAGCGTTATATTATCGCTCCGGCCGATCTGCAGGTTGGCGAGGAGGTCATGAGTTCTCAGAAATTGATTGAAATAAAGACCGGTAATGCTTTGCCGCTGGAATTCATTCCGGCCGGTATGGCGGTTAGTTGTGTCGAATTAGAACCGGGCCAAGGCGCGAAGATCGCTCGTGGCGCCGGTAACGTCGTTTATGTTATGGGTGTCGAAGGAAAATATGCGCAGCTGAAGATGCCATCGGGCGAAATTCGTCAGGTGAAGAAAAATTGTTTATGCACTATCGGTCGCGCCAGTAATCCTGACCATCGCCATATCTCGCTGGGCAAAGCCGGTCGCAGTCGCCATCTTGGTATTCGTCCGACTGTTCGCGGTACGGCCATGAATCCTGTTGATCATCCTCACGGCGGCGGTGAAGGTAAACAGCCGATCGGTTTACGTCATCCAAAAACCATGTGGGGTAAGCCAGCTCTGGGTGTTAAGACTAGACGCAAGCATCATAGTGATCGTTTGATAATTAAAAGACGCGCGAAACGTAAATAAAAATATATGTCGAGAAGTTTAAAAAAAGGGCCATACATCAATCTCCGATTACTGGCGAAAATAAAAAACATGAAACCGGGCGACAAGACTGTCATTAAAGTCTGGGATCGCGCGGCTACTATTACTCCAGAAATGGTTGGCTTTACTCTGGGCGTCCATAACGGCAAGACTCATGTTCCGGT
>Ga0209016_1002093_pt1 | contig 14200 bp, 11 predicted proteins | sample EPASupsiteSAE305_FD_187265 | JGI IMG/M metagenome (GOLD analysis project Ga0209016, IMG submission 187265) | Bioremediated contaminated groundwater microbial communities from EPA Superfund site, New Mexico - SAE3-05 (SPAdes) (version 2) | ecosystem: Environmental > Aquatic > Deep subsurface >...
GACATCTCTCCAAAAGCAGAGATGTGTTCATCTTCCATCAACAAATAAGCATCTTTGATACTGGGCAGAAAAGCCATATCTTTACCACAAACCATTGAACGTGGAGTCTCTTCCACCTGAAACAGTTCGCGTATGTTTATTATTAATAGTTTCATGCTTTAAAAAGCTTTTCTTGCTTTAGAAAATCCACACTAACCTGAATATGCGTATACATCACACAATCGTTCTCAACAAATGGTACTACCTTACGGTATTCAGTACATATATTTTCCAGAAAAGGAGAAGTTCTTAGTGGGCGACGGAAATCCAATGCCTGCACAGCATTGTACATTTCAATAGCCAACACACGTTCTGTATTCTCCATCACTTTATAACATTTAGTAGCCGCATTAGCTCCCATACTTACATGATCTTCCTGACCATTGGAAGACTCAATAGAATCGACCGATGCGGGAGTACATAACTGCTTACTTTGACTTACAATAGAAGCTGCGGCATACTGAGGAATCATAAATCCACTATTCAATCCGGGATTACCGGCTAAAGAAACCGGAAGATCACGTTTGCCGGCAATAAGCCGATAGATTCGTTGGGAAGAGATACTGCCAAGTTCGGCCACACCAATAGCCAGATAATCGAGAGCTACAGCCAAAGGTTCACCGTGAAAGTTTCCTGCCGAGATAATCAAATCTTCATCGGGAATAATCGTTGGATTATCGGTAGCAGAGTTTATCTCAGTTGTAAACACGCTTTCCACAAAAGCAATGGTATCCTTGGATGCACCGTGAACCTGTGGAACGCACCGGAAGGAATAAGGATCCTGAACATGTACCTTCTTACGTGAAATAATCTCGCTTCCTGCAAGCAGTTCCCGAATACGACGAGCCGTTTCTATCTGTCCTTTGTGCGGACGAATGGCATGAACAGCCGGATGGAAAGGCTCAATACGTCCATCGAAAGCATCAATTGAAAGGGCAGCAGTAACATCTGATACAGCCGACAATCTATTTGCATTCATAATGCACCAACAGCCGTAAGCTCCCATAAATTGTGTTCCATTCAGCAAAGCCAGTCCCTCTTTAGATTGCAGAGTGATAGGTTCCCATCCAAACTTCTGGTTTACCACATGAGCAGCCACATCTTTGCCTTTATAATTTACCTCTCCCAAATTCAGAATAGGCAAACATAAATGAGCAAGCGGTACTAAATCGCCCGATGCTCCTAATGAGCCTTGCTGATAAACAACTGGATAGACACCGTTATTATAAAAGTCGACTAACCGTTGCACTGTTTCCAGCTGCACACCCGAATAGCCATAAGAAAGCGATTGAATTTTAAGGATTAGCATCAGCTTCACAATCTCATTTGGCACACGATCGCCAACACCACAGGCATGAGACATCACCAGATTACGCTGAAGAATGGATAGTTGCTCGCTACTCACACTAATATCGCAAAAACACCCAAAACCTGTAGATACACCATAGATAGGTTCTTCCTGAGTCTTTATTTTATCATCCAAATACCTGCGACATTTTAGAATCAAAGCTTTCGATTCGTCGGACAATTCCAGCTTATATCCATTCTCTATGATTTGTTGCAGTCTGTCAATTGACAGATGTGCTGTGCTTATTTTATGTATTTTTGCCATAACTATTTATGTTTTAATGCTGCTTTGATAAGATTCTCATCAGCTATATTAGGTAAAGTAACCACTAGTTGTGGAGTACGTTCCATCTCTCTGCGAATTGCATCCATAGCTCCCTGATTGCGAGCCCAGCTACGACGGGCCAGTCCATTATTTACATCCCACAAGAGCATGGAGCTGAGACGACGCTCTGCATCAGCGGAGCCATCAATCATCATTCCAAAACCACCATTGATAACCTCTCCCCAGCCTACTCCTCCACCGTTGTGAATTGAAACCCACGTTGCACCACGAAAAGAATCACCAATTACATTCTGTACTGCCATATCTGCAGTAAATGAAGAACCATCGTAAATATTGGAAGTTTCACGGAAAGGCGAATCAGTACCCGACACATCGTGATGGTCACGTCCCAGTACTACCGGGGCAGAAATCTCACCATGCCTGATTGCTTCATTGAATGCCCTGGCCACTTCAATACGCCCAATGGAATCAAGATAAAGAATACGTGCTTGAGAACCAACTACCAAATTATTTTTTCCAGCTTCTTTTATCCAATGGAGGTTATCTTCCAGTTGAGACCTTATATCAGCAGGTGCAGTCTGAAGAATCTTCTCGAGTACTTCGGCAGCAATCCTGTCAGTTACAGCAAGGTCTTTCGGATCACCCGAGGTACACACCCAACGGAACGGTCCGAAACCATAATCGAAGAAAAGCGGTCCCATAATATCCTGCACATACGAAGGATAACGGAAAGTACCATCAGCCTTCATTACATCGGCTCCCGCCCGCGATGCTTCAAGCAGAAAGGCATTACCATAATCAAAGAAATACATGCCGGCAGCAGTAAGTTTATTGATAGCCGCAGCATGTCGTCGCAATGTATTGCGAACCTTCGCTTGGAACTTATCTGGTTCTTCGGCCATCATACGGTTAGCCTCATCAAAATCAATATCTACGGGATAATAACCACCTGCCAAGGAATTATGCAATGAAGTCTGATCAGAACCAAGATCTACATACATCTCCTCAGCAGCCAACCGTTCCCATAAGTCGACTACATTTCCCTGATAAGCAATCGATACCACTTCGTTTTTATCAATCGCCTTGCGGATTCGCGGCATCAATATATCCAAATCAGTAAATACCTCGTCTACCCAACCTTGTGAATGACGGACAGCCACTGCTTTAGGATTAATTTCGGCAATAACAGAAACAACTCCGGCAATATTTCCGGCCTTCGGTTGTGCACCCGACATTCCCCCTAAACCCGAGGTAACAAACAATACACCTTTTCTGGAAGGATGTTTAGCGCGTTGCATTCGTTTGGCATTCAGCACTGTGATGGTTGTACCGTGCACAATACCTTGCGGACCAATGTACATATACGATCCGGCAGTCATCTGTCCATATTGAGATACACCCAAAGCATTGAACTTCTCCCAATGATCTTTAGATGAGTAATTAGGTATCACCATACCATTTGTTACTACTACACGAGGTGCATCCTTGTGAGAAGGAAACAATCCCATCGGATGACCAGAATACATCACCAAAGTCTGCTCATCTGTCATGGTAGCCAAATACTTCATCGTGAGCAGATACTGTGCCCAGTTCTGGAAAACCGCACCATTACCACCATACGTAATCAACTCACGCGGATGCTGAGCTACTGCATCATCCAGGTTATTACTCAACATCAGCATAATAGCTGCCGCCTGTTTAGACTTATATGGATAATCTTCTATCGGGCGGGCAAATATTTTATAATCGGGACGAAAACGATACATGTATATACGACCATATCTAGCCAATTCGTCGGCAAATTCAGGAGCCAGTATCGCATGAAATTTAGCAGGAAAATAACGGAGCGCATTCTTCAAGGCAAGCTCCTTTTCACTGTCTGTCAAAATATCCTTTCGCTTTGGAGCATGATTAACAGCCGGTTCGTAAGGCTTAGCTTCGGGTAGCATATCAGGGATACCAGCCAGGATTAATCGGCGAAAATCCTCTTTACTAATTTCTTCCATAGCTGGTTATATTTTACTATTAACAATCTCAAGAATTGCTTCTTCCCTCTCCTGCGCTAGTTTAGCCATGGCAGCAGACTCCAGCAGAATAGGCTCAACCAAATCTCTGTTTTTAATTCCGGTAGCATTAATACGTACATTCAGCCAGGCACCAAGCACAGCAGATCGGGCAGCCAACGCACCTACTCCGGCATCCGATACAGAATTGGGGTTACCCTCTTTAGCCATCTGTTCCACAATATCAAAAACAGCCAAAGAAGCTTTCATTACTCTGAAAGGTATCTGAGTAGCATAAAAAGTTGCTTCCTGAATAGCTTTACTCCGAGCAGACTTCTCTTCTTCTGTATTCTTTGGCAGACCAAAAGCAGCCATTACTTTATTAAAGGAACGGGTATCTTCGTCTACCAGAAAAAGAAGTTCATTAAGCAAAGACTGACCGCGTTCAGCATAATTGGAAAACTCTTCCCAACGAGCATCCCATCCTGCTTTGTGAGAAGAGAGATTGGCAACCATCGTACACAAAGCAGCACCCAATGCTCCCATGTATGCAGAGATAGAGCCACCGCCTGGAGCAGCCGATTCACTAGCTGTTTCGTAAGCAAAATCAGAAACGGACATATCTACCAGCTTATCTTCAGAGTCATCTTCCATCATGTATTCTATCACCTTATCCTTAGCGTCAAAAGGTTTCAGATCATCAAGCCCCATAGACTTTATGGCAATCTTTATAATCTCCTTTTCTGATATACCCACAGAACGTTGTTGTTTGCGCAGGAAATATTTACCCGCATCAATCAGTGTGGATTTTGGTACCAGACCAACAATTTCAGTACCGGTAACCCGTACTCCGCGAGCTGCAGCTTTTGCCACAACCTCTTCAAAAGCAACATGTAAAGGAGTTACAGATATATTGGTTATATTCATAGACACCTGAGCAATGCCATATTCTTCAATAAACCAGCCAATAGCAGCCGTACTTTTCAGCGTACCTGGAATAAAAATTTCCTCTCCATGTTCATTTTTCATAATTTTTCCTGCAGGAGAATCTCCTTCACGCTTCACACGTCCACGTTCGCGAACATCGAAAGCAATGGCATTGGCACGACGAGTAGAAGTTGTATTGAGATTGAAATTAACAGCAATCAAGAAATCTCTGGCTCCCACAGCAATACATCCTGTCTGGGCAGCACGCTTAGTCCATACCTCACCGCCAAAATCAGGCATTTTATCAGGATTACCAAAACGTGGTTTCAAGCCTTCGTACTCGCCTTCGCGGCAAACAGCAAGTTTTTTACGTTCAGGACGAATCGCAGCATATTCATAACAATAGGTAGGTATGCCACCTTCGAGAGCAATTCTCTGTGCAAGCTGTCGGGCATATTCAGCAGTTTCTTCCATAGTAATGCCAGAGACAGGAACTAGTGGAAGTACATCGGTAGCTCCCATACGAGGATGCTCTCCGTGATGTTTTCTCATATCTATCACTTCTGCGGCTTTCACTACACAACGATAAGCCGCTTCCACCACAGCATCAATTTCTCCCACAAAAGTAACAACGGTACGGTTGGTAGCTTTACCAGGGTCAACATCAAGAAGTTTGATGCCCTCTACCCCTTCTATCACATCGGTAATTTGTTTAATGACAGACATATCACGTCCCTCACTGAAATTGGGTACGCATTCTACGATTCGTTTTTCCATCTATGTACAAAGAATAAGGTTTATATCTTTTTTTGATCCGTATGATCTATGCCTCTAAAATAGTGTTTTAGTTTGATTAAAGCAAAACTATTTGCATATTTATCAGGAAATAATACGATCAAGGAATTAAGAAATATATTAATTAATTTGGGAAGCCAATATTTATGTCGTACATTTGAACATATAATAATTATCTATCACATTACTACATATCGGTTCGCAAAGAGCTTTTAGACTGCAGAATCATTGGTAATAACCCTTGTAAATTACAACCTGGAGTACCAATAATTACAGAAACAAAAAAAACCACACATCTACCGATTCTCATTTATATTAATTTTCAACTATAGAGAATTTCTACACATTTTTAAAATAAATATTATGTCGAAAGAAAAAGAAGGAAAAGAAAAATCCAAGAAAAAAGAAGCCGTAAAAAGCTTGAAAGAAAAAAGAGCTGATAAAGCCCTGAAACGCAAAAATAGAAGTGACGCTTAATTTTCTAATTCACATCCATCTATTTAAGATCTTAAAATGTTCCATTTTACATCAGCCCTTCTCCAATGTCTATCGACAGTGAGAAGGGTTTTTGTTTTAAACCATCAAATTAATAGCTGAATACAGAGCAAAATAACAAAAGTGCTAGTTTAATTCAGCACTTTTCATATAGAAACGCTAGTTTAATTCAGCATTTTATATATATTTGCAGAAAAAGGATGTTATGGAAAGGTTATATGAACAATTCAGAAGACTCATAGAACGTACAGACACCACCTTTGTGCGTTATTTGCATGATCAGGTAATCTGGGATAACCGTTTGACTGCAATTGTTGGAGCTCGTGGAGTTGGAAAAACAACATTATTACTTCAACATATAAAGTTGTATAATGATCTTCGGGATACTATTTATATAAATGCCGATGACATCTATTTTTCAGAGAATAAATTATTCGACTTTGCCTCCACCTTTTACAAAAATGGTGGAAAGCATCTATATATTGATGAGGTACATAAGTACAGTAGCTGGTCAAAAGAACTGAAAATGATGTATGATTACTTCCCCGATATGCAGGTAATATTTACAGGTTCATCTATTTTGGATATTTATCGTGGAAGTGATGATCTTAGCCGCCGTGCTCTTACATATCATCTGGAGGGAATGTCATTTCGTGAATACCTTAATATTTCTCTTGAACTACAACTCCCAGCATATAGTTTAGAAGATATAATTGCAAATAAGGTTCAAATACCTGACATTGAACATCCTCTTCCTCTTTTTAAAGATTATCTTGAAAGGGGCTACTATCCTTTTTATAAGGAACCTGATTATTTTGAAAGATTACGAAACGTTATTGGCCTGACATTGGAAACAGATATACCAACATTCGCCAATATGAATATATCAACAGCTCGCAAACTGAAACAGCTACTATTTATTATTTCACAAAGCGCTCCCTTCAAACCCAATTTATCAAAGATTGGCGAGATGCTTGATGTGCACCGTAATCAAGTTACTGATTTCTTGTTCTATCTAGAGAAGGCTGGTATTATTGCCCAATTAAGAAATGCCACCAAAGGTATTCGTTTGCTGGGGAAAATTGAGAAAATCTATCTTGGTAACACTAATTTAATTTACGCAATAGGAGAAGGTAATCCCGACATTGGCAATATTCGTGAGACTATATTCTTCAACCAGATGAAAGTTAGGAATACCATTCTAGCTTCTGACAAGTCCGATTTTAGCATTGCTGATTACACATTTGAAGTAGGAGGAAAAAATAAAACCAGAAAACAAATTTCTGATATTCAAAATGCTTATGTTGTAAAAGATGATATTGAATTTGGATACATGGGAACTATTCCTTTATGGGCTTTTGGGTTTAACTACTAGAATTAATATTTTATTCTCATCCATCACCATTTAAGTTTAAATAGTTAATATTCAACTAATTAGAAAATAAAAACCCTCACTCATCCCTCACCCTAGCAAACATAATCGTCTAATATTCAATTTGTTAATCAGTGACGGATAAAACCGAAACAGCCATCATCTCTCACTTTTTAAGGGCATCCCTCACCTTTTCGGTAACCATGCAGTGATTTCAAACTTTTGAGACCATTTGAATTTACATCATTTATCCCAAAACGATTAACGACTTTAATCTATATAAATGCATTTTTTAAACAAATAGAATAATAGCGCTTGTTTGTTTAATATTTTATATATATTTGTACATAATTATTCAAGTCAATAAATACATATTAGTAGACTATCCTTTTTAACTAATAACTTTACATTTATAAAAACACAATGAATCCATTCAAATTAATATTGTTTTATTCCACAATAACATTGATAATACTGTCTGGTTGTAATAGTATAGAAGATGACAGGCAAATAGAAGTACCTCAAAGAATATTGTCCGATAGCCAAGAATTACTTATAGGAGGAAGTCATAGCTATATAATACCATTCGTGGTTAAGAACGGCAAAATATATAAAGTTGAGATGGATAGTTGCAGCTGGTGTAGAATTTTACCAAATAGTGGTAATAAAGACAGTACAGACTTCAAAATAGCTGTCGCTAAAAATGAATTTTCAGAGGAAAGAACAATCAGATTCACTATTACACAAAAATACAATGGATGGTATTTAACAGAAAGAATGTACGAGCTTACTCAAGGAGTGGCTGGAAGTTCAGAAAACGGATGGGTGGAAATACAGACTTCAGAAGGAAGTCAACTGGCATCCAAATTAGAAGATTTACCAGCCGGACCCTCTGGTATAAAAAGGCTTAGAGTATCAGGACCTCTAGATGATGGCGACTGCAAAGTAATTGAGGAAGCAATGAATTCAATGCCCAAATTGAAGTATCTTGATTTTGAGAATTCTTTAATTGAAAAGTTTGCTGATAAAACATTTTGTAATAATAGCTCGATTACAGAACTTACACTTCCTCAAAAATTGACATCGATAGGCAAAGCATTTTATTTTGATGAGCAATCAAAGAATGTAATCCAGAAAATTAATATTCCGGAAAATTCATCACTAAAATATATTGATGATAGTGCATTTCGCAATTGCCGTAGATTAACTTATTTTGAAATACCTCAAGATGTAAGTTATATTGGTACGTATGCTTTTTATAATTGTAGTTCTCTTTTTTCTAATATTGTTTTACCTAAAGGAGCTGGAATAGTAAAACCGTATGCATTTTGTAATTCAGGAATGCGCTTTCCTGAAAACTTTGTTTTTCCTGAATATATTAAAGAGATTGGAGAAAGTGCCTTTAATAATATTCCTAATTGTGCGTCGTATGTATTATTACCTAAAGAGTTAGCTCGTATAGGAAAGGCAGCTTTCTGTAAATCTGGAATAAATATTAATTCAATCCCTACAAATTTGCAAGAAATTCCCGACAGTACATTCTACGGATGCGGTATAAATCAGAATTTAGTAATACCATCAAATATAGAAAAAATAGGAAATCATGCTTTTCAATATTGTATTTACAAGAGTAATTCTTGGAACCTTACAATAAATGAAGGAGTTAAATATATAGGAGATTATGCTTTTGCACAAAACTACTATTTAAAGAATGATATTGTAATACCTGGAAGCACTGAAGTTATAGGTGAGTCTTGTTTTGCTTATTGTGAAAATTTGAATGGTAAGCTTATATTAAAGGATGGTCTAAAAGTAATAAAGGAAAAGGCATTTTGTGGGCTCAATATTACGGGGAGCTTATATATTCCAAAAACGCTGACAAATATTGAAGCTAATGCATTTGCCAACTGTCAGAATATTAATGGGCAATTAGTAATTCCCCCAGCATTGGCAACAATTGGAGAAAAAGCATTCTCCAATTGCTCTAGATTAGAAGGACTCGATTTAAGTAATGCTAATAATTTGAGTGATATAGGAATTTCCGCATTCGAAGCATGTAGTGGTATGCAAGGAAACCTGTCACTTCCTCCCAAACTGACAAGTATTAAATATGGTACATTTAAAAAAACCTCTTTTAATGGTGAGTTGACTATGACTAACAATGTTAAGTTAATCGGGAAAGAGGCATTTATGCAGAGTGGATTTAGAAAGATATCCTTATCATCTGCTCTTGAAAAAATAGATGATAAAGCTTTCTACTTTTGCCAAAATCTAAAAGATTTTTCCTTACCATCAAATATAAAGCACATTGGAAATGATTCATTCTGTGGTTGTACGTCTCTTTCCGGGAATCTTGTTTTACCTTCTGAATTAGAGTATTTGGGTGATGGTACATTTACTTTTTGCAAATTTACCGGAACACTAAATTTTCCGCCAAAGATAAATAGAATAGGAAATAAAACTTTTGAGGGATGTTATTTTACTGGAGATCTTATTATTCCAGATGCAATAGAATACTTAGGAAGTGGGGCATTTAGTTATTGTATAAAATTGGAAGGGAAATTAATAATTGGTAAAGGAATTAAGGAAATAGGAGATTACGCTTTTGATCAAACCAATTTTGTGGGAGAAGTTGTAATTCCAGACAATGTAGAATCAATAGGTCAAGGGGCTTTTTCTTATAGTAAATTTACTACATTAATTCTTGGAAAAGGACTAAAATCTATTGGTTATGCAGCTTTCTATAGTAACTCTTTACAAACAGTAAAGTCTTATGCTATTACACCACCTGCAACTATATCATATAACTTTCACATTTGCAGTTTTAACTTATATGTTCCTGCCAGTTCTTTAAATCTATATAAAATGGCAGAAGGATGGAAAGAAGTAAGATCAATTAATGCTTTGTAACCAATAAAATCAGCCTGAAAAGAACTAAAATTCAATTTAAGAGTGAGGGATAGAGCAAAAGGTGAGGGTTGATAACAAAAACACGCTTATCCATAACAATCTATACACTTGATATACAAATAAATACAAGAACAATGGTGAGGGATAAGTGAGGGATCTTTCTCTATTTTTGCGCATAAACAACTGTACATAAACTACTTAACTAAAAAGTGGTGAGGGATGAAAATAAAAAGTTTTTTTTGAAGCTAGAAGAGTAACAAAACTCCCGCCGGCTTTAAAAAAAACGTAACCGGATGTTGATCAAACTCCCGCCAGCTTTTAAAAAAAGCTGGCGGGAGTTTTTAGATTATTCACCAATGGTTTTTATTTATTGGGGGTTGGATTTGACCTTTCCTGGAATAGTTTGAATCAGGGAATTAAATATGTGCTATTTAGTTCAGCCGATGATACTATTAATCTATTTAGAATAATAAGGAAAAAATTCATTAACAAACTATACCCCCGAATAAAAATAAGCATCAAAAGTTAATCTATTGAGTCTAAAAGCAAGTTCTTTATAGTTGAATTCAAAGAATTAAAGACTGCCTTTTTATCACTTGGTATATCTTCATCTGATATTGAAAAAAATAAAAGATAAGATGTCGGAATATTTAGCACTTCACAAATCCTTGAGATGGTACTTTTCTGAGGAAATGAAATATTGTTCTCAATATTGCACAATGCATTAACAGATAAATTACATTCCTTAGCCAGATCCTTTTGACTAATTTTTTTTCTTTTTCTTAATGTTTTTATTGCTATTCCAATATCCATAATGAAAATATTTATGAATGAATATCAAATGTATCAAACAGCCCTTTACTTATATTTAATATTTTAAGAACAGTTTCTATCATCTGTATCCAATCGTTATTTGGTTTAGTTATAATTTCAATCAAACTATTTTTATCATCATCGGTAAGATTACTTGCATTTACCTTTTCGATGAGTAAAATTTTATTTTCTTTCATATTTGAAACTTTAAAAATTAATGATTAAATTAAAGCTTCTTGAGAAAATATTATATTATTATCATTCTAAAGAAGCTATATAAAGTGCTTGAACTTTAGAATTATTGCTATCTTCAGTAACAAAGATATGATATCTATATGATCGGATAATCAGTTTTATTACTTGGATAAAAAAACAAAATATTTTTTTAATCTTTATTTTTATTCTGTAAAATCGATTGCTAACAATCTTTTTCATAAACTCAGTCCCTTTTTTATAATTGGAGAGCTTAGCTTGTAGAATTGATTCGCAGTCTTTTTGTGCTATAAAAAAGTTTCCAAGCAGGTCGAATGGGCTATTTATTTTGCTATTTTCTTCTTTTACTTGCTCGAAGAAAGACTCTTTAAGTAGTTCCGTATTAATATGAGACCATTGTATAACTCCTTTAACTGGGCTATTCTGTTTTCTAAATCTATTGCAAAAATCGTCAAAATCAATAAGTTCAGAGAAACTTAAATTATGTATATTTTTAAGTGAATTAGAAAAATACCTTTGCAAATATTCGACATATTTTTTACTTAGAACATCTAGATGTTTTTGATTAAGTAGTGTTTGGTATCCATTATCTAGAGTAAAACCGGCATTTTTCAATATCCTTAATACATCTGATGAAGAAATATTCATTACTTTTGAAATCGAATGAATACTATATACATTTCGGCTTATAATTATTCGATTTAACAATTCTGTCGAAGAAAAAAATGATTCCATCTTTTTAATATTTAATTCTTTTGCAAATATATATACAAGATTTTACAAATACAAGTATAAATTGTATTTTATTTGATTTTATACATTCAACACATGTATTTTAGGCTTAAATATCTAAATATCACTAATTATAAGTTAGAACATTGCAAATAATTTTATAGATATCGGATAAACAAACAATGCGGTAATAAGTAAAATACCTATCACCGCATTATTTAACTCCTATCCATTAGATGGTTTACCACTTTTAATATTGCTATATGAAGCAACCGGTTCCCCAATTAGTCCAATTTCTACAGACGTAAGTTCTTCGTTACTCATGCGGGGTATTCTTCTCCAATTGACAAAGCTCTCTATATGAACCAAACATACAAGTATGACTAATATACCGAAAATCTGATATTCCTTCAAAAGAGTATATAAAGCAGGATGCAGAAAATCAAAACGGAGCCAGTTGTCCCAAGTTTGTCCCAAGCTATCCCAAGGTTATCCTTTAGATTGTAGAATAATAAACTAAAATATCTTCACTATTGATCTTTATACTTTATTCTATTATTATTTGATTATTAAAGAGGGTCTTGAAAACTGCTAGCGATTGTTCATTGATATCTTCGCAACAATCTAACATAATGGCATAGAAAATTCGTCCTTCAAATCGGCCTTTACTATCTGTTGCCCTAAAATATGAAACCTTACCTTTATTACCATCTGGAATAGTCGCTGGATTTTCCAAAAGCAGTCCAGGATACATTGGGCTATTTCTTTCAACCCCAATCATATATATACAACCTCCACCCATATCTTTATATATTTCTTTATCTTTTATTTCGTAAGCAACCATCTTTTCATATTTATCAGAAAATGTTATCTTACTTTTATTTGAGTAATTAGAGGTCAGTGTGTTTATGTAATCATCTAATTTGTCAGTTAAGTTCGCCGCTTTCATGATTATAGCGATAGTATAACTAATTTCTTTCCCTTTTTTACCCTTAATAGCCGGTGGATTTAAGATAAATGCGCTTTGATTATTCTTATAATCATATATTGATAGCCTCCATGTAGAATCAACCAAGACTTTAATACCTAAAGGCCGGGAAGTAAATGCTAATTTATCTCCTTCTGACGATGACCATATATCTTCTTTTTTATAAGAGATATTTTTATCTACATCAATGATTCTTTTATGTATCTCCGGTCCAAGCTGTGATTCGAAATGTCCAGGAGTACCCAAAATACTTCTCGCTTTGTCCATAGCGTAAATGCAATGTGATGGCATGTTTGTAACAGCTGCAGCCCAAGCATATTCTTCCCAAAAGTCAGCAGGTTGTTTGGCAGGCAATAATTTTTGTGCTTTTAAAAAATTATCAATGCCTAATGTAGGAACACTGGAAAGCACATAATGAAACCCCAGAAACCAGTAAGTTCTATAATCATTGGAATTAATCGCAATGGCCGAATTGTAATTATTTACAGCTAACTGGTAATAATCAGATTCGTCAAGATTATACAGGTAATGTGCAATGTCACCTAACAGCATGAAAAGTTCTTCGTTTTTTGTTGAAACAGATGAAAACATGACATAGCTTTCACGAAGGTTCTTTATTAATTCGTTTTTGGATTTGTCATAGTTCCACTCGTTTGTCCAATGATTATAGTATTGCTGATTGTCTTTAATATAGTTGAAAGCATTTACTAGTCTCCCATCATTACTAATTTTAGAGATCTCAATATAGTTCACATTAGAAAATGCATTCATTGCTATTAGCATTCCAATTAAAAGAAATATTACCTTTCTCATATTCATTTATTGTTTATCTTTCTTATATGCTTGCTGCAATATCAGCGCATTATTAACTTCTATTCTTTAGATGGTTTACCACTTTTAATATTGCTATATGAAACAACCGGTTCCCCAATAAGTCCAATTTCTACAGAGGTAAGTTCTTCGTTACTCATGCGAGTTATTCTTCTCCAGTTGACAAAGCTCTCTATAAGAACCAGACAAACCAGAATGACTAATATACCGGATATAGCAGAAAGTGCATATAAACCTTTTGGCAGATAATTATCGAAAATATTCATCAGTGCCGATGATAAAGTAGTGACCGTAACAAAGCACAAAGGAATGGCAGTAACCCAAACATATTTATTCTGCTGAGAACGAAGTAAGTATGTTGTTCCAATGGCAAATGCAATGATTGCCAGCATCTGATTGGCCGTTCCAAAGAGAGGCCAGATTGTTGAAATATCACCGGTGTATAATAG
>Ga0209016_1002094_pt1 | contig 14190 bp, 10 predicted proteins | sample EPASupsiteSAE305_FD_187265 | JGI IMG/M metagenome (GOLD analysis project Ga0209016, IMG submission 187265) | Bioremediated contaminated groundwater microbial communities from EPA Superfund site, New Mexico - SAE3-05 (SPAdes) (version 2) | ecosystem: Environmental > Aquatic > Deep subsurface >...
GCCACCTGCGGTTCCCTGCCGGTATGGGCTTGCAACTCCTCCACCCAGTAGGGGTTGGGGAGAAAACGGACGTCCCAGACCAGATCCGCCCGGGGATAGCCGTGCTTAAAACCAAAGGAATACAGGGTGATGTTCAAGATTGCCTCTTTGCCGGCATAAAAAACAAGACTTTTAACACGGGGACCGGCTCAGGTGAGATTCCACCTGAGCCGGTATCACTGGTTTTTATTTCTTTACAACTTCCACCCGCCGGTTGAGTGCTCGGCCTTCTTCCTTGCGGTTATCGGCAACGGGCTTGTCCTGCCCCTGACCGACGGCAACCATTCGGTCCGCGCCAATGCCTTTGGCCACCACGGCAGTCATCACCGACTTTGCCCGCTCTTCACTGAGTTTTTTGTTGCTCTCCGGTGTGCCGACATTGTCGGTATGGCCTTCGATACTCACTTTGAGATCAGGCATGCTCTTCAACAGAGAGGCAATCTGGTCGACACTGCCCTGACTCTCAGGCTTGATATCTGATTTCCCGGTATCGAATTTGATGTAAAATGTAAGAAATCCGTCTTTGTTCAATTGCTTTTCCAGTTCGTTGACACTTATTTCCTGCTTCATGCTCTGTTTTTCAACGATGAGCAGCGCATAACTCCGATGGCCTTCCTCGGAGCAGAGATAGACCCAAAACTCACTCTCTCCCTTGGTCAGGGTCATGGTTAAATAGCGATTGAACCCGGCTCCGCTATACGATGTTGCCTCAAAATATTTCGTTGCAGTTGGCGGAAAGGCGGGAAAGACAGCGCCGCTCTGGGCATAATCACCCAGAATCGTTCCCCCGGATTTCTGCACGGCATTCTGGAAATTGCGGATAACCTGCAGGTCGCTGACCCCGGCTGCCCCCTCTTTGAGAGTATAGCCGACGGCGTACACCTTGCCTTCAACATCCGTATAATCTTCAGGATTATTCCATTCTTTGAGCTCCGGCTTGGGAAAACCAACGGCATCAAAATCCATTGTCTCACAGCGAAAAATTTCAAAGTTAGCCATTCTGCCGAACAGCGGATGATCCTTGCATCCTTCCGCGTCGGCTGCCCGGGCGGAAGAACCGCAAACAAATACCGCGAACATGACAACCACAACTAAAAACTGTCTCATGAAGCCCTCCTGAAATTTGATTATAAAGTGACTTACTCCATCATTGGCAAATCCAGCCCGACTATAACGAATAAGGGGTACCCGTGTCCATTGCCGGCGTGATAGGCGACCAAACCCGTTGGGGTCAACCCGCCGAACAGAGCATGCGGATGCTCTCGGCCCGTTCATTGATGCCGCGCTTGAGCATCTCGTGATTGTAGGCAGTGATAACATCCTGGCGTTTGAGCATCCCCAGGACCCAGGGTTCCTCAAGACTTTCCACCACCGGGATCTCGTCAATCCCCTTGATGTCAAAAAGTTTCATCGCCTCATAGAGATTGGTGTCCGGGGTCAGCATGATGACGTCACGGGTACAGATGGCGCCCACCAGATGGCAGACCCGTTCCTCCTCGTTGTGGAGGATAGTTTTGATATCCTGCATGGAGACGACCCCGACCATGAGCCCCTTGTGATTGATCACCGGAAAATAAAAACTGTTACGGGCATAGCGGAACAGTTCGAGCATATGATTGATATTGGCATTTTCGCTGATGAAATCGACATCCTCGGTGATCGCTTTACCGACCTTGACCGATTTCATGATCGCCACCTCCCGCCCCTCGTGGATATCGATGCCCTCACGGGTGAAATCAACGGTGTCGATGGAATCGTTGTACAGCCAAGCCGACGTCATGGTGCCGAGGACCGCGGTCAACATCACCGGAACAATGATCATATAGTTACCGGTCATCTCAAACAGCAGAAAGATCGCGGTCAGGGGCGCATGGGTGGTGGCGGCCAGGAAGGCACCGATACCGACCGTGGCGTAGGCGCCTGCGGTGGCGGTATATTCGGGAAAAAAATGATGAACAATTCCGCCATACGCCCCACCGAGCACCGCACCGATAAAGAGCGAGGGGGCAAAAACGCCGCCGGCGCCCCCTGAGCCCAGGGTAATAGAGGTGGCCAGCGATTTGAGAAAGACAAGAACCATCATCCGCCATACCAGAGTCTCGCCTGCCAGAGACTTGGCGATATAGTCATAGCCGTTGCCCATCACCTGGGGAAAGAAAATCGCGATGCCGCCCACCAAAAGAGCGCCGAGGATCGGTTTTACCTGGGGATGCAGCGGCAGCCGCTGGAACTGGTCGCGGACAGCATAGAAAAAGCGGATGTGGAGCACCGCGGTCAGGCCGACGATAACAGCCATGACCGTGTAGAGCGGCAGCTCGACAAAAGCATTGACAATGGTGTAATCCGGGATGGGGAAAGCGGGGATGGTCCCGTAGTAGGCGCGGGTGACCACTGTGGAGAGCGCCGAGGCAATCACCAGGGCGGAGAAGGAAGAAATTTCGTAGGTGCCCAGCAGGACGATCTCCGCGGCAAAAAACATCCCGGCCAGGGGGGCGTTGAAAATGCCGGCGATACCACCGGCGCACCCGGCGGCGATATAGACCTTCATCCGCTTGCCCGAAACCCTGAACCGCTGTCCCACCTGCGAGCCCAGCGCCCCGCCGATTTGGGCGATCGGACCTTCGACTCCGGCGGAATTACCGGATCCGATGGTCAGGGCGGTGGCAACAACCTTGATGAAGATGTTGCGGGCCCTGATTACCCCGTTCTCCAGATTGACCCGCCGCAAAAAACCGGTGAAACCGTAGCCGTTCACCTTGCCGGGAAAAGCAAGCGACAGGGGAATGAGCAGGGTCACGCCTGCCATCGGCAGCAAAGGCAACAGCAGCCGGCGCCATCCTCCTTGGGCGATATCCAGGGCCGCATAGCCCCAGACAAAAATAAGCCTGTGCACCAACTCCACTGCCTCGCGGAAGACAATGATGGCCAGGCCCGCCATGACCCCGATACAAGCGGCGATCATGATCATCCGCGACCGTTCCCCGGGGAGAAAAGGCTTGAGTCTTGTTAACATATCCGCTCCGGGACCTCGCAGGCGATGGCGGCTGCCTGGCGCAGAAAAGAGGCGTCGGTCATGCCGGCCGGATAATCGCGGACCTGAGCAGCCGGGACATGGGTGAGAGCGATGAAACGGAACCGTTCGAGATCGCCCCGTTCCTTGCCGATGGTGATCAGCCATTCCGGCTGCGGTGCAGCATGTTGTCTAGCCATAGCTCCCCTTAAACCATCCGAAGAAAAGGGTGAGCATAACAAAATACAATTTTGAATCAAACAGATTTTTAGAGGTGAAAGCGCCGAAAAACGCCATCAATCGCAAAACAGGACAGAGCCGAGGCCTCAAAGGCGAAACTTGCCCTTGTGTTGCCGCCTTTCTCACCTTATGTTTCAAGTACTTCAGGGCAATTTGTTCCTTTGCCCATTGCAGACAACTAAACAAACCATCTGGAAGGTCCACCATGCCTGACAAGAAAAAACCCGACCCGGCCAAAGTCGCCTTTCTGCGTTCCTTACCCGCGGACGTGAAAGAAACCATCACCGGAGAGGAGGTTGAGCTGTTTATGTACGGCACCGAAATCCCGGAATCGCTGTACCATAAAATTAAAGGCTATCTGGAGGAAGCCGACAATTAGGCCGGCTCCTGCCCGGAACATCCCTGGCGGACTGATATCGAATCCGGCGTGCGGGATTCCATGTTCCCAGGCGCCCTCTTCCCATAAATGAATCCCGCCTCATTCCCACCGACGATTCTTCTCGCTTCCCGCTCGGTCGAAGTTATAAAAAATTGCAAGAAATCAAACTGTTAAACCTCTTCAAGAGGAACAGCATTTCCTTGCATCGACAGGGTTTTCCGAAAACGCTTTAGCATTGCATAATACCATTTTTTGGTTTATCTTGACCCATTAATGTGTTGATCTTGTGTCATCGCGGCTGCTCACCAGAGGTGCCGGCTTGACATTTTTTTATGTAATCGTGGCCTGTCCGCTCCGATGCTGGCGCCGGAGATTATTAGAAACCCGATGGGAAAACCGATCACCTTTCTTGACAGCCTATTCCTTTACCGGATGTCACCTTGTTTTTCCTCAAGAACGCTACGATTCCCCCCACCCATCCGCCAACGAACAAGACGATCTGACCCCAAGCGGGTCATGCATGTTTTTTTGAGGTTCTTCGGAACCTTTTTTCATAGCGTTCATCTTAAACCTTTTCCGGCAGTCGCCTGTCGGCAAACACCAACCACCGTGTAAGGAGAATGATCTTATGTCGCGAAAAATGGTCACAATTGACGGAAACCAGGCATGCACGCATGTAGCGTATGCCACCAGTGAAGTCATAACAATCTATCCTATTACGCCATCCTCGCCGATGGCTGCTGAAGCCGACGCTAAAGCCACAGCCAAACAGGAAAATATCTGGGGTTCCATCCCGGTTATCTCCCAGATGCAGTCGGAAGCCGGCGTTGCCGGTTCCATCCATGGCTCGCTGGGTGCCGGTGCACTGTGCACCACCTTCACCGCCTCCCAGGGTCTGCTGCTGATGATCCCCAACATGTACAAGATCGCCGGCGAGCTCATCCCCACGGTCTTCCATGTTACCGCCCGCTCCATCGCCTGCCAGGGTCTGTCGATCTTCGGTGATCACGGCGACGTCATGGCCGCCCGTCAGACCGGCTGGGCCATGCTCTGCTCCAAGGATGTCCAGGAGTGCCAGGACTTTGCCCTGATCGCCACCCAGTCCACGCTGGCTTCCCGGATCCCGTTCCTCCATTTCTTCGACGGTTTCCGTACCTCCCATGAGGTCATGAAGATTGAAGAATTGACCATGGACGACATGCGCGCCATAGTCGACGAGGATCTGGTCATTGCTCACCGCGAGCGCGCCCTGACCCCGGATCGTCCGACCATCGGCGGTACCGCTCAAAATCCCGATGTCTACTTCATCGGCCGTGAGACCGTGAACAAGTATTACGATGCGATTCCCGGCATTGTCCAGGGAACCATGGATAAATTCGCGGCTCTCACCGGCCGTCAGTACCACCTGTTTGATTATGTCGGCGCCCCGGATGCAACCGATGTCATCGTCGTCATGGGCTCAGGCGCGCTGACCGTTGGCTCCACCATCGAGCACCTGGTTGCCGAGGGCAGCAGAGTGGGTATGGTCGTTGTCCGCCTGTTCCGGCCGTTCGATCCCAAAGCCATGGTCAATGCCCTGCCGCCGACCGTTGAGCGCATCACGGTCCTTGATCGTACCAAGGAGCCGGGCTCCAACGGCGATCCCCTCTATCTCGACATCCGTGCCGCTGTAGGCGAGGCTGCCGAGGCCAACCCCACCATGTTCACCCCGGTAGTCCTCAACGGCCGTTACGGTCTGGGTTCCGCTGAGTTCACCCCGGCCATGGTCAAGGCTGTATTCGACAATATGGCATCACTGGCGCCGAAGAAAAAATTCTGCGTCGGCCCCAATGACGATGTCACTTTCACCAGCCTCAACTATGACAAGTCCTTCAACATTGAAGGTTCCGATGTGTACCGGGCGCTGTTTTACGGTCTCGGTTCCGACGGTACGGTCGGCGCCAACAAGAACACCATCAAGATCATTGGTTCCGAAACCGACAACTCCACCCAGGGCTATTTTGTTTACGATTCCAAGAAGTCCGGTTCCATGACCGTCTCGCATCTGCGTTTCGGTAAGAACCAGATCGTTGCCCCCTACCTGATCAACAAGGCCAACTTCATCGCCTGTCATAACCCTGCTTTCCTCAACACCTATGACATGCTGGCCAACATTGAGCCGGGCGGCACCTTCCTCCTGACCACCAGCTACACCAAGGACCAGATCTGGGACAGCCTGCCAAGCCTTGTCCAGAAACAGTTGATCGAGAAGAAGGTCAAATTCTACATCATCGACGCGGTCAAGCTGGGTCTGGCTCTTGGCCTGGGTGCACGCATCAACATGATCATGCAGACCGCTTTCTTCGCGATCTCCGGGATCATCAGCAAGGACGATGCGATCAAAGCCATCAAGAAGGCCATCAAAAAGTCCTACGGCAACAAGGGTGACAAGGTCGTTAACATGAACTACGGCGCAGTTGACGGCGCCATCGAGAACATCGTTGAGATCAAGATCCCGAAAAAGATCACCGGTCACGAGATGCCGCCTACTGTCCCAGAGGACGCTCCCGACTTTGTCAAGAATGTCACCGCCAAGATGATGGCAGGTCACGGCGAAGACATCAAGGTCTCCGAGTTCCCGAATGACGGACGTTGGCCAACCGCCACCACCCAGTGGGAAAAACGCAATATCGCGGTGACGGTTTCCCAGTGGGATCCGGAAGCGTGTATTCAGTGCGGTCGCTGTTCATTGGTTTGTCCGCATGGCTGTATCCGGATGAAAGTTGCCACCCCCGGTGCTCTCAAGGCTGCCGGTGCGACTCCTGCCTTCAAAACCTCGGATGCAGTGGGCAAAGAGTTCAAGGACATGAAGTTCACCGTCCAGGTGTCCACCGCCGATTGTTGCGGTTGTACACTGTGTGTCAGCGTCTGCCCGGGCCGCGCGAAAGACGCGGAAGGCAAAAAAACCGAGCACCGCGCTCTGTCCATGGTGACGAACACCGAAGAACTGCGTCTGCGTGAGGCGGAAAACTGGAAGGCATTCCTTGCGTTGCCGGAAGTTGACGAAAGCCTGATCAACATCGGCACCATCAAGGGCAGCCAGTTCAAACGGCCGTTGTTCGAGTTCTCCGGCGCCTGTTCCGGCTGCGGCGAGACCCCGTACATCAAACTGGTCACCCAGTTGATCGGCGACCGGATGCTGGCCTCCAATGCCACCGGCTGTACCTCGATCTACTCCGGCAACCTGCCCACCACCCCGTACTGTAAGCGCGCAGATGGTCGTGGACCGGCCTGGTCCAACTCCCTGTTCGAAGATAACGCCGAGCATGGTTTGGGTATGCGTCAGGCGGTTGACAAACTGGCAAGCCAGGCTGTCGAACTGCTGGGCGCTGCTGTCAAGGATGGCCTGGTCACCAAGGCACTCGCTGATGCCATCTTGGCTGCACCTCAGGCCACCCAGGCTGAGATCGAAGCCCAGCGTGGTCGTGTCGCCGAGTTGAAAGCCGCTCTGGAAGGCAAAAAAGGCGCTGCCAAACGCTTGTATCATGTGGCCGATTACCTGGTGAAAAAATCCGTCTGGATCATCGGCGGTGACGGCTGGGCCTATGATATCGGCTATGGCGGTGTGGATCACGTCCTTGCCTCCGGCAAGAACGTCAACATCCTGGTTGTCGATACCGAGGTCTACTCCAACACCGGCGGCCAGATGTCCAAGTCAACCCCGCGTGGAGCGGTTGCTCAGTTTGCAGCCGGTGGCAAGAACGCCCCCAAGAAGAACATGGGGCTGATCTTCTCTACCTTCGGAACGGTCTATGTCGCCCGAATCGCACTGGGAGCCAACCCGCAACAGGCGATCAAGGCTATCCAGGAGGCCGAGGCCTATAACGGTCCTTCCCTGATCATCGCCTATGCACACTGCATCAACCATGGCATCAACATGGCCCTGGGTCTGGAGCAGCAGAAGAAAGCGGTGGAATGCGGTCACTGGACCCTGTTCCGCTACAATCCGGCGCTTGAGGCAGAAGGCAAAAACCCGTTGATCATCGATTCCAAGGAACCGACCATCCCCTTTGCCGAGTATGCCATGGCTGAGAACCGCTACCGGATGCTGAAGCTTGCCAATCCGGAGCAGGCAGATGCATTGATGGCGGAATCGCAAAAAGATGACGATAAGGCTTGGAAGATGCTCAAGGGCTGGCAAAAGGCTCTTGAAGTTGAATAAGCCATCCATTTGCGGATGATGTGAAGTGAAAACGCCCCGCCGGCACAAGCCGGCAGGGCGTTTCTGTTTCAAGAGAAGCTATCGAAAAATACTGGCTGCCGTGAGGCGGGCTCTCTTCCCCGTCAACGAACCCTTGGCGCCATCCCCTCCCTGTTACAAATTTTCATAACTGTTCAGGTGGATTCGCGGGTTGCTGTGGAGCGCTAAAAGACTAAATACCTGGAGGCTATTCACCTGAATAATAACAAATCTTCAAACAAACCGCGGAACGATGTCGCGTTTGATCCCATGTTCAATCAATTGCCCGTCGTATCCGTTTTCTTGGATGCGGCCTGCCGTTCCTGCTCCTGGCGGGCGCGCTCGGCCTTCAGTTCTTCGTATTCCTTTTCCGCCTGTTGAAGAGCCTCGTCTTGACGGTTTTTAATCTCCTCCACCTTACTCTTGATCTTTCCCGCCTTGATTGACATGCCTCCCGCCCCGAACAGGGTATTTGCCAGGTATTTGAAGGAAAAGAGCATTAACTCCACATCATCCTCCCTGATTCTGGCAACGGTTTCCGCATCGATTTCATAGGTGTCGAGAAATGAACTCTCAAAGACAAACTTACGAAAGGTATCGAGATCGGTCGAGGCCATGAAGAACATCCGCTTCGCCGCTTCGCTCAGGGTGGCCTGAAGCCCGAAGGACTTTCGCCGCATCACCAACCGCAGCCATTCCTTGTTCATTTCGTCGCGCAGGTCCACCCCCTGGTCGGCACGCCAATCTCTGATAGTCCATCGTTTCGGTTCTTCATGGCCCTTGCAGTGCGGCTCCTTGACGAGAAAGAAAAATTTATCCTCCGCGGCGTCATTGGTTCCGCCCTCATGAAAATCAGCCATTCCCACCGGATAATAACGACAGGCAGAGGGCCGGTCCGCATAGACCGTGCAGCCCTCGGGCGTAACAAAGGGGCAGCCGTTCTTTTCGCCAACCAATAGGAGCTGCACTCCCGGCATATCGGTCTTTTCCAGGTAGATGGGTTCGGTATATTGGGTGATGAACTCATCTGCCGGCATATTCAAACGTTTCCTGAGAATAAGAATATCATAAGGGGTGAGAATAATTTTTATATTATGGCAGCATGCGGTGAAACAGCTTACCTTGGGATGACAGGCAAACTGCAGGGGAGAATCGAGAGTTAATTTTTCCGGCAGAATATTGGATGGATTCTTGTCAGTTGCTTCTATGAAATCGGAATCATCATCAATATGTTGTTTTGTGAGCATGAGGTACCTCTTGTTAGTGCGATTCAAATCAGACGCGGTGCTCATTATGAGCAGAGTGCGGAATTTGACATTTTACCATGCGCTTTCCCGGTGTCAAACCCTATTGGGAGGCCTTGGCGTTTATCCGTGTAACAAATCAAAATTATTAATCATTCTTCACAGTCTTGCACACCGCTTCTGCCTCTAAAAGGGGCATGCGTGCAAATTTGGTTCGAATTTGTGCTTATTTTATGTTTTTTCCAGCCCAAACCTGCTATGAGAAAGACATATTCTCTTCTCACCTTGGATACTAAACGTACATGAAAAAGATTTTTTCCAATCCTATTGATTTGAGCAAAGTCAACACCCTGATCTATCATCTCCCGGATGGACCCACTTTTTCGGTGGAAATGAACGAACTGGACGGTTTCATCGATCTTGACATGGAGATGGGCGATATCTGTGACACCTCCGAGATCGATGGTGTCCTCCATTTCTTCCCCAGGGGGAATGCCTGAACCTTCTCAGACTCACTTTCCTTCACGTGTCTCCTCTTCGCCCCTGTGCAGCATGCCTCCTCTGATCGATATAACGGTTGATGGCCACGTCCACACCCGCCTCTGTAACCACGCCACAGGCGAAATGGAGGATTATGTCCAAAAGGCGGTGCAGCGGGGACTGGGAACCATCGTCTTTCTGGAACATCTTGAAGCGGAGATCCTCTACCAGCCTAGCAGCTGGTTGGAAAAGGAAGGGTTTGACTTCTATTTCGAGGAGGGAAGACGACTCAAGGAACAGTACCGCGGCGTCATTGATGTCCGCTTAGGGGTCGAGGCGGGCTACAACCGGGAGGCAATCAGCACCCTTCGGGAAAAACTGGCACAGTATCCCTGGGATCGCGTCGGCCTCTCCTGTCACTTCCACCGTCATGGCAAGGCCCATTACAACCTGCTCAGCCGTCGTCAGGAAAGCCTGGCGCAACTGGCGGTTGTCGGGATCGATCGAATCGTCACCGACTATTTCAATGCCTTGATCGAGGCGATCGAGGTGATCGACTGTGATGTTCTGTGTCACCTGGATGCGGTATTGCGGCACTCTCCGGGAATCGAATTCAACGCGGAACATCGGCGACAAATAGCGATGCTGCTGGATGGTATCCAAAAAAAAGGCGTGGCGCTGGAAATCAACACTTCCGGTTTTGATTTCCGAGGCTTCCCTTTTCCCGCCCCCTGGATCATTAAGGGCGCCATCGAGCGCGGCATCCCCTTGAGCGCCGGATCCGACGCCCATCAGCCGGGAGCAGTCGGCCGTTATTTCGATCGGCTCCCTCAATATTTGGCAACGATCCAATGCTGAGTCGAAGGACGGCCCGTCTCAGTTCACCCTGATATATTTTCCCATCGCCATCCGCAGGGACTCGGCGTTGAAAGGCTTGACCAAGATACTGTTCACCCCGGCCTTCGCGGCCGCCTCGTGATCCTGGACATCGCTCTGCGTCGTCACCATGATCACCGGCAGCTCTTCCGGAGAATATATTTTCCGGATCCCTTCCGTCAGTTCGATGCCCGAAATTTCCGGCATGTTGAGATCGGTCAGCACCAGGGCGGGTTTTTCCCGGGAAATCCACTCCAGCGCCCCTGCCGGAAATTCAAAAAGCACGGGTTCAAAACCGAGTTCGTGCAAGGTTGCCTTGTAGATATTGAGAATCATCCGGGAGTCGTCCACCGCGCAGACTTGAGCCCGGGCGCTGCTGCTGTCCACTTCATCACCGCAAATCCTGGCTGCAAAACTATCCATCCCCTGCTGTCTGAGCAGGTCACTGTAATGGCTTTTGATGTCCCGATGGGCATGGGGCAGATAGATCAGGGCCATTTCCTGAAAATTTTCCTCCTTGGCCAGGCTGAGAAAAAGATTGTCGACCTGGGCATTGACAATGATTTTGACAATATGGCGGGCTTCATCACTCGGGGTCCGAACCATGTTTTTAATGCCCGCTGCGAGAATTTCATTGAAATTCCGGTCGATCGCCCTTGCCGCCGCAGTGCAGACATGATCCTCGCTATCGGTCAGACCGGAGGCGAGTGTATAAGCCCCCTTGCGCAGGGGCAGCAGGGCGAGCGCCTCATAGGCGGCAAAACGGACATTGGCGTTTCTCGGCACCGTGTTGAGCAGGGCCCTGATCGGCATGATCGCGCTCTCATCCCCGATGTCGCCCAGCACATTAAGCGTATGCACCAGCAAGTCGCTATCCCCTTCCTTGAGGTTCTCGATCAGCACCGGGACGGCCTTGACCCCGATGCGAATCAGCTCATCCTTGGCATAGATCCGCATATGGGCGTAATGCGAACGGAGGGTATCGTTCAATTTATCCAACGACACCTGATCCTGGACATCGGCGAAGATGCCCAGAATGATCAGGTCCAGTTCATTGTCCGTGCCCATCCGCTCAGCCAGGCGATGCATGGCGGTGTGGGTCCCAACCTGGCCGAGGGCATGAATGGCCGCGGTGATCAGTTCACGATCCGCCGAGTAGAGATAATCGGTAAGGGTATTGATCGACTCCGGGTTGCCGATCAGGCCCAGGGTCTCGATGATCAAGCGAATGGTGGTATTGTTTTTGGTCTCCGCGAGTAAATCAATCAGGGCAGGGGTCGCCTCTTCAAATTTCAATTCCCCGGCCAATTCGATCATCACCTTCTTGTCGCTGATTTCCGGGTTGGCCAAGGATTTCAGCAGGATCTCCGGATAGGCGATCAGATTGGAAATGAGCGTTTCCCTGATAATCGGCAAACCTGCCGCCATTTGAGGATGCGCCACCAGCAGATAATTCAACAGAGGAACGGTGAACTCCATCTCGCCGCGTGACAACTCATAGAGCAGGCGATTCTGAATCTTTTTGTCGACCTCGCCGAGATGATCAAGCACCAGACGGGCCTTGAGGGCGTCACCGGTCTGGATATTCGCCTGAATTTCTTCAATCATGTGATCAGTATTCAGTTCAGCCATGCGCTTCCTCTGTTGAAAAATGGAGATTACTTTATCATTTCACCAACCAATCGACACCCAATCGGCTGATCACATTCAATCCACCACATAACACCATGCTATCGTATTTCCCGAGATGGTCAAGGAAGACTTGCACTTCGTAGGAGCGGGTGCCGGCATTGCACATGATAATAAATGTCTTGTCCGCCGGCAGTTCGCCATGACGCTGCCGCATCTGCTCATACTGCAGCGCGATCCACCGGTCGGCGCCGAATTTCTCGACATAGGGCGCGGCTTCCAACGGGTGGCGGATATCGAGTACCGCCCAATCCGGTTCGCTGTCCATGTTCCGCATCCAACCGAGGAAACGGTCGAGATCGACCCGGCGCAGGCGGTTGTCGCAGAGGTTCTCCGCCACATAGGCGGCGGCGTTGATCGAATCGATGGCGGATGAAAAGGGCGGGGCATAGGCCATCTCCAAGACCCCGAAATCCTCAATGGTTCCGCCCCGGGCGATCAGACCGGCGGCTGCATCCACCCGGGCCAGGATCGAGTCATTCATCATGCCGAAGGCCTGGAGGCCGAGGATCCGTCGCGATTTGCGGTCAAAGACCAGTTGGAGGATCACCACCGCCTGATCCGGGAAGAAATGGGCCCGATCCGGCGGCGAGGTCAGGGCGTAGTCGGCATCAAACCCTTCAAACCGCGCCGCCTCGTAGCTGATCCCGGTGGATGCGATGCAGCGGTCAAAGGCCTTCATGATGAACGAGCCGCAGACCCCTTTAAAAACAGCGGGGCGCCCGGCCATGTTGTCGGCAACGATCCGGCCCTCGCGATTGGCCAGCGAGCCGAGCGGGGCATAGGTTTCCCGACCGGTCACCAGGCTGGTGGTGGCGATGCAGTCACCGGCGGCATAGATATTGGGATCCGAGGTCTGAAGGCGCTGGTTGACCTTGATTCCGCCCCAGGGGGCGACATCGAGGCCCGCCGCCTTGGCCAGCTCACTCCTAGGCCTCACCCCCACCGCCATGATCACCATATCCGCTTCCAGGGTGCGCAGGTTGGTCTTGACCCCCTTGACCTTGCCCTGGCCGTCGTCGAGCAGGACCATCGCCGCTTCACCCAGGTGCACGGCCACGCCTTTTTCCAGCAGATGCTGTTTGAGCATGGTGGCGAAAGGCCAGTCCACCATACAGGGCAGCAGTTGCGGCTCCAGTTCAAGAAGCGTGGTCTCGACCCCCCAGAGATCGGTCAGGGCCTCGGCCATCTCGATGCCGATCGCCCCGCCGCCGATCACTACCGCGCGGCTGACCTTGCCCTGAGAGATCCGCTTGCGGATCTCGATGGCCTTGTGCAGGTCGGCGATGGTGAAGACTCCGTCAAGGTCGGTACCGGGGATCGGCAGGTCAAAGGGTTTGGCGCCGGTGGCCAGCATGAGGTGATCATAGGGCAGATCCTGCTGCACACCGGTGTCCAGATTCTCCACCCGGACCGTCTTCTCCTTGCGATCGATGGAGAGCGCCCGGGTTCGGGTCAGCACCTGCACCCCTTTGGCGTTGTTAAAAAAGGCGACGTCACGAACCACATGAAAACTGGTGGCCCGCAGCTCGCTCTCGTCGGACACATCACCGCTCACATAATAGGGAATGCCGCAGCCGCCGTAGGAAATCAGACTGTCCTGATCGACCATGGTGATCTCCCAATCCGGCTGCAGTCGTTGCAGCCGGCAAGCAGCCTTGGGACCCGCGGCCACGGCCCCGATAATGACGATTTTTTTATTCATGGTATGCCTCCTTTATTTTTTTAAGATCAAACGATATGAAAACAATGAACGTTCAGGTTGATTAGACTGTAGCCCATTAGGCTGCAGGTAACAATTCGCGCATTCCCGCAGCAATTGGGCACAATTTTCACCTATGGTCCGGTTTTGGCTGATTGTCCGGTGTCGACGGTTCCGGCTTCAGCGCCGAATCCTTGACCACGGCCTCGCCCAACTGGGCGGTCACCCTCGCTAAAAATGCCTCGGGGTCGATAAAAGGTGTATCCACGGTTCCGCCGACCTCGGCAGTGACCGTGGCCCCTTGCTGCGGGG
>Ga0209016_1002100_pt1 | contig 14170 bp, 15 predicted proteins | sample EPASupsiteSAE305_FD_187265 | JGI IMG/M metagenome (GOLD analysis project Ga0209016, IMG submission 187265) | Bioremediated contaminated groundwater microbial communities from EPA Superfund site, New Mexico - SAE3-05 (SPAdes) (version 2) | ecosystem: Environmental > Aquatic > Deep subsurface >...
TGAAGGCTTTATTTTACCGAGACGGCTGACAATGTCAAAAAATTTAAGCCCGCCGAGGTCAGAGCCGAATCCGGCTTCGGTAACGACATAATCGGCTAAAGAAAGCGCGGTTCGGGTCGCGATAAGGCTGTTGGTGCCATGGGCGATATTGGCGAACGGGCCGCCGTGGATAAAGGCCGGAGCGCCTTCGTTGGTTTGCGCCAAGTTAGGCAGGATCGCTCTTTTCATGAGGGCGACAAGGTTATCAATAATTTTCAAATCCTTGACTTTTATCGGCCGGCCTTGCCCGTTCACGCCAATGACAATGGCTTCCAACCGCCGGGATAAATCTTTTAAATTGTTAGCCAGGCATAAGATTGCCATGATTTCAGAAGCGGCGGTGATATTGAATTCTTTGCGGAGCGAGCGGTCGCATAAATCCATGGCGCGCTTCCAGTAAATTTCTTTAAAGCCTAAAGGGTTGCCCCAATGGACGGAATTATCAATTTCCGCGGCAATCAGGTTATGGACGGCGGTTACGGCGTGAAAGTCGCCGGTAAAATGCAAATTTATTTCTTCGGCCGGCTGGACTTTAGCCTTGCCTCCGCCGATCGCGCCGCCTTTTTGGGAAAAAACCGGCCCGAGCGACGGCTCCCTGAGGCAAAGGATAGTTTTTTTTCCGAGCCGGTTAAGAGCGTCAGCCAGGCCGATGCTCATCGTAGTTTTTCCCTCGCCAAAACGGGTCGGGGTGATGGCGGTGAATAAAATCAGCTTGCCGGATTTTTTCTTTCCGATTTTTCTCTTTAAAGGCATCTTTATTTTTGCAATGTAGTCCCCCTGCGATTCAAGCGAATTTTCCGGTATGCCAATTTTCTTTGCTACGCTGATAATTTTTTTCATGGTGATTATAAAATTTAATTAATGTTTGCTTAAAAAATTTAATTTACTAGCGAACAGCCTTTACATAATATTAGCTAAAATCAGCATGATTGTCAAAAATAATTGCTTATCTGTAATTTAATATAATTTTTACCGTCTACATAAACATGAGTCTTAAAATAATTTAATTTTTAATTAAATTTTATGTGCAAAGAACAATATTGCCCTGAATGCGGCAAAAAAATGCATTTCAATCCTGAAAAATTAGTCGGTATGGCGCACGAAAAAATCCATGGATGTTGCGGTGAATTAAAAAAGCGCTGGGAAAGCGCGGATGAAGAGACAAAAACAAAAATTAAAATTGGAGCTTTGGTCGGCGGTTTGCTTTTTTTCTTTACCATTATCGGGAAAATCGCCTGGCTAAAAAAACATCACCGCCGCGGAGACGGGATGATGGGTTATAGGCATTAATCATTTATTTTTTTACCACAATGACGTTTTTGTGCGTTTCGGTAATCGGAACGTGATAGCCGCAAAGATAATCCCGGATAGCGTTAAAAAACAGCTCTTCATTGTAGCGGTAATTTTCTCCTTTTCGCGTGCCGGGATCGTTCGTAATGAATTCGCGCGTTTTCGGGTCATAGCCTTTGACGACGAGCATGTGCCGTTCCGGACCCGGAGCCGTGTAATTCGGGTTTTTTAATTCCCGGCCGTTCGCTGGTACTATAATCAGGTTGCCTTTAGCCAGTTCGGCTTTAAGGCCGTTTAAGGTAATATCGTATTTTACCTCGGCTTTATCGTATTTATAATAATCGTTAATGATCCGCTCTAAAGTTTCTTTGGCGCCGGTGTCATGAAAAGTGTCGTAATTCTTTTCTTCAAAAGCGGAAATTTCGTGGATTTTACTTAAGGCGTAATCCTTTGTTATTCCGGTCTGGCCTTTAGCCCAAAGCATGGCCATTATTGCCGAGGCTTCCTCACAGCCGTCCTGCTGGCGTTCATCTTTCCAGTCGCCGAACGGAGCCTGGCCGGCGAACGGAACATCCAAAAGAATTGTTTTGGTTATTTGCGGCGCGGGAATGTCAGCCGGCCGGGCGACAGGGTTTTTAGCTCCTGAAGAATTGTCTCCGGGTCCTAAAGCTTCTACTGGCTTCAGGTTTTCAGAACCAGTCTCGTCTCCCGGCATGACGTTTGGCATTTCAGGAGCGCAATCCTGGAGATCAATCTGTCCGTCATTAACTTCTAAACTGCTATTTTCGGTCTGACCTCCACCGACTTCTCCGCCCTGAGCCCGGAGAATGGCCATTTCTTCCGAAACCTTAGCTAATCCAAAAATCGCCGCGCCTAAAAGTAAGATTGATGTTATTGCTAAATATCGTTTGTTCATATAATTGAAATTATAGCATTCTGCTTAATTTGTAAACAGTCTGCTGGTTCATCATTAATATGACTGCTTTATTAATTTATTATTACATTTTCGCAAGTTTTTATTAAGATTTTGTTAAACAAAAAACCGACCCGGTCGGAACGGCTTCTTGATATAACTTTTCGCATAAATCCGCGTTAAGAATGTCAAATTCTTTTAATTTTTTCGAAAAGCGATTCCAGCCTCCCTTTTGAAAGTTTTTTATTTGTCCTTTCCAAATATTTCTTAATAATTTTCTTGCCGCTGAAATCGCCTAAAATTATTTTTCTCTCCCTTCCGAGCGTTTCCGGGCTGAGAATTTCATATACTTCCGGATTTTCTAAAACCGCGGAAGAGTGCAATCCGCCTTTGTGGGTAAAAACGTTTTTTCCTATTACCGGCTGTCTTTCCCGAATGCGAACTTTTGAAAACCTTTCAATCAGTTTTGATAGGCCGGGAAGCAGGCTTAAATCCCATTTTTTTATTCCGTAAATTACGTCCAGCGCTGATATTACGGTAGAAAGAGAAGCGATCCCCGCTCTTTCGCCCAGTCCGTTGACGGTTACGTCAATACATTTAACACCGGCTTCGTAAGCCGCAAGAGAGTTTGCCGCCGCCATACCGAAATCGTCGTGGCAATGGACGTTTAAGTCGGCATTAATTGATCGTTTGACATTAGAGACAAAATTAAAAATTTTTAGCGGAGTCATCGCTCCGACCGTGTCAACGATTGATATCCTGTCCGCTCCGGCTTTCTCCGCCTCCTTGGCAAAGGAAATCCAGTCGTTTACAGGAGTTCTTGATCCGTCTTCTATTGAACACCTAACTTTTAGTCCCTGTTGTTTGGCATAACTCAGTGAATTAAGAAAATTATCCCGAGCTTTTTCCTTTGACAGATGATACTTATGTTTCAGACTTAAATTATTAATACCCATAAAAATGCCAACCCAAACGCATCCGCAATCCCGCACCTTATCAATATCTTCCTTTTTTGCCCTGGCGTGGCCGATAATCCTGGCTTTCAATTTAAGGCGGCAAATAGACTTTACGTCTCTTTCTATTTTTTTTGAGACAGCCGGATGTCCCGCTTCTATAAAATCAATACCCAGCAGGTCGAGCTGCCGGGCTATTTCTATTTTCTGGCTGTTTGTAAACGATACGCCGGGAGTTTGTTCTCCCTCTCGTAAAGTTGTATCCAATATTTCAATCATTTTTTTACCTAATTGATTAATCCGTTAAATAACTTCCCGCGATCAGTCGGTTAGACCAGTTTAGAATACGCTTCCCCGGACTTTCTTAAGGTTTCGTTATAAAGACTCCTGCCTTTTGAATCAATGGCGACAATGACCGGAAAATCTTTTACTTCAAATTCCCAGATCGCTTCGGGCATGCCAAATTCCTCTTTGTAAACATTTTTTAATTTCATGGCTTCGGCGTAAAGCACCCCGGCGCCGCCGATAGCGGAAAAATAAACCGCCTTGCCGCGCAGAGCTTCAACTACGGACTGGTTCATTCCGCCTTTGCCGATTATGGCTTTGATCCCGTATTTTTCTATGAGCTTTGGGGTGTAAGGATTTAAGCGCGCGCTTGTTGTCGGGCCGGCCGAGATTACTTCCCGATTTTTTATTATCGGTCCGGCATGATAAATTATACCGTTCTTTACGGCCGGAAAATCCTCTTCCAGTAAAAAAAGATGGGCTTTGTCGCGGGCGGTAAAAATCGTGCCGTTCAGCAAGACGTTATCGCCGGCGTTGAGCTTTAATATGTCTTCTTGTTTTAGAGGAGTGGATAAGATTATCATAGTTTTTGCCTCCTAAGTCCCCAGCAGGAAATGGAAATTCCGACGAAAAAAGAAGCCGGGTGCCGCGTGCCGGCGGTTATTTTTACGCCTAAGGCCGTAGTTTTTCCGCCGAGTCCCATCGGGCCGATGCCGAGGGTGTTAATTTCTTTTAATGCTTTTTTTTCTAAGGCGGCCAGTTCGGGAACTGAATTTTGATCATCCAATTTTCGTAAAAGCTGTTTTTTTGATTCTCCGGCCACGCCTTCATAATTGCCTCCAAGCGCTACTCCGATTATGTAAGGCGGACAGGCTTTGCCCTGGGCTTTAAATACGGAATCCAAAATGCACTTTCGGACGCCCTCCAGCGTTCGGTCGGCTTTTAATTCAATATTCGGGAGTGAATAAATTATTGAAACATTCTCTGATCCGCCGCCTTTTAAAAGAAGGTCAATCTCCAGCTTGCCTTTGGGGTCATCATTTTCTTCAAAATGGATAACCGCCTTATTGCCGATATTTTTTCCGGAAAGGCAGTCAACCGCGTTCGGCCGGAGCGGCACGGCTAAGGTCGCTTCATCCGTAGCTTCCTTTATGATCCCGGCGAGTTGCTTTTGCGTGTATTCGCGGGGGTATTTAACGTAAAAAAACGGCGTGCCAGTATCCTGGCACATGGGTTTTTTCTCGCCCCTGGCCTCATTTACGTTTAAAAGCAGTTTATGAAGAATTTCGCGAGCCACAAAGTTATCTTCCTCTTTTTCAGCTTTTTTCATGGCCGCGATAACGTCCGCCGGAAGCTCGTCCGCGGTTTTTCTTATGAGTTCAATTATTTTTTCTTTCAGGTTCATATTTCTCAATACAATTTCTTAAGCGTTTTTCTTCTGCCGGGTTTTTAATTCTGTGATTTTCAAGTAGATTTTTCGCTAATTGAATCCACTCAAATCTTACATCACCTTTTCTATCCGGCGCCTCGCAAGGATTGTCTATGTGATAAGTATAATAAGCGACGATCTGCTCATCCGTCGCGTCATCGCTAACAGTCTCAAAATCGTTACGATCTTTTAAAATATTTGACTGATTCTTTTTCTCCATGTTCATATATAAATAAATGTTATAATAAATCTGGTTTTTAAACAAGTTTCTTTATTTTTTCTTAACCAGATATATTTTTACCCAGTATCCGGCGTTAGTCGGCAGGTCTTTCATATAAACGCCGAGACCGTACATTTCAGCGCAGGCGATTGACGCGATGACCAGGCTGTTTTCGGGATATTTCCCTTTGCTTAAATCTTTTGCCGCGCCTCCGGTATCATCTTCTTTAATAAGTTTCAGTTCAGGAAATTCTTTTTTTAAAAATTCGCCATGCTCAATTATCGCCTGCGGGTGGGAATGGATTTCAACAGTTTTATTTTTGTGAATTTTGGAACTGGAGAGCAGGGCGTGATCAAGCTGCAATTTTTCCTCGTCTGTTTTTTCGTAAGGATATTTTTTAACCGCTGCCTTCGTTTCTTCTACTAATCCGGCTCGCGACTCAAAAGCAAAAGTGCCGTAATTAATTTCTCCGTTATGCAAAGCGCGCAAGACATTTTCCGTTGAGATTAAGTATTTAATTTCATAATCCGGCCAGCCATGTTTTTCCGCGAAAAGTTTCGCCGCCCGCTCGTTAGTGCTGCCCCGGTCACCCTGGATACCGATGATGAGTTTTTTATTCATAACTGATTTTGGCGATAAGCGAACCTCTGAATGAACAGAGTCAGCCATAATAAACCGTTAATAAATCCAAACCCCGCGGACCAATATAAGCCGAGAGTTATGTAGGCGATGCTTACGCTAAAAACTCCGATTATGGTAGGGGCGGATGTTGCCCGGGTAATCTGGCATTTTTTCTCTTTAAAGCACCGGTAAATTTGCGGGATGAGCGCGGCCGAAAATACGATACTGGCGGTTGTTATTACAATATCCTGCCAAAGCATGAGGTTATTTGAATCTTAATAATATCTCGATCCTAAAATTTTTTTCAGAGAGGATGGGCCAGGGCTTACTCACAAAACTCCGGCCTCCGGTTTTTATGAGGCCGTTAGCTTAACTTATTTTATCCGCAAAAGTCGCTTTCTTTAAGTTCGGATTGGCGCAAAATAGATCTAAAAGTGCCATATCGGATTTCTTTGCCATGAATAGGCACTATTACGTTAAGACATGAACTGCCCGTTTTACGATACTTAGCATGTGAACCAGTTTGAGAAACAAAAAAGAAGCCCTTGCTTAGAAGAACTTTTATAACCAGCTTGAGCGGATAAGGTCTAGGCATATTGAAGCCGTACTGAAGCGACTATTGGATTTCTAACCCTTTCTTCTTTTTTAGGGAGAGGGATGTCGGAAAAATATAATTTTAAGGCGTCCTGAAGCATGGCAAGAGCTTCTTTTTTAGTCTTGCCAAAGCTTGAAACATCAACATCAAGACATTGGGAAATATAGTAATTTCCTTCTTTCCAAACAACTGATTTTAGATCTATTTTGCGCATATCTTAATATTTCTATGTTTTAATATTAGCGAAACAAAGATAATAAGTCAAACGTATGTGTCAACGTAAAGACGAACATCAGGATATTTATTTCTCCCGGTCATAAAATACTTTTTAGTTTGTTTATTTCCATGAAAATAGAAAGATGTTCATTATAACCCGGATACCTGTCAAAAGTATCATCATCTTCATAAGAAGCGTCCAATTCCTGTTGACACGTCTCTTCGTCTGGAATATTTGTTTTTATGAAGCCTTCCTTCTCTAATTTTTTGATCCATTTAAACGTCTGGTAGGTTCCTTCGTTGAGCGATCTGGGATTTTCTGAGCACTCGGAACTGAAATATATATCCGCAAACCCTCCGACCGAAAGGGCTTTAATCGCATTTCTCAAGCCTATATATGGATACATAAAATATCTGAAAGCTGTCCGGGAAATAATAAAATCCATTCGTTCTTCTAGCTCTTTCGGCATGGCTTCTGCGGGACAAAGGTAAAGATGGTTAACCGGATACATAGCCGGCTGTTCATCAATAGTTAAATTGTATGTTTCCAGGTTCGGACAGATTTTTTTTGCGTCATGCAGGGCTCGTCCCGATGCCCCGCCAATATCAAGCATACGTAAATTACTGTGTCCGCATGAGCGAGAAATTTCTTCAACTCTGGATTTGAAATTATCTTCATTGTATCCGTATCTTTCTAAAGAACGAATACCGTCAAGCGTAAGTTTAGAATTGCCTCCACACGAATAAAACTTTGCTTTATCGTTATGCCAATTCTCCGGACTGGAAAAAAAACTAGTTTTTTCTTCTGGTGTCATCGCGGAAATACCTAACCTTCTCTTATAATCCATAATAGGCTTTCTTAATGCCGAGCCCTTAGAGAAATGATGCGTGCCTAAATCAATTATAGAAATTTCATCGTCGTGGTTAAAATAAAATATTAATCTCTCCGGTTTTCGTGTTTGTTTTACCAAATCGGATTTATTGTCCAGAAAAAGTAAATTGTTTATTGCTAAATTCCTTAAATCTATCGAGTTTACTCTATGACTGATTTTATTAATAAATTCATCTCTAACGTTTTTTCTTTCAACAGCTGAAAGTTCACTTATCATTTCATGGTTGAGTTGCTGATCCGCTAATAGACTAATTTCTTCATGGGTCGGCGGCCTCCAATTTCCTGTCTCAATTCCATCCCAAAAATGCTCTAAGGTCATGGTCTTAGGAATTTCAAAGGAGTTTTTTCTCTCTAGTTCAATTCTATTTTGTTGGTCTAATTTTGGTTCTCCCATAATAATAAAAACAGCATACTATTACTATGTCCTGCCAAAGCATGAGGTTGTTTTTTAATCACTTTAACAACTTCGGGAAAAGTATCCTCTTATTAACTAAGATAGCAGATATTATCAGAAAAAACAAAGAAAAAAGCGTTATAGACGCGTAAAAATAAAAATTTTTAGGCGCGTAACGGAAGATTATTTTATTTTCGCCTTTAGGGATGAAAACGCCGCGAAAAATGCCGTTGACCAATAATACCTTTTCTTCCCGGCCATTTACTTCTGCTTTCCAGCCGTCGTCATAGCTGTCGGTTAAAACCAATATTCCGTTTTTATCAGTCTCGGCGCTGATTATTACTTCATTATTGGAATATTCAATAATGTCAGCTTTTTTGATTGGCTGATCATTTTGGGCTATTAAATTTTTATCATTGCCGGGTTTATCAACTATAATTTTTGAATAGGGATTAAAATCGGCAGAGTCAAGTAAATTTATGGCAAGCTCCCCGGCCAGCGGATTTATAAAATCATAAGCGACATACGAACGCGGAAGAAAAGTTGAATTTAAATAAATATCAACATTATTATCCTCATATTCCCTTTTCCACTCTTCGTCCCGCCCTATAACCAGGCACCCGTCTTTAGGGCAAACAATATATTTTATTCCCATCAAGTCTATGATTTTTTCATTAAATATCGCGTCGGCCAAATAAAAGGATCCCCTTCTCGTTAAATACCTGCCGGCGAAATCCGCGTAATTTTTATGAACGATCGGATTATATCCGCGGACATCATACAGCCCGGCGAGCATGCTGATATCCGGTATCAGCGCGGTTTTAAAACCATTCTCCGGCTTGCCCAGACCGATAATTCTCTCATACTCAGTATTGTCCTTTAAAAATTTTACCGCGTTATTCTGCAGGATAAAACTATCATCCTTTTCCGCCCCCGCATTAAAGTTATGGAAAAAATAAAATAAATCAAAAAAACTTATCAGTATTAAGCCGGCCAGAAGCGCGTTCGCCAATTTAAGATTTTTATTTTTAACATAATTAAAGATTTTCTGGAGAGAATACGCGGCCAGCAGGACTATCGCGAAAGTAAAAATCAGCCTGAATCGGCTGGTTGATATTTTATTGATAAGCGGCAGGTATTTTAACAGGTTTAAAAAAGGCAGGTTAGCCGCCAGAGAAAAAGAAATCGCGCCGGCAACAAGCCAAAAAATAATCGCTTTATTTTTTTTAAAAAAAATAATTGAAATGACCGCGAGAAGAATCGTTAAAAATCCCGCGTAGATCGTAACCTCGCTAAAATTAGCGTAAGGGTTTTTTTCCGGATTTTGGTAATTCCTGTCAACCGGCGACCCGTAGTATTCAGGGTTAAACGCGAGAATTCCGTATACAGCGGTTTTTTTAAAGTCCAAAATAATATTTTCGTTAAAATCGGAGAATTGTTTTTTCGCGATTTCAATAAAATTATCATGACCGATATAGCCGCGGCCAACTTCATAAGAATTACTTTTTTTAATAAAATCCCATGAGGGGCCGGTTTGGACCGCGCTCAGGCCGATGCCGATCAATAGGAATAAAACCGCCATGCTTATGTTTTTTATTTTTAGGGTTTTATGCTGGTAAGATCTAAAGAGAAAGTACAGGCCGGCCATGATTAAATTAATTAAGGAAAGTTGCGGATAGCCGGCTAAAAGCATAAAACAAACAGCAAGCGATAATAGCGGCAGGTATTTTGGATTCTTATCTGAAGCTATTTTATCAGCGCAAAACAATAATAAAGGAAGCCAGATGAAGGTTGAGATTAGCGGATGGTTAACCCAGACAATTATCGCCCCGGAAAATGTTAAAGTAACTGTTCCGAACAGCGCGACCATGGAGTCAAATTTCAGGTTTTTTAAATAAGCGAAAAAGGACAGTCCGAAAATAAAAAGCGATATTAGCGCGGAAAATAATGGGAACGAAAGCGGTAAAATTTTAAAGGCATAAGACAATAAATGCGTAAGCTCAAATACCGCGGTTTGGCTGTCGGCGAAGAACGGAGCGCCGGTTAAAATATAGGGATTCCAGAAAGGGATCCGCGCGCTATTTATGCTTTGATAAATAAAATCGTAATTCGGGTGGAATTGGACAACTATGTCGCTAAGCAGGTAGTTTTCGCTAGAGGCGCCGCTTTCTTTTAGCGCCAAATCAAATTCTTTAAGGATATCCAAAGGGACTAAGGTTTTATCGTAAAAAATCTGCCGGTTAAAAAAAATAACCAGCAATGAAAATAAAATCAAGCTGGTAATTAAATATTTATTTTTTAGAAATTTTAAAGCCACGGTTGCGATATATTTCAAACTGCTTTAGTCGCTATTCCCATACTGCCTTTTATAATAATCTAAATACTCTCCGGATTTTATTTTTTTCCACCACTCCTGGTTTTCTTTGTACCAGTCCACGGTTTGTTTTAACCCGTCTTCAAAATTAACGCGCGCTGACCAGCCGAGTTCGCTCATGATTTTATCCGGGTTGACCGCGTAGCCGAAGTCGTGGCCGGGGCGGTCTTTGACGTATTCAATTTGGGATTCTTCCTTTTTTAGATGCTTTAAAATTATTTTTACGGTGTCAATGTTTTTAAAACGCTGTCTTGAACCGATGTTATAAACCTCGCCGATTCTTCCGTTATGTAAAATCGCTTCAATGGCGCGGCAGTGGTCTTCGGTATAAATCCATTCGCGGAATTGCTCGCCGCGGCCGTAAACCGGAACTTTTTTCCCTTCCAATAAATTGGTGATAGCGAGTGAAATCAGTTTTTCCGGATACTGGTAAGGGCCGTAAAAATTACAGCTGTGGGTTGTAATAACCGGCGTTCCGTAAGTGCGGAAATAGGCGGCGCAAAGATGATCGCCGCCGGCTTTTGACGCGCTATAGGGACTAGAAGGATCAAAGCGCGATTCCTCGCAAAATTCATCGCCCATGTTATTTACCATGCCGAAAACTTCGTCGGTTGAAATCTGGATCATCTTTTTCGCCAATCCCCTCCGAACCGCCTCTAAAAGCGTATAAGTGCCGATAACGTCGGTAAATAAAAAGGCCTTAGGATCTAAAATTGAGCGGTCAACATGAGTCTCGGCCGCGTAATTTACTATTACGTCAACACCGCCAGCCAAGGCTTTATTTACGTCTTTTTCGTTCGCTATGTCGCCTTTGATAAAAGTATAATTGGGATTATTGGCAACCTCAATAAGATTATCTAAATTCCCGGCGTAAGTCAGTTTATCCAGGTTGATAATTTTATAGTTTGGGTAATTCGCGAGGAGAAAGCGGATAAAATTAGAGCCCATAAACCCGGCGCCGCCGGTTATAAGAAGAGTTTTTGACTCATTTTTGTCGGCCGGGGAAATTTTTTTTCGCTCAGGCTCAAATACGAGCTGAAAATGTTTATGCTCAACGCGGGGGTTAACTTTTACCTCACTGCAGGTTCCGGTTCGCGCGACCGCGCCTTTAACAGACGGAGTTTTCGGCGTCTCCGCGGTTGACATTTTTTTATTACAGCATTTTTTTCCATTCATATAATTAGACTGTAGAAGAATATTCAAATTCGTAGATTCGTGAAAATATTCGTTGATTCGCGGGGTTATTTAAGCAAATCCTTCCAACATTCATTAACGGTCGTCCTTTGCTTTGAGGTGTCGGCGGTTTCCGTTAGGACTTTAGTTAAAAAACCTTTTTCACTGGCGCGGATATTTTCGCCGAGCTTAATTATTATTTCTTCAACTCTTTTTTTAAACGGTTCAACTTTAATGCCAAAGCTTTTTAGTTTTTCTACGTTCAGAACGGTGTCAACCCGGCGGTTCGGAGTCATTTTATCCAGTTGTTCTTTGGAAATTTTTTCAATATTCAGTCCCGGAAGGACATGTTTTTTAAGCATCAATCCTATTTCATAAGGCGTTGAAAAACCTTCATTCGCGACATGCACTACGCCAATCGGTTTTATTTTTATGAGTTCATAAGTCCATTCCATCAAATCTTCTAAAACAGTCCCCGTGTTCGGAGTATCAACGTATTTGGTAAAAGTTAAAAATTTTATGAGCATGTTTTTCGGACTCACCCGGGCGGAGACCGGCTGGCGCGGCCTTAAGATTAGATATTTAAAGCCGGCGGATTGCCGGTAAGTTACCATATTTTCGGCCCATACTTTGGTCCAGGAATAAAAAGCCGCCGGAGCCGGAGCGTCGGTTTCAACGCGCGCGTCATTTTCATCTTTACTCTCAAAAATACAGCCTGATGATAAATGGATAAAATATATTTCCCGGCTGTCGCACGCCCGGGCGAGATTGAGAGTCCCAAGCGCGTTAACGCCCACAGCTTTTAATTTTTCTTTTTCGCAAGTCTCAAGGCTGGTTACGGCGGCGGTGTTTATAACGACGGTCGGGCTGAATCCGGTAATCGCTTTTTCAATTTCCTCCGGCCGGGTAATATCGGCTTTGGCAATTTCCGCCGCTATTCCTTTTTTGTTAAAAAATTCCTTGTAAAAATTCCCCATCTGGCCGTTGCCGAAAATCAAGATTTTTTCGTTCATAATTATTTTGATATTGCTTTAATAATTTTTTCCATCGCTTCTTCAGCTTCTCCGTCGCCGTATTTCCCTCCCGGCCAGAGTCCGAGCCCGTCGCCTTCGGTTCGCGGAATAACATGAAAATGGAGATGCGGGACGACCTGGTCGGCAACCGGATCGTTATTTTCCATGACATTATAGCCTTTTACGTTAAGGCCGGTCTTTAACGCCGCGCCGATTTTTTTTACCGTTTTTATGACCGCGCATAATATATCTTCCGGAATTTCATCAATATTGGCGTAATGTTCCTTAGGGACGACTAAAGTATGCCCGTAGTTAACCGGCCCGATGTCCAAAAACGCCAAAGTCAATTCGTCTTCGTATACCGGGTAATCCGGTATCTCGCCTTTGATAATTTTGCAAAATACGCAATCCATATAATTCAATTTACAATTATCAATTTTCAATTTTCAATGAAAGCTGAAAACCGTAAAGTTAATTATTACGCGTTATCGTTTAAAAGCAATAAAATTATACTATTTATAAACCAAAAAATCAACACCAAATTCAGGTTCAGGTAAGCGATAACCATGCCGGGCCAGATTAGTTCCAGGCCTGCGAAAATGACCATACCGGCGGTTAGGACTTTAAATGTTTCTTTGAAAAAAATTTTCATAGTCTTAATAGTTAACAAGTCTAAAAGTCCAAAGGCTTATTTGGCTTTCTGACTTATTGACTTAATGACTTCGTTGGCCTTTTCCCGTAAGCTTTTTCCTTCCAGCTCAACCCGGATTTCGCGGATTAAAACGGCATCATTAATTTCGTCCTCGGCTTTTAAGCCTGGGATGGAAATCATGAAACTGTACTTCCCTTTTTCGCTGTAAGCACCGGATAGATCAAAATCGGTTGAAGCGCTTTTCCAGCTTGCCTCGCCACCCGGCGGGCTTGCCTCGCCGTCAATCAGGCTGTTTTCCTGTTCAGACGGGTTGTATCCGGCGATGATATAGTTTACGCCGGACTGATCCGGGTTAAAGCAGGGAGTGATTTTTTTTACTCCCGGGTTAAAAAGCGCGCCCGAAGAAAAAGAGAACATCCCGTCGCCGGAAATAAGCGTATCGCCTTTCGTAAGCGCGATTTCCGTATTTTTTGCGCTAAGGCATTTTTCAAACTGCCGGTAAGTTTCGTTAACGTCCAGGCTTTCTTTTCCAACCGCGGCTTTCCCTAGGCTCGCCGGGTTGTTAGTCTGTAGGGTGATTCCGTCGCTGTCGGTTATTAGTTTAAGCGGAAAAACCGCCTCGTAAATATGGACTTTACGGGTAAAGGAAATCTTCGTGTGGGAGGTTTTAAGGCTTTCGGTAATAATGTCGTCGTTAGCGATAATTTCAACTTTATAGGCGCCTTCGGGCAGGCCGGGAATCCTAAAACTAATCGGTCCGGGACGACCGCCGAGGCCGTTATCGGAGGCGTTAGCGTCGTCAGGCAATTCTTCATTAGCGATTGTCCGGCCTTGGCCAATAATCGTAATCTTTATTGGATCCGAGCCAATATTTTTATTTAGATCAAGAAAATCCAGGCTAAGCTCCAGATTTTCATTTTTCAAATAAACGAAAAATTCATACTTCCCCCTGAGTTTTGCCGGAAGAACAGATATGTTTTTTTGCGCCGTGTAGTCCGATAGCTTCCAGCCGGGCGCGAAATCGTAGTTGTAGACAGCGATTTCTTTTGTGGCTGGCGGATTCGCAAGGAAATCGTTGAGACTGCTGAATTTTTTTTTCCGCTGAAGGAGT
>Ga0209016_1002101_pt1 | contig 14161 bp, 7 predicted proteins | sample EPASupsiteSAE305_FD_187265 | JGI IMG/M metagenome (GOLD analysis project Ga0209016, IMG submission 187265) | Bioremediated contaminated groundwater microbial communities from EPA Superfund site, New Mexico - SAE3-05 (SPAdes) (version 2) | ecosystem: Environmental > Aquatic > Deep subsurface >...
GACGGCCTCCAGCCTGTGCGGGATACTCTTTTCCAGCTTTATCATGGCGCTGTTTTCGCTGTACGGGATGGAAGTCAAACGGGTTCCGAACCGCGACGGCGAACGTGGCCGCCGCGTTTTTCTGCCGGTCACTTTAATCAATCATACGCGCCGCTACCGCCAGTCGGTGGTAATCCGCGAAAAATGCCGTTTTGTCGAGGGCGGCAGGAATAATTTTTCGGCGCCGCCGCTGGCGCCCAGAGAGGAACTGGTGGTTGACCGCTGGATGCCCGCGGCTTCCCGCGGTTATTACAAGCTGAGAAAGATCACGCTGATCGGCGGAGATCCGGCAGGGCTGTTCTGCCGCCGGAGGGCGTTCGCGCTGCCCGGCGCGGTAATGATTTATCCTGAAGTTGTCCCGCTTGGCTGGCTGCCGATTAAGCTCCATAAAAAAGCGATGCCGGCAGCGGAAGGACGACTGCTGGGCATTTCCGGACAAGGGCAGGAATTCTTCGGGATTCGCGGCTACCGCAGTTACGATGAAGTGCGTTTCATCCACTGGAAAGCCAGCGCCTCGAAAAGGCAGTTGATGGTAAAGGAATTCGAAGCGAACACCGTTGATGAAGTAAACATTCTGCTGGACGCAGAGAGCGCCAGCGTCGGAACTGACCCGAATGACAGCAATTTTGAGTTTCTGATCAAGACCGCATCATCAATCACCAGTTACATGGCGGAAATGTACTGCCGTCTGCAATTTATAACCCACGGGCCCGGCAACACCGTCATCCGGTTGCGCGGCGACGCCGCCGGAGTGAAAGCGAAGATCATCAGTGCCCTGGCCGTACTGGAGCCGCAGAAAGTTCCGTTGATTGAGTTGCTGGACGGTGAACTTGAACATATTTTCGCCAATTCCATTTTTTACTGCCTGACCATGTCGGAGCCGGATAACCTGCAGCAACGCTTTGAAGGACTGATCGAGCGCGGAATAGAAATCCGCTGGATATATGCGCCGAAAGAATATTTCCCGATGATAATCGAACCGGATGAGCCGAGAAAAATCAAAAAAGGCAAAGTGAAAGTTTCTCCTTCGGGAGCGGTTACGCCGTATGTGGTCACCTTTGAAACCGATATTTCCGGGATGTTGAGAAATGACTAAGAAAGAAGTAAAAGCGCCAGATAAAACCTTAAAGACTCTGCCGGAGGCGCGTCCGTCGCGATTGTCTTTTCATCCGGCCTATCTTGTGTTGTACGGGCTGTCCATTATTTCGGCGTTGTGGCAGCACGGACATCCGTTATTGACGCTGGTGTTGCTGTTCATGCTGGTTCCGTTCGGCATGCTGGCCTATGTTCCATTCCGCGTCATCAGCCGGGATGCCCGTTTTTATTTGCAACTAATCATCATTCTGCTTGCGGGGAGCTGGTTTTTCTATCGGACGCTTCATAAGGTGACGCTTGACAAGAATCTGCTTGAGGCCGTCTGCATTGTCGGCTTCTGCATGGTTTTCGCGCAGCGGCGGGAGGATTACGATTACCTGATGCTGATCAGCATGTTTCTGCTGGTTTACGGCGCACTGCTGCCGCGGACGATTTTCATCGTTATTTTCTTTATTGCGATAGTTTTGGCAATGATGATTTTATACAGCACCAGGCTGCGTTCGCTTTCCGGAGCGGTGGGGGTGTTGCCGCCGCGGGGCGTGCTTAAACGGAACTGGCCGCATTTTCTGCTTCATATTATTCTGGGGTGCCTTATCTTCTCATTTGTTTTCTCGATTTTCCCGACAGAGAAAAAGGAAGGCGCGGGGTTGTTTGATGTTTCATTTGATACTGATAATGAACCGGAGATGCCGGAATTCGTGCTCTGGTTCAAGCCGGAAAAGGTGAAGAGATCCCCCAAAGGCAAGCTGGAAACGCAAAGTGGAACCCCGAATTCCGTCGGCCAGAAGGGCACTCCGATAACGCTGAAGAAGTCGGAATCAATGAGCAGTTCGGGGAACGGCGGCTCAAGCCCTCCCGGCAAAGATATGATATTCAGGGTAAAGTCTCCAATCAAGCTTTACTGGATGGCGCAGTTGTATGACCGCTATGACGGCGATGAGTGGTTTGTCTCTGATGAACTGAAGAATAAAAGTGAAATCAGAGAATCAAGTTATAAATCAAAAGTGATCGGCTATGCTGTTGAACAGAATGTGATTATGGAAAAATGGATCAGCAACAAGCTGTATGCCGCTTACCGTCCGGTTATTTTCGACCCTACCAATTCAGCGGGCGTTTCAGTTAAGATAGATTGCAATTTTTATCAGGGGTGGTTGAAAGATAAAAATTATCCGGCGTTGCCGTTCCGGTACCGGGTGAGTTCTGAATTGTATATGCCGAATGTAAAAGTGGACAGCGAAAAAGGCGAATCCGTCAACTACTGGTTTGAAAAACTGCCGCAGAAACATTATCTCCGGCTGCCCAGGGAAAAAATGAGCAGTCGGCTTAAACTGTTGACCAAACGTTTGACGCAAAATGTTCAGGGCCCATTTGAAAAAGCTATTATTCTGAGGAATTATCTGCGGGAGAATTTCAAGTACCAGCAATTTTCCCAGAGAGTTCCGCCCGGCCGCGAAGCCGTGGACTTTTTCATCTTCGAATTGCGTGAAGGGCATTGCGAATATTACGCATCCGCGATGACAGTGATGGCCAGGCTGGCCGGGTTGCCTGCCCGGGTGGTGGTTGGATTTTCGCCGGGAAACTACAATGCCTTGAACGGATATTTTGAAGTGCATCAGTATCATGCCCATGCCTGGACCCAGGTGTTCATTGAAAAAATGGGCTGGATCACGTTTGACGCGACTCCTCCCGGAGAGATTGTTTCAAACACCACCCCGTTCGCTATCGGCAGCTTGAGAGACCCTTTCGGCGACAGTTGGCGCATTATGCCGCCTGAACTTACGAAACAGGCATTGAATACCATCAGGAAAGGACTTTACGATAACCTCAACAAGCATGAAGGGGAAGACCTTTCAATAGCGGAAAAAGCGCTGCTTGAAACCGCGATGGCCCCGGAAAAAATCCAGGAGAAACTGCGCGGCATGCTTAATGCCGCAATGCCCAAAGTCAAAGGCGACGGACTTGAAAAACTTAAAACCATTTACGATGACATTAAGAAAAGCCTGGCGGAAATGTTGGATAATGCCGGAAGCAAAATCGCGCAATTATGGGCATGGGGAAAGAGAAAGTGGAAGATTGCTTTTCCGCTGATAATGATTGTTGCCGCGATCTACATGGAAATAAAAATCCTGAGCAGATATTTCTACCGCCGCCGCCTGTTGAAGAAGTGCCGGGACTGGTACCGGCGCGCGGTGGAAGTCGCATGCGTCAGTCCGAATGAAACCGTGAGGTTGTGCTATCTTACGATTCGCGAACTGCTGGTGCTGGCGAGTTATCCGCGGCATAAAAATGCCGAACTTTTTGAATATGGAACATCCTTGAGCGACTGCGATGTGCATCTGGCCAAAGACGTTGTCGTGGCCTTCTTTATTTACTCCAAATACGAATATGGCACCGAAAAAGTAAGCCCGGAAGACTGCACCCAAATCCTTGAGCGGACAGCAAGAGTCCGCGAGTTTATCTATCCGTTGATTCAGGAAAAAAATGAACTGGATACTCCGACAAGTCCTGAAGAAAAATCCTCTGACGATGTTTCGCTGTAATAACCCGAACGAAATAGCTGAAAAACAATTTAAGTGATTTATTTTTAGAATTACTGTTGCGTTTTTATTATTCATGGTATATACTAGTATAGTATTACATCTGAGTATATTAAAAGGGTGATGTGAATGGACGAGTTTGACATTATAAAGTTTATCCAGAAATTGCAGGTAACCGGGGGCAATAATTATTTGTCCCGGATGCCCCTGTATGAATGCATTCGGCGCACGCTTCAGGAAATGATTGTCAGCGGAGAGATTCCTGACGGCTGCCATTTGCCCTCAGACAAAGCTTTTGCCAAGGCTCTGGGGATAAACCATATAACGCTTGGGAAAGCCCTTAATGAGATACGCAAGTGCGGCTTGCTTATCCGCAACCGCTCCACTGGAACAGTTGTTCATTCACCAAGTCAGGCGGAGATTAATAGTTCAGGAACCAAAGAAAAACTGGTTTCGGTAATATTCGATGATGTGACTTATGGAACTTTTCAAACAGACCTTTTTGTTGCAATCCATAATAAATTAGTAGCCAATAATTTAGAAATATTATTCCAGAGTTCAGCAGGACATCAGAATGCACAATTTGCCGCAATCCGCTCAATGCTACTCAAACCTAACTGTTGCGGCTGCATTGTATGGTCAATTATGAGCGATATTCAGGTTAAGGAACTGATGCGGATAAAACCTAAAAATTTCCCACTGATTATTCTTGACAAAGCTTATCCCGAAATCTCTTATGATAGTGTACGTTATGATGCATTCGATGCTGCCCAAAAAATAGGTGCCTATTATGTTAATAGAGGATATCAGAAATTAGCTTTTGTGGGACCCAGTAGCAAAAGAGAATTTATGGAACAACGAGTAGCCGGATTACGCTCGGCTTTGCGTAATCCACAGAAATTACAGCTTATTTATTATGATGAAGTCAATACTATTCATTTAAATAATTATGAAGAAATTCCACTTATTACGGCCAATTTTGAAGCACTAAATTGGCTATATAAAATGCGGCAAAACGCTAAACTGACAACCTCCAATTCAATTCCAATTGCAACTTTTTGTACCAGTAATGATTTACTGCCGCCGTTACCCATCTTAGAGGCAATTTTCTCTTCCGAGGAATTGGGGTATAAATCAGTCGAACTGTTAGTTGCCAGATTACATGGCGACCATAGTGATTATCAGACTCACTTGATTAAAGGCAAGATTCATGAACCTGTATCATCATACGAACTTGTCCATAAATAACTAATCATAATATGAAGAAGTCAATAAAATTTCAACTAGAATCCGTAAATTAATAACCCAATAAATGCAAGGTGAAAAAATGAAAGCAAGAAAATCATGGTCCCCAAAATGTGTAAAGCCGGGCAAGAGTGATAAAACAATATTTACGCTCATAGAACTGCTCGTGGTCATAGCTATTATTGCTATACTTGCTGCTATGTTGCTGCCGGTGCTGAACAAGGCGCGGGAACAAGGAAAGAGCAGTGCCTGTACGTCAAATCTGAAGCAAATGTTCTATTTGTCCAACACTTACGTAGATGAGAACGTGGAATTTTTCCCGAGTAAGCTTCTGCCCCCAATGGCGGGTGGGGCAGGCGCTGAATATTACCCAAGATATTTTGGCAAGTATTTGGTAGGTCATATCTTAAACAGGTATCCGGTAAACGAAGCCACGCCTAAAGTTATGTTATGTCCGAGTATGGCTAGTCCGGGGTATTCTTTTAACACTTACGGAATGAATGCATCTCTTATTGATCCCGTGGGTATAAAATTAACGCGCGTAAAACGACCGGCAAAGATGCTGCTCTGGACAGAGCCAAACTATTCCCTTGCCTTGTATCAGTCTGGTTTTTATAATGCAGCTTCGTCTTATATGTTAAGACCGAGACATTTTGAGAAATATTTCAATGTCGCTTTCGTTGACGGACATATTAATAAGTTGGATTTTAAAGGATTAAATCTTACTGGTCCAGGAATTCCTACGGTTGATTATAATAAGAAAGCTCCTTTTTATGGTTATTTGGGCTCTAATCCGGGGCTGATTGAGTGGTAGATAAAAAGTAGAAAGTAAAAAGTTAGCGCGAAAAAGGTGGTGTAAAAGCCTTTGAGTATAATTATGCACTATCAAATTCACTTGTAAGTGACGGAAATACAAATATTGCTTATGTCAATAACATTCTATTGAGTACAAATGAACAAAAATAGCAAAACAGGAAAAAATAGAGATTCCTAATTAAATAGCTATGGGAAAAGTATTTCTCACAAGTATTAACTTTGTCAGAAGACAAAATCACAATATTATGAAAGCGACAAAAAATGGAAAAAATTGAACGACAAGCCGGCAATCCTGAAAAAAATCCGTTTTTTTTCAGTGGAAGCAATTTTTGGGGACTAAAATTCTCAAAAATCGAATTAATACTTTTAGTGCTTGCAATTGCATTGACAAATATGCTAGCAAGTGAATTCAATGGCGAAACAAAAATGTTGTTCAATGCCGAGCAGCCAATTTCTGTTTTTAAATTTGCCGGTGGAATGGAAGGCACATGTAACAACAATACGATAAAAATGGAAATCCCCGTAGGCAATGGATGGCCGCAAGCTAATGCGTCTTTTCGTCCGGCATTAGATTGCACTTCATTTGAAGAGTTAACATTTCAACTTGACACAAAAGGAAAAATCTCTACACCATGGGGGGTAACGCTTTATTTTGACGCAAAGACCGCCGGAGGTTATTTGTCAGTTAAACCGGAAGCAAACAATATTTACAGAATTAATTTTTCAGGCATACCTGTATCATTACGAAAACTGACAAAGATTATGGTATTTTTCAAAAATCCTAACGAACATTATTCCGTTGAGATTAAAAATTTCTGCCTATATTCCCCATATAATCAGTTTAAAGGAATGACTAATTTAGCCGCTGGGGGAAAAGTTATTTTTGAACAAAAGCCTACTTATCCTCATTGTAGCGACTCCAATGACGTTACGGATTTAACTGATGGCAAATTTACTGACAATGACAACATCAAAATGTCTACCGTGCCTGGCACGGTAGGCTGGCGGATGCAATCTAATATTATTTGTACAATTGACTTGGGAAGCAGTCAGAATATTGGCGGCTTGCGTTACCATGTTGGAGCCGGACTTTATGGCTCATATTGGCCGTTAGCCATTTATGTGCTTGGTAGTGATGACGGCAAGAGTTTCGCCTATCTGGACGAACTATTAAAAAACAATCGCCCCCATTTGCCGGAATATAACACGATGTGGGCAAATCGCTGGCTTGATTCTTCAACGCTGAATGTCAAAGCAAGATTTATCCGTTTTATAGTCAAATGTGATGGGATGTTTCATTTTGTCGATGAGGTAGAAATTTTCCAAGGCAAGGCGGGTACATGTAAACCGGTGAGCGCATTACCCCAATTGAGTGGCGGCATTGATGAAGTTACTGCGCTTTTTGCCGCCTCTGGACGCATTACTCAGGATTTTGCATTATTAGAAACTAAAGCTCCGGTGGAAATCAATGCTCTCCGCCCAAAAATTAACGCGGATTGGAAGAAGTTTCTGACTGTTGAAAACACGATTGCTCCGATGAACCTAGCCCAAAAAGAACTGCTTCTTATTAACGCCAGACTTTTACAGCAAAGTGGTTTTCATGGGATAGTCGCCTGGACTTGTAACCAGTGGGAACCGGTCAATATTTTTACATGGCCGCAAAAAAATACCGGAATTGAACTCTATATGTTGCGAAATGAACGGCGCGGTAGAGTGTTGAATCTTACAAACGCGACCAATCAAAGTCAAGTTATCAAAATCGAAAAGAGTAAGAACTTGCCGGTGACAATTTATGAAGCCGTATGCATGGACAGCAAGTTTAATTTTATGACCTGCAATATGTTGCGGCCAATTAGTGAAATAGTGATTCCCGGTGGCGCAACTTCTCAACTTTGGCTGGAATTCGACACAACCAATGCCACTACCGCTTTAATTAAGGGAACTATTCATGGAATTGAAATTAGAATTTATGTTGCCAAGGCGGATATGCCAGCAAAATTCAGCACCCAGTTCGGGCTTTGGGACTATATCAATAATTTACCTTCACACTATCCTGGAATTGATGAAAGAAATTTTCCGGCGATTTGCAAAATTATTGAAAAGTACCAGATTAACACGATTTGGGGCAGTCATAAAATTATTCCACTAGTTAGTGATAAGAACTTTTCTTCAGAAGATAAACTAATCATCCCTCCAAATTATGTTGAGTTTGACAAATGGCAACAGCGTTTTGCCGGAGTTTCCGCCTTAGCCATATGCTATTTGGGCGTTGATGGGGTTTTTGCCGGCATAAATTATCGCAAAGATCCTGTGCGCTTTCGCAAACGAGTAAGCACTTGGCTTGATAATTGGATGGCTCACATGGATAATCCGGATAAAATTATGCTTGGTTTTGTCGATGAAGCGGGAACTCCTGAAGAGAAAAAGACTTTCAACGCATGGGCAGATGCGTTGCGTTCAACGTCTGGCAACAATGGTCGTTTCAAGCTCTTTTTCAATCCCAGAATGCCGGTTGGTGAAAATAAAACTTATCTCGAAGCGGATATTTTAAGCCCTGCATTCAGCTATGCTCCTGTTGATTTTGAATATTACCGAGCCATTGACAAACAACGGAAAAATGAGAAATTCGGATTCTATGCCTGTAGCCCCAACAGCCGGGAGTTTGACCCTTACACATATTACGCCCTGCCTTTCAGATGTGGCATGTTATTTAATAATTTCTATGGATATAATATTTGGGACATGGTTAGCGCTCCGACCAATCTCAATGAGTATGGCTCAAACCGCATGGTTTACTCGCCCCTATACTTCGATGGTGATAAAATTTTTGCCAGCAAGCAACTTGAGGCAACTTATGAGGCGCGCTCAGATTATGAGTATTTCCAATTACTGCGTAAATTAGATCCTAATGATTCTCTGCTTACCAACATCCAAAGTGAGATTGTCAAAGAAATTAGCGGCGAAGGCATCCAATATTGGGCAAAGCCCAAAAAACGAGATATTGCCGAGCAGCAACACATTCGCATGTGGAAGCAAATTAATAAGTTAACACAAGATAGTGTTAAATGAACCCAGTAAAAAACTATAAATCTAAGGAGCAAAACAAATCACAAAAGCATTGACTAACTAAGCGTTTTCCCGAAACCAAAGAATATCTTGAAAAACAATGCATGAAAGGATAAAACAATCATGGAAACATCAACGACAACCACGAATTTTGCGTTTTTTAAAAATTGGAATGGAAAATTAGCAATAACCATATTTGTTTTCTTCATTTTCTCGTTATCAACATTTGCCTTGCATGATCGATTGCTTGTAAAAGACGACTTTCAGCGGGCAAATAATGATAATATTGGAACAACTTCTACTGGAGGGTTCTCCTGGTATGAAACTGAAGGAGCAGCATCGCACAATGCGATAAGTTCCAACGTGGCATTGATTCGTTATTCATCCAGCCTATGCCCCAAGCCTGGAATATCGCTTTCGGATTTTGTCATTAAAGATGCAGAAATAATTGTAGATAATTGTTATATAAGTATATACAGGCAACAATATACGGCGGTAAATTATCGTGCTCCAACATATCAAGCCGCAACAGACGTGAATTCTGCCAATGCGTACCATGTACGATTCTACTTGAAGTGGGACAATCAGGGCGATGATCTTGAACTCTACTACGGGACTACCAAATTGAGTGGCATAAATCTCTCTGACAGCGATAGGCCTAATTGTCCGGTTAAATTAATTGTGCGATTTGATGGTAATTTTCATTCTACTATCGCAGAATGGCTTGCGGATGGAGAAACGCATCGAGTTTGCTTGGATTACAAGGAAACTATCGCCGATAGGACTGGAAACGGTTATATTGGCTTGGGAGGGTTCTACAACTATTCGGTTTGGGATAATTTGCAGATTAATGAAATGGAAATGGTCGTAGGATGGTACAATGCTCTTGCGAGCACATCACAAACCCCCGTTATTTGTAGCAATACTGAAGCAAACACATTATTGGGGTCCTATTATCTGAACGATGACAATACTCTTACTGGCCTGGATCAATTATGGGAATCTGGCAAACGAGCAATTGTGATGATAAACTGGGATTGGGTTAAAGTAAGCAACGGTAATATAAATACGGAGATGATTACTAATTTCATCAATAAATTTAATTCCCATCCTGCCGTCACAGGCTGGTATATAGCAGAAGAATTGCATTGGGATGCTAATTTCAACAAGACAAACACACAAGCGGCATACAGCCTTATAAAGTCTCTAAGTAAAAAAACGGTATTTGTTTGCTTTACTGGTTCTGTAGTACAGGTATTCCCTGGAACAACTAACTATGTAATGGATCAATATACTGATTGTTTTGATGTCTTTTTGTTTGATCGGTACAGTGCTAAAACTGTCCAGCCAGTACCAGGTGCGGCCAGCAAACCAGAATTCTGCCACTTGGAAGATACTGACCCTTTGGTAAACTCCCCTTCGCAAGGAGTGCCTCCTTCCGGATACAAAAGCCTGGTGGATAAGTGCGGTGACAGGTGGATGTCCTATTTCAATGCACCATGGTATAGTATATCGCAAGCTTGCGGAAGAGATATGATTGACCTGAGATTACCCTCATTGAAGGAATCAGCCTTTCAAAATTTTTATCCTCTAATGAAAAATGCCACAGGGTTTATTTTTTATCGTTATATGGCCGCTGTTACTGCAGTACAAAATGTAAATGACCCCTATCCTGGAACCGCAACCGATTGGATTCAAAATGACGTCTATAATAAAGTCGCGGGAGTATTAAGAACAATTGGCAGAGCTGTCAAGAATGGAGAAATCGTTGATGCTGTAGATGACGCCAACAGCGATGTCAGCACAAAGATATTTAAAGAACCTAGCTTGAATCCATCAGGAAATGACAAATACTATTTAGTATCTGTAAACAATGAAGCAACTAGTAACAGTTGTTCTTATGTGGTAAGTTTCACAAATGCCCCATCATTTACCAATGCAAAACTTGTTTTCAGCAGTAACAGTTCCGCTTCTGCTAATATAACGGTGTCTTCGAATGAATTTAACATAAACCTTAATCAATACGAAGTATATGTATGGGAGTTGGAATATTAATATAGGCAAGAAATAAGACTTACGTTTGAATTGCGCTATATTAAATTAATTTAAAAACCTCTTCCCGTCCGTAATACACCATACGGATGGGAGGAGATTTAAATACAAGGTGTAAAGATTTAGCCCTAAAAGTTGAGGTTAAATTAGAATGGCTGAAAAAACAGAAAGACGAATGACAGCAAGTTATCGGGAAAAATCTACATGCAGGCCTGATTGTTTTTCCGTAAGCCATGCCCCCATAAAAGCAACTGAAGTGACGCAACAAGAAGATACTAAAATGAAAAAACATATATGGGCTCCGGTGTCAGGGAATGCCTACGGCGCAAATGCCGTTTATATTGCTGAATACGGCGAAGCGCGCACTGTGGAATTGATTGTCTCAATGACGCAAAACTATCCGGAGTTTAAAACTCACCCAACACTTGACGTTTCTCATGGTTATGTCAAGGGCGTTGAGCGTTTTGACGAAAATCATGAGTCAAGAGTTCTTGGCTGGGAAATTACTTCAGATTCAAAAAAATGGTGTCATCGCTGGCTTCCTACTCGCCGTAATGACATCTATGCCAATTTGAAATTTTCAACCAATGGACAAGGGCGAATGCGTTTGACAATTGAAATGGTAAACCATTCTGACGAGACCCGCCAGTGGGAAAGCTGTTTCTATCTGGCACCTTGTGCCGGATTAGAGCTTGACGGTTATGAAATGCATTCTCTGGAGCCGGAACGATGTGAATTTACCTTGAACGGCATTGATCTTGTATTAAGCAGTTCAATTCCGCTGTTTAGAGAAATCAGCATAGTTGACTCAAATTTCTGGATACGCTTCCCGCTCAATGCAGAAATGGCGGAAGATCCAAGCAACCCTAGAAACCGCTATAAGAAACGACTTAATTTACAACTTGGCTGGATTGACCTCGCTCCAAACAGTACAAAAAGTTTCACTATTGATATTGCCCCTAAAGAATGTGTGACTACCGCCGATCCTGAAAACTTTGAACTATCTCCGGTGGACGACAATCAACTTCCGTGGCAGCATATTCTTTGGGAGGCTCGCCATAACCGCCATTATACTAAATCTTTCAAAACACCTGAAAAACTGGTCATCCGGCATGTTCCAGCGCGGCAATGGGGACGCTTCTTTATATGGGACAGTGGCATGACGGCGATTGCCATGGCCGATTTGGATGCTGCATATTGTGCCGAAATCCTCGAAGAAATGCCGTTATCAAACGATAAGAACATATATAGTTATGGCAGCTATATTGTTACAGCCATTTACGCACTCTGGGAACTTTATCGCACTACTGGCAGAAAAGAATATATTGCGCGACATTTCGATCACTATTGCCAATTGTTGAAAATAATGTTTGACTATCGGGACTGTTTGGTTACAGCAGATCGAGGAACCGGAGCGGACGACAGTCCTGCCCTCTTCTATGCCAAAGGAGAAATTTTCGCATGGGAATACCAGCGCACCCTGCCCACTAATCCGGCTCACCGGAAAATGAGTATGGTTTGTATTGGTCTGACAGCCCATGCGATCAGGCTGAGTAAAATTATGCGCAACTGCGCCTATATTATCGGTCGCAATGAGGAGATAGAGCAACTTAATGATCAAATTGCGCGCAGTGAGCATGAACTTAACATGCTCTACTGGAGCGATACATCCGGGTGCTACCTTGATAAATTAATTGAAAACCAGGAGTCTCTGAATATTCCATGGCTCTATGATTTTCTACCTCTTTTCTCCGGAAGCGTTCCTGAAAATAGAGAAAAAATCATGTTGCAGTCTCTGGAAAATTATCAGTGCCCCAATGGTATCCTTACGGTTCCGATGGACAGCGAATTTTACCGCTCGCACGGTTATCCCAATGGCTCTATCTGGCCGCCGGTTCAATATTTCTTCTGGCGATATTTCTTAAACTCTGGACAAATGGATAAGGCAAAGATTCTAGCCGATAAATTTATTAATCTATACTTGAGAAATCATGCACAATCATTATGCTGCTTTGAACATTACCGTGCGGAAACCGGGCAGGCGGAGGGCAATTCCCGCTTTTCCAGTTTTGGCACCCTGGTTGGCAGCGTTTACCATGTTCATCGGGTATTTGGAACATTGCAGGCAAGCTATGATGTTATTGCTCAAACAGTAAAATTGGAAGCTGATCATGCTAAGCTTAAAATTTCTTCGCCTTTTTATGTTGGCAAGATCGGTTTAAGCATTGTCCTCAAGCCCAATGCAAAATATCAGTTAAACATTGATGGCAAACAGGTCGGCACCATCATTGCGGATGAATATGGATGGTGTCCCATCGTTTGCAGTATCGCTATAAATCAGCAATCCATGCTTGAATTACACTATTAAAAACTGAGGGGAATGGTATATTAAAGCAAAGAAAAGTTTGTATTATTGGGCATGTTTCAAAATCCCAGTTGACACATTTCATGTCGCTGGGCATGAAATGATATCTATTTCTTATCTTGCTTTTTCCTGAATGAATCCGATTCTTTCACTCTTTTAAGGACGAAACAATTTCTGTCTTCGATGAACCATTCCATCTCCTCGCCTTTCTCAATGTTGACCGCATCGGCGAATGCAGTTGGGAAGTTTACGTAATATGTCTTGTTGGTTGTCCTCTCTATTTTCTGGATTTTTACTTTGAGTCCCATTTGCATTTCCCTTTTTTGAATGTTTATTAAATGGCTAGAGTATAATCTAGCTTCCGAATTTGAATTTGTCAATAAGCGGAGAGTAAAAAAAGATGCTTTTTTTTAAAAGGGTTGATTTGAATGCACATGCACGGCTCAATCTGGCGCTGTCAATGCACAATCGCGGGGTGGATGACTGGGGTCTGGTGACGGAACTGGCAAAGCGGCACAATGTGTCGCGTGAATTCCTCTATCAGAATGCAAGGCTGATTGAAAATGCCTTCCAGTCGCATGCGGCTGTTCCGGCGGAAAGCTTTTCCTTCATAGATTTTGACAAACTGCTCCTCTGTCTGCGGCTGCATTGCAAGAGCTCCATTGACGGCATCACCAGACTTTTCAAGGAGATGGGGTGGAGCTGCGGCTCGGCTGGACATGTCTCGGAGTTCCTGTCGAGAGTGGCCTACCGGTGCGCAATCGAAATTCCGGCGATGGAGCATCCTGTGATTCTTCTACTCGACGAGACCTTCACCAACGGAGAGCCGATCCTGGTGGTAATGGAGGCTTTAAGCCATTACATCTATGCCATCTGTCTTGCTTCCGACCGCAAGGCAAAGACCTGGGAGGACGTGCTTAAGAAACTCCAGGATGCCGGAGTGGAT
>Ga0209016_1002103_pt1 | contig 14152 bp, 10 predicted proteins | sample EPASupsiteSAE305_FD_187265 | JGI IMG/M metagenome (GOLD analysis project Ga0209016, IMG submission 187265) | Bioremediated contaminated groundwater microbial communities from EPA Superfund site, New Mexico - SAE3-05 (SPAdes) (version 2) | ecosystem: Environmental > Aquatic > Deep subsurface >...
TGGTGGAGACATTGCGGATCTGGTGGGTGGAGATGCGGCGGCAGATCTCGTGCATGGCCCAGCGGGGGCCGCGGTGCCGCTGTATGTCGGAGAGCGGCGTGGCCGCGCCTATCTCGAAGAAGGCGCCCTTCTGGCGTATATAGGAGAGCCCGAGATTGGTCAGGTCCACGGCGGTGACTGGGGTCTTGCCGGGCATAAAATGCAGGGCTGTGCCGCCGGCGAGCGGCAGGCCTTTGGGACCCAGTTTACGCAAGGCGGCTCGCGCCTGCGACAGGCTTTCGGGACGGATGAATTCACATAACTTCATAAGCGGTCCTTTGGGACGGGATATAAAATACTACGTGAAAATATAGCAGATTAAGCGCGCCCTATAAAGAGCGCCCCCGCCGGGCACACACGGCGGGGGCGGCTTTCTCGGCCAGGCGGCCGTTCCCTACTTTTCGAAGTAGGGATGCGGAAGGTAAGGCTGCCGGTCCGGCTTGGCGTCGGTGGGCTTCAGTTCCATTTCCTGCACCAGCAGGGCCGCTGGCGCCACTATGGACGCCGGCACGAAACCGCGGTTGAAATAGAACGGGCCAGCCTGGAAGTAATTATAGACCTGGTCCTTGTCGGAGACCAGCATGATGTCGCGCAGCGCCCTGAAGGTGACACCGGTCCAGTCCGTACCGCCTATCACGGTCTCGGACCCGTCTTTCACCAGGACTTTGTAGGCCAGCACCGGGCCGGCCAGCAGGGCGTCGGATTTGCGGGCCTGCTCGGCGTCCAGCCGGCGCACTATCACGGCATAGTCCAGGCCGCTATCCGCGGCCGCCGCGAGAAGTTTCTTCTTAAGTTCGGCCAGTGGGGCGCGCTTCTCCTGCTTTGCGGAGAAAAAGACATTGCCGGGTCGCGGCGTAGGGAATTCCGCCACGAAACCACGGGCGTGCCCGTTGGAGGTCCGGAATTCCTTTACCGGGGCGCGGCCCATGTAAAAATTGACCAGCTTCCCGTCCTTAACCAGTTCCAGCGGCGCCGGGATCACGCCTTCATTATCTATGGGATAGCTGCCGGCAAGGCCGACCCCGGAAAAAGAGACCTTCGTGGGGTCGTCGGAAACGTCCATGAAGGCCGGCAGCACGCGCATGCCGAGCTTCTTGGTCAGGTCTCCGGCGTTGATGTAATACTTCATCCATTCTTCCTGGTCGGCCCAGGGCTGGCGCGGGCAGGAGATGTTCCCCACGAACAGCTGGTTGAGGAATTCGGCCGCGGCCTGGTCCTCGAAAAGCACCGGCCCCAGGTAAACCTCCGCCGTGGAAGGCTCTACCAGGAAGCTCATCTCCCGAGCGTAATCCTCCACCTCCGCCGCCAGCGTCTCATAAGCCGGCACTTCGGCCAGGGAACTCCAGACCAGCGACTTTTCATCGGCGAGTTTGAGCCCGGTCTTGTCCTGGACGTTTACGGAGATGTCGAGGTTGACCTTGTCCCACCAGTAGCGGTAGGAGGTGCCCTCGCTGTTCACGAAACGCATCACGCGGGGAGTATAGGTGAAGCGCACCTGGGACCACTGGACCTTGGGGTACTTGCGGAAGATGGCGGAAAGGTCCTTTACCCGGCCGCGCCAGGCGGCAACGTCCAGCGCGGGGATCTCTTTCCGGTCCCCGAAGTAGGCCTGCGGCTTTTCCGGGGCCAGGTCGCCGTACAGCTCGGTTATGTTCTTCTTCTTCTGGTAGGCCTTCTTCTGCGAATAGCGCTCCAGGGATTTCTTGTAGACGTCGTCCGTGAGGGACCAGAGGGAGAACCTGACGGCGTCGTAGCCGTCTTCCTCGTTAAGGGACGTGACCCCGGGTTCAAAGCCGTTCATGTCCGCCCCGGCGTACCAGGAATTGTCGAAGGCCGGCGCCCCCACGCGCAGTTCCGCGGCCGCGTGCCTGGAGGCGTTGAACGAATCCTCTTTAAGGGCCCCGAAGACGGCCGAAATGGAGGTGTCGGACGAATCCACTACGGAATAGGAGACGAAATAAGGCTTATCGAGGTTGTCCATCTTAAGCCGTGAGACGGTGCGCCGCATTTCGTCGGTCATGGCCTTCAGGACCTGGTCCTGGGCGGCGAGAACGGGAAAAGCAGAAAGCAGGAACGGGAGCGCGAGCAATATGGTTTTCATGTTATTTCCCCCCCTTGTCGGCGAAAGGCGGTTTCAGCACCGGGGGCTTGGCGTTGGACTTCTGGACCTTTTCCGTCTCCATCTCGGAGAACAGCAGGCTCGGAGACACGGACGACACCGGCACCCAGCCGGACTCGGCGCCGCAGGTGCCGTTGAAGACCGCCGGGTCGTCGCCGGTCACCAGGATGCGCGAGAAGGTCTGCAGCGGCGTGCCGATAAGGTTGAGGCCGCGGGCCGGCTCGTCGGGGCGGCCGTCCGCGTAGACCTTGTAGCCCATGGTCACGTTCACGGAAAAGCTCTGCGGCAGGTAGCGGTCCGTGATGGTGAAACCGCCGGCGATATCCGTGACCACCAGGCCGTAGGGTTTTTTCGCCTTCTTCACTTCCTCTATCAGCCGGGCCCGGAGTTCCTTGTAAGGCAGGGTTTTGGAGGAAACAGCTATGAGGTTGCCCATGCGGGCCACGGCCCCGCGGCCTTCCGAGCGGCGCCCATGGCCGTTGGAGGCGGAAAAATTCTTGATCGGCGAGCGGCCCATCAAAAAGCCTTTCAGCACGCCGTTCTCCACCAGCACGGCCTTCTGGGCAGGCATGGCCTCGTCGTCGTAGCGGTAGAAGCCGCGCAGGAACTGCGAGCCGAGTTTATACTGCGAAGGGTCGTCGTAAATGCTGAGGAAGTCGGGCATTATGGGCTGCCCCACTTTCTTGGCAAAGGTCTGGCCCGACTCCTCGCTCTTCTGCCGGTGGCCTTCCAGCCGGTGGCCGAGGATCTCGTGAAAGAACACCCCGGCGGCGCGGCTCTCTACCAGTACCGGGCCGCTGTAGGGCTGCTCGGGGGCGACGGCGCGCTGGGCTTTCAGTTCCGCTATGGAAACGTCGATGTCCCGGGCTATGGCGGCTTCGTCGGGCAGGTCCCGGAGCCCGTCCGAGTCATAGATCTTTACGCGGGGCAGGTCCATGCCGTCAGCGGTCCTGGAGTAGAGCGAGTAGATCAGGCGCACGTAGGTATTGCCGGTCACTATGGCAGCGCCCTCGGTGTTGACCATGTAGCGGTTGACCGTGTCCACGGCCAGCCGCACGTCGGCGTCATAGATGAAGTCGTAAGGCTTGAACTTGGCGGAAAGGCGCCTGACCATAGCGCGGAACTTTTCCTTGTCCACGTCCGGGAAAGCGGCTTTCTCGTAAAAAACATGCGGCGCGCCGGGGGTAAAGTCGTTGGACTTATCTTCCTCTTCGGCGGTCACGCTCTTGTTCATCTTCACCTTGGCGTACTGGTCCAGCGCGGCTTTATAGGCTTTGTCGGTCAGGTTCCACAACTCGGAGCGCAGGGCGTCCGGATCGTTCTCCACCGGCAGGGCGGCGGCCTCCTGGCGCTTGGTATTGGAAGCTTCCCGGCCCTTCATCTCGTGGGTATTGTCCAGGTCCGGCGAGCCTATCCGCACGTCCACGTCCAGCAGGCGGGAACGGCGGAAGTCGTCGTTATACAGGGTGCCGGCCTGGCCGGAAACGCTGTAGGAGGTCTTGTCGTAAGCCTCGTAACCGAGGTAATAGAGCGGGGAAGCCTCGGCCGAGCGCAAAGCCCCCATGGAGCGGCCCAGCTCCGCCTTCATAGCCTCCAGCAGCGGGTCGGTCTGGGGCGGCTGCGCCGGCTGGGCGCCTGCCAGGCAGGGAACGGCGAGCAGAATAACGGCGAACATTTTTTTCATGGGTATTCTCCGGTCGAGGAACCAGTGCTATAAAACAAAGAGCGGGAGGATATGGCCTCCCGCTCCGTTACCGCGTCTTTAAATGCCGCATTTCAACTAAAAACTCTACGGTCTCAGAACATGAAGCCCAGGCCGACCAGCAGCTTGGCGCCGCTGAGCACTATCACGTCCGATTCGCCGCTTACGCCGCCGCGGTCGAAGCTGATGCGGTTCATCTCGTAGCGGAACTCGGTCACGATCTGTGTATTGTCCCCAGCCCTTATGCGCATACCGACGGGAATGCGGAACATGAACCCCAGGCCGAAGTCCTCGGTGGGTATGACGAAAGAACCATTGGTATAGCCCTTAACATAAGGCAGTGTGATGGCGTTGAGCGACATGCCGAGGCCGATACCGATATACGGGTCCACTCTTTTGCCGGCGTGGCGGATGAGCAGGTCGCCGCTGATGCCGAAGGTTTTAACAGTGGCATAATCGTTCTTGGTGAAATTAACGTTCCCGGCGCTGACGCCGTTGAGCAGCCAGGCCGCGGTCTGGGCCTTCATATTGCGCTTTTCGAAGGAAAGTTCCAGGTCGCCGCCTATGGCCCGCTTGCCGAAGCCGCCCACGCGCATGGCAATGGGGCCAAAACCCTCCGTCGCCAGCTTTTCGAATTTAACCGAATTGTAGTAGCGGGGAGTGGAGAAGGCCGGCACATTGATGCCGAGGTGGTTGGTATAGGTATTGTCCAGTTTGATGTTGTTGTTGGAGTTGGTGAACTCCAGGCTCATATTGGGCGCGCCGAAACCCAGGAACAGGTCGAAGAAGCCGTACTCGTTCTCGCCACGCACATACGGAGCCCTGGCCGGTGCGGCCTTGGCAGTGGGCTGCTGATAGACAGGCTGTTGATACGCGGCCTGCTCCGGAGCGGCGGAGGCGTCACCTACCCAATCCTTGTTCAACGCCACCTGGGAAGCCCCTATCGCCTGAGCGGTCTCGGTCTTTATCATCCGGGCGTTAACCTCTATCTGCCCGCCGGAGGTTTCCACCAGTGTGCCAGTTATAATAGCCTCCACTCCGAGCACTTTGCCCAGCTGCTGTGCGCTGGTGGCGTCTATCATCCCGGAAGATTGAAGCTTCAGTTCGGCCATCACTTTATCCAGCACGGAGCGTTCGATGATCTCGAACTTCTGCATCTTGATCATCTTCATGGTCAGCCGCTCGGCGATAATGGACCCGTCCTTGGCGGCCGTCCGGCCGTCAGCATACGAGAACGGGATAATGGCGATTTTTTTATTGCCGAGTGATTCCCCGGCCTGGGAGATTTCCGTAGCCAGTTGCTGATAGCCGTCCTCGGCCGCCGCAACCCCGGAGAGGCACCCCAGCATAAGCGCTACCGCGAATATACGATTTTTCATAGATAAATGGGACTCCCTAAAAAATGACCCGCTCCCGCATGTCCAACAACTCTATTATATATAAATCAAGACAAAAAACCACCGGCAAATCTCACGGCCAAACTATGAAGTCAGGGAAGAATGGGACCGGCACCCTGTTCGTCAGTTTCATCACGCGCATATCGAACACATAAATAGTCTTTCCGTCATGGAACAACAACTTGTTGCCGTCAACGGAAAACCCGGAAAAGATGTAGCGCTGCGGCGTCTTATCCCCCGAAAGTTCCTGCAGATTCAGACTATAAACTTGCTTTCCGGTTTTAGCGTCAAAAATCACCGCCAGCCCTCCGGAGAGCACGGCATCAACATGATGCCCGCCGCCATCAAGCTTGCGCCCCCAAACGGCATGTCGCCCGTCAGGAGACAATTTCCACACATCCGGAGACCATCCTTTCACGTTTTTGGGGTATACTGTCTGCGTAACCGTATCTCTCTGGATATCGTACAGATAAATGGCCCTGCCCCCCCCAGAAGCGACCGTTTTCTTATCCTGAGCGAGAAGCAGGACCCCAGCCGCACAGTCCAAATAGTTTGACTTTTTCAAGAAATCACTTTTCGGCCGCACCAGCCGGTTAGCAGAAACATCAAACAACCCGCCACTCAAGTGGTCGTAGAGAGTATTTTCACCGGGCAAGAAGCAACTGCTTAACTTACTAATCCCGAATTTAGGCACTTGCGCCAGTTTTACTTTCTGATAATTTTCCCCATTAAACACTCCAACACCCTCAGCCTCCTTTGCATTCTCCTCGGGGTCACTTGGGCCTCCGAAATCGCCCCAACTCATCTCATAAATGACATTTTCATGCGAAACATCTATTGAGGCACTCGCCTGCCCCCATACCCCGCCATCCTGCAGATATGCGACAAATCTCCTATCTTCGATGGCGAGCACCAATGCCCCGTCATAATGCGCATCCTGCAAGCCAGTCCACATAAAAAGTCTTTTAAATTTGCGATCGACATAGTAGTCGCCGATAGTGTCGTTATTATCAAGAACACTATGCTCTGCATAAAACGTAGGGTCAGCAAGCAGCTCCCTTATTATGTTGCCGGAATACATAACAGCATTCTTGGTGGAATCTATTACGGCATACCCCCCGGAGGAATACTCACGTCGAGTTCTTTCAAAGACATATGGTTCAAACGCGCTTGCCAATGATACCGCACAACACAGAATCGCAAGGGCAGAATTTATTCTTTTCATATCATTTATTCCCACTTTCTTTGCATGTTTCAGGATCGATGGCCAGTACCTTTGTAACATATTCAGTATGTCGTGGATCTCCGTTTTCTGAAGTGCCTACCGGCTCCCACTTCCCCCTACACCCCTCTAGAGGAGAAAAACCCTCATCCTCGTCTATCGGGGAGTATTTGTACTCCCGTTTCCCATTGTAGCGCTTAATATTTTCAATTTGCCGTTGCCTAAAAGACAATGCCTCTATCGGAAAGGCAGCAATCAGCCGCTGACGCCCATTTTCAGATAATCCTACCAACTTGTCCCCAAGAGCCTTTTTAATGCATTCTGACAGGGGCCCATTTCTGGGACGCCAATACTGGCCACCTCCCGGCAGAACCGCAGCAACGCCCCCCTTTTCAGTCAATTCATGAGCAGCGACAGCGCTTTTCTTTTCCAAGAATATGCCAACACCCGCTTCGATGTTAAGCTGCCAGTCCCACGCGGTACGGCAATGAAACACTTTATCTTTTGGAGAACTTATCTGAAATATCCCGAAATCATGGGGATAGCCGGTAAGCGGCATTTTATCCGCGGAGAACTGCTTTAGCCGGCTTTCGTGGCAGGCGATGCGTTTTAAAATGTCGGTATCGCCTTCGCACCCTCTTTGTTTCGCCTCTAACTCAACCCTCGACTTTACCTCCTCCGGAGACGGGTTCTCGCCTTTGATGCGCCCTATTCTCACATCCTGCTTCCAGATATTCGTGCGACCGCCGCAATTAACCGACACCTGAAGTGAATAGTCTCCTCCGCATATCTCTCCCGGCATGGCCTTTGAAAGATAAAACCAGTTCCCCTCCTCAACTGCGGCGCATTCGCACAACCGCAACTGGCCGACAAATTTAGTCTTATAGCGCCACCGACTATTGCCGGCCTTAGACGTTGCCGTTATTGCCGGCATCTTAACCGGCAACCCCTTCTTTATGTAAAGTTCTTCCTCCGCCGGCCTGAAATCCCCTATCTTCGCAACGCACTCTCCGTCTTCACCGCAGGACCCGAATTCGGCTATCAATTTTGAGTGTCGGTCCCGGGCTTCCTCCTCACGCCTGCCAGCCGCTCTGGAATTGGCCATATGAGAGGAATACTCATCATACAATCTATCCCTGTCCCTGAGAAGCCCAGCCAGTTTCACTGCTTGCTCGGCGTTCCGCCGATCTTTAGGACTCGAGTTCTCAACTTTGGTTGCGCCCGGCCTTACGTCGCGGGCCTCCTGAACGAGATCGGCATAATATTCCCTGAACGGCCGACAAAGGCCGGAGTATCCGCGCATAGGTATACCAAGCTTATTCAGGTGGTTACTGCCGATAGAGATAGCGCCGGCCGGCAACTCCTTAAACACTGCCGGTTCGTGACAATTAAACGGCTGTTCACGACAGCCTCTTATACTGACGTTGCTTTTGAGACACCTTATGACGGAATCGAGGTAAGCGGAGCAACTTTTAAAATAGAGCGAGAATTCCAAAGCGAGTTTCCGTCCAGACTCCCTGGCCTTAGCCTGCTCTTCTTTTGCGAACTTCCCGGAAAGAGAATTTATCTCAGCCGGGAGGGTTCTGTTTATCATTGACGAGACCTTAAAGAGTTCCGCCTTGTCCGCCTCCAATTTCCGCAGGAGGCCGCTTCTTCCGGTGTCGGCCTCCCGGACATGAGCACCGGTTATCCCGGGGGAGTTCTTCCTTATCTTATCTATCTCTGCCTGAAGCGAATTCAGTTCCTTCTCCACCGGGATGGCCGCCATCAATTCCCGCTCTTTCTCGGCCGCGGCATCCCCGGCGGCCTTCAGTTCCGCAGCCTCCTTCTGGCAATTATTCAGGTCGGAAGGCCCACCCCCCTCACCGTTCAGCGACTGAAGTTTGATACTGTTCAGGAATAGCTGAGTCTGCTCATTATCTTTCATTTTGCGCAGACATTCTCCGTCACAGGCGCAGAACGCCGGAGTAAATAACGCAAAAGATAGCAGCACTTGCAGAAGAACTATTCGCACAAACGCAATTTCACCTCTTCCCTTTTAATACAGCCAGGTATTCGGTATCCTCTTTGATCTTTTCTTTCCGGTCCGAGGCGGCGGCCAGCAGGAAGTAGGCGTTGCCGATGGCGTCTATCTTGTTATAGGCGTCCATCAGGCGGTTGCCTTCCTCTTCCAGCGCCTGCGCGCGCATTTCCATGGGCATGGCCTGCTTGTCAGCCGCTCAGCCTATCTGGTCAGATTGAGGACCGATGTGGAACCATCTCATGGCCAGACCACGTATTGAACGGTTGAGTTATGATAATATTCGGACAGGTCCACAATATTAGAAATCTTCTTATCGTCAAAATTCAACACATACACAACATTACGCAATTCAAAAATCATTTTTCTCCCGTCCACAGAAAAATTTTTAAAATGATATCCATGTCCGATTTGCAACTCCCTCTCAGTCAGGGCCGGTAACTGAACATCCCAATATTTACGTCCCGTACTAATAGAGTAAAAGACAATTCTGCCAGAGACGACAGATTTACCCGACAAGTCCTTTGTTTCCGTCCATACCACATAATTGCCATCAGGCGTAACCTGCCACTCATATTTTGACCAGGGGATCCCTCCGGCATCTTCAGGTTGGAACTCGAGCACGAATTTCTTCTTTATGAGATCATAAACAGACAGTTTAAGCCCTCCTTTTTCAAAGGGGGCAGCTTTTTTCTCGACCATCAGGACCTTGCCTCCCTTGCAATCCAACTCCACGGAATTCCAGATCCGAGTTGCCTCGTCCAAAGCCTCCTTTTTTTTCTTTTCGATATCATACAACCCCCTGGAACTATAAAGCAGACCGCTTCCTGGAAGAAAGCATGAAACATGCGAAAACTCTAGATTTAAAGGTTCCCCATTGTTAATCTCGGCATAACTTTTCCGATCATACATATAAGTCTTGGGGCTCCCGACATCCCCGACCTGATCTTCAAGATATAGCCTATCGCCATTAGGAATAATTGTTTTTTCCACCCATGCCATTTTGCGTTTGATAAAACCGTCGTACTTTCTGTCTTTCAACCGCACAATGAGAATACCTTCGTAGGCCTCGTCCTCCTTACCGGCAAAAAGAAATAGTCGGCCGGTCAAAGGATCAACGGAATAAGACGGTATCTCCGCAGTATCCCTCAAAGAGGCCAATTTTGGGCTAACAGAAGGATCAGCCAATAATTCGTCCACGATATTCCCCGAACTAAGAACGACGCTTCGACTTGAATCTATTACGATGTAATCAGACCACCAGCTTAGAGCATAGGGTTCATACGCCCAGAGTCTTTCAGCAGGCAGGACGAGGACTATCCCCAAAACAACACACCTCAAACAAGAGTTGAGCGAAGTATTAGCCACATGGCTCCTTAACGACAAGTATTTGGGTCCCATGATAAACTCTCCTCAACATATCCAATATTATCAGTCAATTTAGGCTTAGATTGCCAAATCCCCTCACATGTATAAAAATTTGTGGGCACAAACGAATATTCTCGGCCTTTATTATAGCGCCGAATTGCCTCATTTCGAAGTCTTATCTGCGGGGCGGAATCATCCTCATTCCATTTCCTTTCTCCAAGTGGAGGCGGAAGAGTACTGAAGAAGGATACTTTTTCCTCTAGTGTTTGATACTCTTCTGCTGTCAAAAAATCCTTTTGCTGCGCTAATTCCTGTTCAGCAATCTGATATTGTCTACTTCGCATACTGTCCGCAATTTTTTTTGCGACGATTTCTGCCTGCACAGAACCTTTAGGAGCCCCCCTCCCATTAACAAGAAGTGTCAAATTATCCATTATACACTCATACAGTAGGCTGTTCGCTCCGAATCTGGTATCCATTTCATATTTATGATGATTTTTAGCGCCCTCCTTCTTCCAACCATATATCTCTATGCCTTTAGAAACGTTGTATTTCCAATCCCAGGCCGCACGACAATGTTTTTCCATCGGAGAGACGTCTCTAACCTGAAACAGGCCAATATCCTTTTCGTTGCAGGCATACGGCATCCCGTCACTTTTACGAAATTGAGTGTAGCGGCTCTCTTGGCAGACGATCTTTTCCATTATTTCGACATCCTCTTGTTGGCCAAGCGCATCTAATTGACTTTTGATCTCGAGCATTACGACCACCCTATCAGGATTCATGCCGCGAATCACACCACTCTCCGACTTTTCTCTGACCTCCCCCTTACATTTTGAGTCGAATTTCAAAGAGTACTTACCCCCGAATATCCCGCCTCCCGAATATTGAACAGGATCGAAGTAGATGCCGTGAGCGGACTTTGGCCTCTCTGGATAGTCGCAATGGACCTCATTATAGTGCCATGACGCCTGGAATGTCCATTCGCCGGGAGTTTTAGAGGTCGCCGTGAATGGCGGCATCTCCGGCTGCGCGCTTATCGTCCAATCGGTCTGCGCCACGTTTATTTCTGGCGAACAATTCTCCTTCGCACACTCCCCTGTCCGGGCCGCATATTCGCGTTCAAGAGCCGCCAATTCGCTCTTTAGCCCCTCCAAAGCACCCTTGGCAGCGGCTCTTTCATTCAGGGCGGGCCTCAGCGCCGCGTCCAGGCGCGCCAGTTCGGCCTCCGCCGCGGACTTTACCGCGTTCTGAGTCCGCTCCTCAGGAGTTTCATGCGCCCCTTCGTACTTCTTGCGGTATTCCCGGAGACGCGCCTCATAGGCTTCCCGCGTCAACCGGCAGATGTCGCCATCCCCGGACAGTTTCATCTGCGCGGTCACGCTTTTATACGCCCGGTCGAATTCCGCGCGGGCTCCGCCCAAAGACACACCGTTCATTATGCCGGAAGCCGGACAACCGACATTGGCCGGACGGCACTCAAAAAAACGCAGAGACATATTGACGCAGGCCTTCAGGTCCCTGAGGAGCTTCAGTCTGGCCGCGAACAGTTTATTGAGGTTCCCCAGCAGCTGCCGGCGGTCGCGCTCGGCGCCGCCGCAAATTTCCGCGGAAGTGCCGCGCGGGCAGTCCATCCTGCCGAACCCAGGACCGAATTGCCCCGCGGCCGACTCCGTCTGCCGGATATCAGCCTCCAGTTCCCGCAGGAATTCATCCTTTTCAGGTTTCAGTTCCAAAGCGGAGCCGAATTTCTTACCGACTCGGCCTTTTCTCATGACCGCCAGTTTTGTTTCCGCATCCGACCGCCTTTTATCCGCCGTGGCGCGCTCCTGTTTCTGCGAATCCCTAGCGTTCTTTTCCGCGGCCTCGGCAGCGGCCAACCTTTCCTTGGCGGCGGACAGTCCTCTCTCGGTCGAACGCAGGTCCTGCAGCGTGGCTTCGGCTTTGGCACAATCATCATCGGCGCCGCCCAGCAAACTGCCCAGCCCCGGGGTCCCCTCGCTGGCGCTCAACAGGTCACGGGCGCTCTCTGCACCTGCGGACACAGATAACACCACAAAGAGACACGGCAGAACGAGCGGCAAACCCGTCCGCAGGATACTGCTTCTCACGGTCATTTGGCGGTCTTCGATTTAAGTTCAGCCAGGAACTTTGTATCCTCTTTGATCTTTTCCTTCAGGTCCGAGGCGGCGGCCAGCAGGAAGTAGGCGTTGCCTATGGCGTCTATCTTGTTATAGGCGTCCATCAGGCGGTTGCCTTCCTCTTCCAGCGCCTGCGCGCGCATTTCCATGGGCATGGCCTGCTTGTCGGCCGCGCCGTCTATCTGCCCGGCTTCGTTCTGCGCCGCGGCGCTCTCCTTATTGGCGGCCTTCTGCTGGTAGTTCACCAGGAAGGAGAGCGTGGGCTGGGCCTTCGAGAAAGAGAGCGCCGATGTCGGGTCCATGGAGGCGGCGTTGGAGAGCAGGCCAAAGACGTCGCCGAAGAATTCCGCCGTGCCCTGGTTGAACTCGGCGCGGCCCAGGATCTCCCGCGATTTGGCGGAGGCGCTCCCCCGGACTATGCCGGCCTGCTCGCGCAGTTTCCTGGCTTCGGCGTATTTTCTTTCGGCCGCCTGCCTTACCAGGGCGGCCTTGCGCTGTATGGACTCGGCCAGTTTCTTCTTCTCGCAGGAGATCCCGCAGGGTACGGGATCCAGGGCTAAAACGGGGACCGCGCAGCAAGCCAGGAGGATCGGCAAGGACAGTAGTTTCAGGGTTTTCATTTGCTCACCTCCCGGGGCAGCCTGGCGAAGGACCAGGCGATATAGAAACTGGCGGCCTTGTACCGCTCCTCCAGTTTACCGAACAGGGCCTCGGCGTCGGATAGGTTGGTCTCGGCCTGTGTTTTCATGCCCTTGAACTCGTCCAGGGCTTCCCTGGCGGCGGCCGACCCCTTTTCGGGTATCTCCAGGTTAAGTCCGCCCAGAGCCTCCACCCCGAGAATGGCGGAAGTGAGCTCGTCCGTTTCCAGGTCGTCGCGCAAACGTTCGCCCACCTTGGAGGAATCGGCGAGTATGGAATTGCGCTGCTTGATGACGGCGTATACGGTCCCGAGCTTCTGTTTTTCGTCAATAAGACCGGCAAAGCCGGACAGGGCTCCGTTCATGGCGGCGGCGTCGGGCTGGGCCGGCATAACCCCGCTATACGCGTCGCAGGAAGTCTGGCCCTTGGCCAGGGCATAGAGCTTATTGCGGAAGCGGTCCGCTTCCGCAGGCGCCGTCCCGACCGCGGAGAGTTTAGCGGCATAGGCGGCCGCGCAGGCCATTTTTCTGGAGAGGTCGTCCTCCTTCAGCACACGCTTCACCAGTTCCCCCGGGTCCGCGCCGCCGGAAGACGGCTCCTGAGAACTGCCGGAAAGCCTGGCCTTTGCCTCGGCGGCATGCCTGCCGGCGGGGAACAATCCCAGATACGCCGACATCGGCGACCGGCCGGAAAGCCGCTCGGCGGCGGAGAACAGTTTATCGTCCAGGATGGAAACCACTTCGGCCCGGCGCGCGGAGGCGGGGTATTTCAGCAGGTGAAAGTAGGCGTACTCCGGGAACTTCTCGCTCCTTGCCAGCTCGAACTCCCAGTTTTCGATGTTAGCCCTAAGGTCGGCCACGTTCTCACAGGTATCGTTCTGTTCCAGGAAATTATAGGCCAACTGGATGTTGGAGATGGACGCCGCCCGCTGACAGGCCAGTTTCCTGGCCTCTTTCAGATGGCTGCCCTGAGGGTATTTACGGATATACCCGGAATAACTCAGCGCGGTATCATACTTACAGGTTTCCTGCCATTCCAGTTCGTCTATCCGGTCCTTGGCCTTGGAGACATATTTCTTATCGTCAGGGAACTTTCGGATAAGGGCCTCGTATGCCGGCACAGTGTCCGTGGCGGATGCGTTATCCCAGTCGCGTATCGCCTTGGAGGGCATACACGCTCCCGCCAGAACGATCAGCATCGCCGCGCAGAATAGGCGCGGCATGCCGCGCATGTTGTTAACCTTCATATCTCCCCCTAACAAGTTTTATGTTTCCGGATTACTTTACAAATTTTCCCCAAATAGCAGGGTTCTTAATGGCGCAGGCGCATGTGGCCGGCGTCGCGCTTGTAATGACACTTAATGATCTCGGCCAGGATGGAAACGGCTATCTCACCGGGCGCCTTACCGCCCAGGTTCAGGCCTACCGGAGAGTGCACCCGCGGGTCCTTGAGCGGGTAAAGCTTTTTTTTGCCGAGCAGGCGGAAGATCTCCCCCACTTTGTCCT
>Ga0209016_1002107_pt1 | contig 14135 bp, 14 predicted proteins | sample EPASupsiteSAE305_FD_187265 | JGI IMG/M metagenome (GOLD analysis project Ga0209016, IMG submission 187265) | Bioremediated contaminated groundwater microbial communities from EPA Superfund site, New Mexico - SAE3-05 (SPAdes) (version 2) | ecosystem: Environmental > Aquatic > Deep subsurface >...
GAGAGGACAAAGAAGCAAACAAAAAGAAGTCGTCCAAACGAATCCCAATCGAGCATGTAAATGCCAAAATTAAAGCTTTTAAAATTGTTGCTCAAAAGTATAGAAATAGACGAAAAAGATTTGGTTTACGATTTAATCTAATTTGCGCTTTGATAAATTGGGACAGAGGATTCGCTGTTCCTTGATGGGTTATGCAAGAAGTCTAATATATGCTTAAATCGGATTAATTTGATTTTACTTATTTACTCAAGTTATAAACGTCAACAAAGCTGTTTTCACACTTTCTTTAGTCTTTGAGGCGTTTGGATCTGACACACTTTATAGACAAAATCATATCTTAGTTTATGAAAAAAGCTCTCTTTGTCCCAAAACTCGGCATACATGACTTTTAGCTCCTCCTCTTTTTTTTGTTCCATGATGTCAATATTCTTAGATAAACACTCCCCTTTATCATATAAAAAATCATTATATTTATCTTCATCTTCCGTCAATGCCTGAGCAAACTCATTTAGCGCATTAAAATAATTTTTATTTTCAAAAAGCTTATCGATCATGCAGATCTCAAAAGCTCTTTTTGTGCTGATAGGCAAGCACTCGTTTAAAAGTTTATCCGAGATCTCTTTTGTAACTCTTTTTTCCAAAATATAGGTATGATATTCGCTTCCGCTCAAACCTAAAGTTTTGTAGTGAGGGTTTAAAACAACTCCATCTTGTGCAACTGCATAGTCACATGCAAGAGCCAAAAAAACTCCGCCTGCTCCAGCATTTTTACCCAGAGATGCAACGGTAATAACATCATCTGCACATAGTATGGATTTTACGACATCGTTCATTGCATTTATGTTACTCCAGCCGTCTTCTCCTTGTTTTTGAGAGTCTTCAAGTATATTTAGATGTATTCCGTTGCTAAAAAAATCCGCTCCACCCATCAAAACAACTACTTTATGGCTCTCTTTTAGATACTCAAAAGCATACTTTAGTCTTATGCACTGTTCAGAACTCATAGCACCGTTATGAAAATTAAAGTACATGTAACATACATCAGAGATGCTTTTGTAGCTAATCTCATGAAAAGTTTTCTCTCCATACTCCACAACAAGAGGAGTACGAACCTCTTCTACACCCTTAATCCTCTCTTTTAAAACATAAGTAGAGGGAAGTTTAAACCTGCCGACTTCTAACATGTGGCTTATCCATAAAGCTCCATCAATAGTTCCGATGCAAACAGCACCGTCTCTTTTGGCAATTATCTCTTTTGGATCTCCTTTTAAACTCTCCTCTTCCCACGCACCGAAAAGGTAACACTCTACTCCCAAAAACTCATCTTTTACACCGGGAAAACTATCGCTTACATGTATCTTTTTTATGATCTCTTTTGTCGTATCTCTTTGCCAGTCTATGGCTCTCTCATTTTGTGTTAAGTATACGTGCATTTTGGTTTTTAGCTGGGGAGTGGATTTAAACTCACTATCATTCAAGTTTTCAAGCAAAATTTTGAGTGCTTTTGAAGTAGCATTTGCCACCTCGTTTCTGTAGAGTGAAGCCTTGTATGTATCTCTCATGTTAAAGCTTGCTTGTGCGTATATATCTCCACCGTCAAACTCTTCGTTGGCTCTAAGGATGACGACTCCCCACTCTTTTTTATCATCCCTTATGGCATGATCTAGTGCATTATGACCTCTATCGCCTCTGATACCGGGATGAAGTATAAAAGTGGGCGTATTTAAAAACAGCTCTTTTGGAATGTACTTTTTTAAGTAGGGGCAAAAGATGATATCAGGCTTAAATCTTTGCACCTCTTCTATCATCTCTTTATCACTTGTCGAAAACTGCACCGAGACTACATGTCGCATATCTCTAAGCTCACAAAAAACTCTTTGGCTCAGGGAGTTAAAGGCAGATACTATTAGAAGAATTCTCATTACTTCGAAAAACTTTTTATAATTTTAAATATGCCAAATCTTCGTAATATTCGCTCTTTAGCGCTTCTTTGATATAGATTTGATGATTTTCGATTTTTGGCAACATTTCAATGAGCAACTTTTTTAAATTCGGCAAGTAGTTTTGGATAATATCCCAAACCATACTTTCATCTATACCCCTGTAGTTATGTGAGATTTTATCTCTCATAGCAGAGATATTTTTCCAACTAATGCCATCGGAACTCTTAAGAGCATCATCAATTTTTTTGTTCTCTTCACCAATAGCGATAAGCAAATTAACAGTAGCATTGAAATTTAGCTGTTTGTTTGCATAAAAAAGCTCTTCTTCATTCTCAAAATCCTTAGAGTAGTAAAAAATCTTCTCTATCGCTTCAAGAATAGTTAAAATGTAAGTTATATTTTTACTGCTAAACATAGATAAAATCCCCTTTTGCATCAAACTTTACCAAAGGATTGAGTTTTTTAAAATTCATCAAATCAACCTTTGTATGCAGCTTTTGGGATAACTCCTCTTCAAGCCTCAAGTACTTCTCAAAACTCATCTTACAACCATCTTTTAATATATAGGCTATATCAATATCACTATCTTCTCGGTTCGCTTCTTTGGCAAAAGAACCGAAAAGTACAAACTGAGCGATATTAAAATCACTTTTTTTATCTTTTAAAATAGTTACAATTTCATTTTTGTTCATCTGTTGTCTCCTTGTCCAAAATATCTACAATCTCTTTCAAATTTTTATCATCAGCATAAAAATATTCTTCCAAAAGCGGCTTAATTTTGTACTCTTTGACAAACGCCAAATCATCATCATTTTCTATCTTCATAAAATAGCTATGCCCAAGCATGTAATCTTCATTTAGATTATTTTTTATAAACACATTTAGAGCATTAAACAACTCTTTCGCCTTTACATGTAAAATCAAATCTTCATTTGGCTTCATCTTCAAAAATGTAAACCTTCGTCTTAATGCGATGTCGATTGTAGCTATGGATTTGTCAGTAGAGTTCATAGTCGCTATGATATAGAGGTTTGAAGGCACTTTGAACTTCTCTTTTGAATATGGAAGCGTTACTTCGTAAATATCTCTTTTATCCTCTTCTATAAGCGTTATAAGCTCTCCGAAGATTTTAGAGATATTTCCTCTGTTTATTTCGTCTATAACTATGTAGAAGTTTTTTTCTTCTTTATATTCAATAGTTTCAACTACATTCTTACATAAAGTATATAATATAGAGTTATATCCATACATATATTTATCAAAATTAGTTTCTAGTCTTTCTAAATTTCTATTCTTTATATCATCTAATGAAATGATACCATTCTTGAGATTTTTTAATAATTCAATAAAAAGTTTTTTTGGAATAGGTACGACTTTGTCATCTCTTTCTTTTTTAATATTGATTAAATCATTCGTAACACTTTCAATAATATATGAGCTTCTATCAGATTCAACTTTTCTACTTATTGAAAATATATCATTTATATTTATTTTTCCTAATGAATTATTAACAATATTTTTAAAAATACCATCTTCTAGTTTTATATCTCCATTTTCATTTGGTCTAAAACCCTCTATAAAATCCTCATAAGAGTAGCTTTGATGGAAGGTTACAAACTCAACTCTGCCCTCTTTTTTTATACTCTCAAAAACATCATTTTTTAAATCTACATGTTGATTTTTTGAAACGACATCAAAAATTTCATTTTGGCTTTTGCCCTCTTCTATCATGGAGATTAGATTTTTATAATTATGAGTCTTTCCAACGCCAGGAGCACCGTAGAGAATTATATTTTTGACTTCTAAATCATTTGAAATTTTATTGTATAAATTATTTATCCTATCAATATTAATATCCAATATTTCAATAATATTAGATATTGCTTCTTCTGATAGCGATTCTGTTTTTGTTTCAAATGCTTTATTTTCAGGATAAACTAAACACTGAATATTTTTATGATTTGTGTAATAATTAATATTCAAAAAAAAATGTTCCCGTGTTGTTATATTATTTGAAAAAACCAGTTGGTTCCAATTTCTATTGCCACTCCAACCAAAGTTTTGTGATATTTTGTATCCTCTGTAATATAGACTATCGCTAATATCAGACCTGTCTGTATTTATAAACTTTTGAATTATTTCTTTTAATTCTTCTTTGTTTAAGTTTTTACTCATAATAACTCTCCTATTCTATTTTTAATCTCTTCAATATACTCTTCAAAACCATCTCTATCAAAATCCAATTCAATGCTTTTCATTTTTAACACCGCTTTTTTATAGTTTTTACCTAAAATTATAGCTTTATCAATTACATCTAAATGTTTTGGATATAAAAGCATAGTCGTATTGATATTTTCAAAGTTATTAGCATACACATACATTTGATATCTATCATCTCTATCTGCTATTTTATTTTCTTGTATTATCTTGTATTTACAGTCTATTATTATATTTTTACTTCTGACAATAATATCCGGTTTTAAATACAACTCTCCAAATTTTTCACTTTTATTTGGTACTTCCACATCATCATACTTTTCTTTTACAATTCTAGCTATAAATTTTTCAAAAAGCATATTCATGTCAAACAAGAACGCAAAACTCTTTTTATCTTTTGCAAACAGCGGAATAGATTTGTTTAACAGCAAAAGCGCAAACTCAAAACTATCTCTGTATCTCAGGTTTAATCTATGAAAATTGATTTTAAGAGTGTTGATGTCAAACTGTTTGTACTCTACCTCATCGAGTGCTAGTTCACACTGTTTTAAAAGCTTTTTGTTTCTTGTATATGGAAGCAGTGCTTTTAGTGCAAATAGGAAAAATTGGTTTAGCGTGTTGTTCATACTAAACTCGTCAAATTCGCAGTAAATTTTGTTTTTTACATGGTTGTATTTTAGATTTTCATTTATAAGATATTTGCCTCTTAGAGTCGTGAGATTGTCCTGCTCGGTTATATACTCTTTGTAAATACCTCGCCCAAACTCTTTAAACAACCTTTGTGCAAAAAGCTGTATAAAAACTTCTAAAATATTATGTTTTTCATTTTTGCATGAAGCTATATCTTCGTTCTCTAGCTTTATATCATAAGCGTACATCAACATGTAGATAAAAATATCAAGGTTTTGCTCATCATTATTATTGGCTATTTTAGGGAGCAGATAAAAATCTTTATCTCCAAAATTGAGTATGCCGCAATATTGTTGCGATTTTAAAATATTCCAGTCTAGTTTAAAATATTTATGAAGCAGCGGAGTATTTATTATGTACTCTTTTAAGTTTTTTTCTTTTACTTCGCTATATTCATAGATTGTATTCACAAAAGATTCCCATACTTATAGTAAGCCGAACACGCTCCCTCGCTGCTTACCATACAGCTTCCGATGGGTGATGATGGTTTGCATGCAGTTCCAAAGAGAGTACATTCAGGAGGGTTCGCCATGCCCCTTAAAATGTCTCCGCAGATGCAGAGTTTATGGTCTTCTATCTCGCCAAGCGGTAAAATATCTTTGTAGATAATCTCTGCGTCATATGCCTCAAACTCAGGTTTTAGTTTGAGTCCGCTTTTTGGGATGTTTCCCAAACCTCTCCATTTAAAAAGCTCTCTTTGCTCAAAATAGGTATCCATAAGCTCTTGAGCTTTAAGGTTTCCATCATAAGTCACAACTCTTTTGTACTGGGTTTCAAGGGAGCATCTGCCCTCTACAAACTGTTTCACTAACATACTGATTGCTTGCATAACATCAACAGGCTCAAAACCCGAAACTACTACTGGGCGGTTATAGTCGCGTGGAAACTCTTCGTAGATCTTGCTTCCGCTTATCACGCTTACATGTGAGGGTCCTAAAAAAGCGTCTATTTTGTTGTTGTAACTGTCTACATGTACATCTCTGCTTTTTATAAGCTCTCTCATAACTTCGGGAACTCTTACATGGTTTATGTGGAAAAAAATATTGCAGATACCCTCTTTTATAACACTCTCTAAAAGTGCGGCACTCATGGGTGTCGTAGTCTCAAATCCTATGGCAAAAAAGATGATTTTTTTAGTCGGATTTTGGCGAGCGATTTTTAAACAATCAAACGGGGAGTAGACAAACCTTACATCAGCGCCTCTGCTTCTTGCATCTTGCAGACTTCCTTTGCTTCCCGGCACTTTTATCATATCTCCCAAAGTAACCAAAATCACATCTTCTTGCATACTTAAAATGTATGCATGGTCAATTCGCTCTTTTGGTATGATGCATACAGGACATCCAGGACCGTGGATAAATTTGATATTTTTAGGCAGAAGTTGAAGTAGCCCGTACTTCATGATGGTGTGTGTATGTCCGCCGCAAACTTCCATGATGTTTATGGGAGATTGTAGCTTTTTGGCATCCTCTTCTATAAGCTTTGCATAAGCTTTGATGGTAGGAGCGTCTCTAAAGCCGTCATATAAGTTTTTTAATTCTAGTTGCTCCATCAAAGCGAATCTTCTCCTAAAATTGCCATCCGCTTATCATCTTCGTTCATCCTATCTATGATGTCTCTATAGATCTCCAAACTCTCCAACGCTTCTTGCTCATCAATTTTTTTCATAACAAACCCTATGTGCAAAAGAACGAAATCGCCGATTTGTAGATCTTCATCTCCAACTAGAGCCAGACTAGCCTCTCTTTGCACACCCATGGTATCGACTGTAGCGATAGAATTCTCTTTATCTATCTTAACAACTTTTGATGGAATGGAGAGGCACACTAACGCATCTCCATTTTAAACTTGATCCACTGAGCAACTTTTTTCAGTGACGCTTCATCTTTTGTGCTGACTTCAAGGATATCGACACTTGGATTTAACTTTCTCGCAGCCTCTTTCTCTTTTTTGATGTCATATTCAAAATGCGGGAGCAGATCTACTTTCGTAAATAAAATCAAATCCGCTTTACGAAATATAACCGGATATTTCGCAATCTTGTCTTCGCCCTCGGGAATGCTTACCAAAACTATGTTTAGGTGACTTCCCACATCATAACTGGCAGGACATACGAGGTTTCCTACATTTTCCACAAAACAGACATCTACGCTATCTAGATCTATGTGATGAAGTGCTTTGTGAACCATAAACGCATCAAGATGGCAAGCTGAACCGGTTTGGATCTGATGAGCCTGTATGCCTTTTGCCGTTAGTCTATCGGCATCGCGGCTAGTTTCCAGATCTCCTTCTATAACGCAAAATTTAAAAAGATCCAGATCCGCAAACGCTTCTAAGAGAGCCGTTTTTCCGCTTCCGGGGCTGCTCATAAGATTTATGCAAAGAACATCGTGAGAGTTGAAATGTTCTCTGTTATGTTCTGCTTCATGATCGTTTTTATCCAAGATCTTAGCGATTACGGATATGGTTTTGGGATCGTTTAACTGAGGATTGTCATGCAGATGGCTATGTTTATGCGGCTCTTCATGATGATGGTGTTTATGAGAATCTCCGTGATGGTGATGATGCTCGTGGGAATGACTCTCTTCGTGGGAATGACTATGTTCTACTATACTGCAACCGCAATCTTTACACACATCTTTTCCTTTGTTATAGCACACATTTTTATGGCAAACATTGTACCATCACTTTTAAAAATGTCTCTTAAAATTTTCAATATTAAAAAAGAGGTATTTTTTTTTCATTATCAACCGCCTTTCACGTTCACAAAAACAGATCAATCAATATTGTCGGCGATAGAATCCTTATCTCTTCAAAAGCGTTTAACCCGATATTTACAAAGATCTAAGGGTGGTTTTATTATAATGACATCTATTTAAATAAAAGAGAGTAGATGAGCTGGTTAAAATTTTTTGAACCTAAGATGAAATTAAAACACTCTTTTGGAAGAGGGATAAATGCAGATCTATCCGAAAATGAAGAGGAAGAATTCAGCAAATCTTACGAAGCATTTGAAGCCAAAGATATACTAAAAGGGTATGAATACTTTTTTAAATCTCTTGAAAACTACTCAAACGGCATCTCAAACAAAAACATCATAACCACGCATGAAGCAGATAGACTAAACTTTGAAATATTTCAAGGCAGTGCTAAAATAAGCGGTACGATTACAAAAGAAAATCTCTATGCAGAAGCCATTCTTACAAAAAAATCATCTGCAAACGTGGCTCTTAAACGGCTGATTTTAGAGAGAAACTATCAACTTACCTATGCTTACTATTTTAGCGACGACGAGTATATAAAACTAAAACTTTTTCTTGACAACATCACCATGAATCCGCAAAAAGTCTTCTTTCCGCTAAGAGAGATTGCGCTTAATGCCGACTTTGACAAAGAGTATACAAAGAGTGAATTTTTGGATATTCCGATAGAAGACATAGAGCATTTAACGGTTATGAATGAGTCTGAACTTCAACTTAAATATGATTTTTTGCATAGATGGATAGATGAGGCGACGGCTAAAATATCGACATTGCCCTCAAACGACAATGCGGCAATGCAATCTTTTATACTTCTTTATCTTATTTTTAAAATCGACTACTTGTTGGTACCAAAATATGGGATATTTCAAAAATCAAGTAAAAAGGTTCAGGAATATTTTAGCGATGAGAATGTAACCGTAGAGGCAAAAAACGAGGAGATAAGGGTTTACATAAATAAACTAAAAGAGATGGATTTTGAAGAGTTTAAAACAAATTTTTATAATGCAAAATATACCTTTAACCCGCTTGAAAAAACATCTCAAGAAGAGATTGAAGTTTTTATAACAGAATCTCTCGCAAAAATAAGATGGTACAAAAATAACAGGTACAATCAGGTAATTCCAACCATGTACAACTATGTGGCACTCTATATTTTATACAATTACGGGTTGCATGTTGTCTTGAAAAATCTGCTTCATACTTTAGTAGAGATTCAAGATCCGGATTTTTTTACTTCTCTTGGCTATACTCCGCTCTACAACAAAGAGAACTCAACTTTTGCAAAAAGAGCGATTATCTCACGAATAGATGATATTATTGCTCCGCATCAAAGCCGATTTAAGCTTCTAAAACCTTTTGGCGAAAAACTCAACTTTACATCGCTAAACGAGTTCAGCAACAGCTTTTATCTGCAGATAAAAAATCTTAATTTCGAAGAGATCTAGACGTGAATACACAGCTTATACTGGAAACTTATATCGAAAATATCATACAAATTATGACGCCCTATGGAAGCGGAACAGGCTTTATCATAGGAGATCTCATAGTCACAAACTCACATGTTGTCTCCGGCATGAAAGAGGTCGTCATCAGTGCAAAAAAGATAAAAAGAAACATCGCAAAAGTTGTATATGACGATGCCTATTTTGATCTTGCATTTATAAGCTATAGCTTTGAAACACCGAAAAACCCTCTTATTTTATCTACAAAAGGGGTTGAAGACGGCGATACTACCATAGCAGTCGGTCATCCATACGGACTCAACTACAGCGCAACCGAGGGAATAGTTTCAAAAGCTTCAAGAATTTACGGTGAGCTAGAATATGTGCAGATTGATGCTGCAATAAACCCAGGAAACAGCGGAGGACCTCTTCTAAATACAAGCGGCGAAGTGATAGGCGTAAATACTTTTATCATACAAAACTCAAACAACTTAGGCTTTGCGCTTCCCTACTATTATGTAGAAGAAGCACTCAAAAGCTATAAGAGTCTTGGTTGCCAAAATATTATAAAATGCCCGTCATGTAAAAATTTGATTGATGAAAAAGAGATCAAAAATGATTATTGCCCAGCATGCGGCATTAAATTAGAAGTGGCAAAACTGCGAAGAAAAGGGTACAATCCAACAGGAAGCACAAAACTTATTGAGGAAATTCTGGCATCTTTGGACGTAAATGTTACCTTAGCAAGAAGGTCTCAAGCTTCATGGAGAGTTGATTACGGAACTGCTCGAATAGAGATAAACTACTATGAAAACGGCATTATCATAGGCGACTCAAAACTGTGTGTTATTCCCAAAGAAAACATATCGCAAATTTATGACTATCTGCTTGAAGAGAACAAAAGACTCTCCTACTTGAGATTTTCCATCAATGAAAATTTTATCTACCTCTCATATTTGATAGTTGATTCATCATTGACACAAAAAGAGGGAGAGGTGGCATTTAAGAGACTTTTTGAAAAGTCAAACGAATATGATGATATTTTAATTAACAAATTTAATGCCACAAAACAAAAACGAGATGAAGAGGATTAAAAAATGAGTAAATTTTTAGAATTCAATATAAATTTAGATGGCTTTATAAATGAGCTAAACAAAAGAGTGGAAGAAAATAACAAAAAAACAGATGAACTCTTAGAAATAAAAGAGAAAACATATTTAAATTTTGTAAAACCGCTCGGCATGATGGATGAGTATTTAGAGCAGTTTTTTACACCGCTATCACACATTAATTCGGTTAAAAACACGGATAAAACTCAGCAGATCTATGCCGACTCTCTGCCAATCATAACCGAATACTCTACAAAACTCTCACAAAATTTGAATATTTATAAAGCATACAAAGAGATCTACTCAAATGAAAAAAATTTAAATCAAGAACAAAAAAGAGTTTTAGAGTTAAATATTCAAAACTTTGAGCTAAGCGGCGCACATCTGGATGAAAAAACAAAAGAGAGGCTTCAAGAGATAAACATACGAAAAAGCGAACTCTCAAACGAATTTTCGCAAAATGTTTTAGATGCTACTTCTGCTTATGAGTATATTATAACGGACGAGAGAGATGTAGAGGGCATACCGCATAGTGATCTCTTAGATGCAAAATTTGAAGAAAACGGAGTTACAAAATATAGATTCACGCTTCAAATGCCATCATATATTGCATACATGACTTATGGAAAAAATGAGAAGATCAGAGAAGAACTTTACCGTGCCTATGTAACGAGAGCTCCGCAAAATGAGCATATTATAGATCAGCTTTTAGCCCTTAAAAATGAGATGAGCAGACTTTTGGGATTTCCTAGTTACGCTGCTTATTCGCTTGCAAGCAAAATGGCAAAAGATGAAAAAAGCGTTATAGACTTTTTGGAAAAACTGCTAATGAACTCCAAAGAACAGGCTCATGCTGAGATAAAAGAGCTTCAAGAAATGACTCATAAGCAGCTTTGCAGCTTTGATACGGCTTACTATAGCGAATTGCTCAAAAAAGAGAAGTACGATATAGATGAAGAACTTTACAGAGTATATTTTGAGCAAATGAGCGTTTTAAATGGAATGTTTGATTTTCTAAACAAACTCTTTGGGATTACTTTTAAAAAAACAGATGAAAAACTTTGGGATGAAAAGGCATTTTCGTATGATCTTTACATGGAAGATAAGCTAAAAGCCAGACTATATCTAGATCTAGAAGCAAGAAAAAGCAAACAGGGCGGTGCTTGGATGAATAATTTTCAAACACATTGCATAGATGAAAAAGGAAATGAGCAGCTTGCATCCGCTGTTATAGTGTGCAATTTTCCACCATCATCAAAAAACAATCCCTCACTTTTAAGACATGATGATGTTGTAACTCTTTTCCATGAGATGGGACATGCACTCCACCATATGTTAAGCAGAGTAAATGAAAATGAGGTAAGCGGCGTAAATGGCGTCGAATGGGATGCGGTAGAGTTTCCGTCACAATTCTTGGAAAATTTCGCATACGAACCGCATGTGCTTAAACTCTTTGCAACTCACCATGAAACAAAAGAGATAATTCCGGATGAAATGATAGAGAAACTGGTACGCACCAAAAACTTTCTCTCTGCCTCAGGAATGCTTAGACAACTGGAATTTTCTATCTTTGACTTTAAGCTTCACACAGAACTCTATCAAGGCGATGAAGTTCAAAATCTGCTAGACTCCATTAGGGAAGAGTCGGCACTGATAAAACCACCGTCATATAACAAGTTTCAAAATGGATTCTCTCATATTTTTGCAGGCGGTTATGCTGCAGGATACTACAGCTACAAATGGGCTGAAGTGCTAAGTGCCGATGCATTTTTTAGCGTGGTCGATGAGGGGATATTTGGCTCTGAGATAGCAAAAAAATATCTAAACATAGTTTTAAGCAAAGGCGGATCTTTGAGCATGGAGAAGCTTTTTAAAGAGCTTATGGGCAGAGAGCCAAATCCTAATAACTTACTGAGACTAAATGGAATTACGCTATGAAAACACTTTTTTTACTTTTTACACTTTTTGCAACTCTTTTTGGAGATAAAATTTTGACACTAGCAACATACAATGTAGAAAATTTATTTGACCTAGAAAAAAACGGTACAGAATATGAGGAGTATATTCCTAATAGCACCTCAAACTGGAATCAAAGAAACTACAAGATAAAACTTGAAAATATCTCACATGTTATCAAAGAGATGGATGCGGACATCATAGCTTTGCAAGAGATAGAAAATCTTCAAGCACTTATGGATCTAAGATTTGCACTAAAACAAAAAGGACTTTACTATCAATACTACTCAATTGCAGATAAAAAAGATACGACCGTTAAAGTAGCACTTCTTAGCAAAATTCCTTTTTTATACTCAAAAGAGTTAAGTGTAACACTGACAAATGAACATAGAAATATTTTAGAGGCAAAATTTAAAATTGAGAATCAAGAATTATATATATTTGTAAACCACTGGAAAGCAAAATCAGGACCCGAGAGTAAAAGAGTAGTCTCTGCGAAAGCCTTAAAAAAGAGGATAGAAGAGATAGGATATGACAAAAATATTATCTTACTGGGTGATTTTAATTCAGACTATGAAGAGCATATAAAATTTGCAAGAAATAGAAAGCATAATGATACTAACGGCATAACCGGAATTAACCATATTTTAGGGACTATCAATCAGCAAGAAAATATCTCAAAAATCAGCAGTGCAAAAGAGAGTTTCTACAATCTTTGGTATGACACGGATAAGGAGAATAGATATACCCATATATATAAAGATAAAAAAGAGGCACTTGATAATATATTAATCTCTCAGTCACTTCTTCAAAATAGAGATCTCTCATATATAAAAAGCAGCATTACAAATTTCAACAAAAACTATCTCTTAAGTAAAAAAGGTGTAAATCGCTGGGAAATCTCTCAAGGCAGTATTAAAAAACATAAAGGGGAAGGCTACTCTGACCACCTGCCTATAATCGCGAAATTCAATATCAGATAATAGATCTGTTTATAATATCATGTTAATCAATGCGCAAGTAAAGGTATCAAAAACTTTTAGGCTTGCCAATCAAATAACTTACAGAAACTGCACTTGTTCTTTCTTCTCACAAGGCATGAGTAAAAAGCATAAAAGTTTTGGATACAACGCCAATTCAGGTTTAAAGTGCAACACTAGAGAGTAAAAATATTATGGATTGAAGAGAGAGGTTAGCTGCGATAAAATAAGATTCCAATCCGCGAAGATAGGGAAACTTATGAAATATAAACAACTAACCATGATGCTACGATATCAAATAGAAGCTTTAAAAAAAGAGGGTTTAAGTCAAAGAGCAATAGCTTTAAATATTTGTGTGCATCACTCAACAGTCTCAAGAGAATTAAAAAAAAACTCACTCGATAATAATGAGTACAATGCTGTAAATGCAACAATTAGTGCAAGATTAAGGTATCAGTATAAAACTAAGAACAGAAAGCTTACAAAGAAACATGTAGGCTTTATAAAAAAGTGTATAAAAGATGGGTTTTCTCCCGAGCAGATAAGTGGACGTATGGCACTTGAAAATTTAAAACCTTTAAGTTTTACTTTGCAAACCCATATCAGTCATGGCAGAGAGGACTTAATGAACATACTAACGGTTTAATAAGAGAATATTTTCCAAAGAAGATGGAATTTAAAAATATCACAGATGAACAGATTGTTGAAGTTAAGAACAAACTAAATCGTAGACCTAGAAAGATACTTGGTTATCAAACACCGGCAGAAGTCTTTTTAGATACAATTACGAAATCTTATGTAGCAGTTTAATCAGGTGTTGCACTTACTATTTGAATTGGCAAAATATAGTGATAGTTAATACTAAATTTAAATTATTTGTAATTAGATGATAGTTTTTTTATGATTATGTTGTAGGATTTGATTATAATATATTGAATAAGAAATGATCAACTAGGCAGCGACCTACGTTCCCAACCCTGCAAGGATCAGTATTATCAGCGATGAGAGGCTTAGCTTCTGGGTTCGGAATGGGGCC
>Ga0209016_1002108_pt1 | contig 14134 bp, 19 predicted proteins | sample EPASupsiteSAE305_FD_187265 | JGI IMG/M metagenome (GOLD analysis project Ga0209016, IMG submission 187265) | Bioremediated contaminated groundwater microbial communities from EPA Superfund site, New Mexico - SAE3-05 (SPAdes) (version 2) | ecosystem: Environmental > Aquatic > Deep subsurface >...
TGGATAATGTGTTGTTGAAGGTGCAAAGGCTGGTAGAGTTTGCGGATAAGAATAAAAGGGCTGAGATAGGTTTTATCTGTGATGATGATTTGAGTGTTTGAGTGTTGAAATCTCTCGGCAAAGTGTTTTTTGCGAGAGATTTTGGAAGTTTTTAGTGTGGGCGGTGGCTTTTTGTGTATTTTTCGTAAGCTAAGATAGATATGCCTATGGCAATAAACAATCCAGCAACGGCGATAATGGCAAAATTAATTTCACTCATCTTTAGTGTGGTCTATGCTTTGTGTTGTTGTGTGTTATGCGATAGTAATATGCCATCGCAAAAACTAGTGTTACCGTTGCGAACGCCGTGATGATGTATTCACTGCTCATCTTCTACTCCTTTTTGGTGTATGAGTAATCCAAATGCGATAATCAAAACCGAGACTGCTATCGTAATCAAATTGTTAAAAGTAAACCCGTTTTGTGTCACGGTAAAAAGCCCATTTGTAAAAAGCCCTAAACCGATGTCTCGTATGAGGGAACCTGTTGTTTTGTACATAGTGAAAGTATATCACACTTTTACCGTAAGAGCTGTAACCTTGATACTGAGGCGGTTTGGGCTGTGTTTAGTGTTGTAATCTTAGTGTAACTTCTTGATATCACATTTTGTGATTTCAAACTTGTTTTAAAAATCTGCTCCGATTTGAAATCGGGGGAGCGGTTTTTTGGCAGGATCTCTTCACCGCTTGATCGGTTAGCGGTTCTCTCATTGTTTGCTTCGTTCGCAGTGCTTCTGCTGCAGGATAATCTCTTTTATGGCTAATGGTATAGGTGTCACATGTCAGCAGGAGCTCGTCCCCGTACCCCCTTAGCCCCGTACCCCCTCCCTCAAGGACGGACAGCAAGTGTAATGAGTGCTCTTTTGTGTATTTGCATCAAGTGGGGGGATGTGGTGGTGGGGTTTTTGTGTGGGTTGTTGCGTTTCAGGGCTGTTTGGCTTGGTTTTGGGGCTGTTTGGCTTGGTTTTGGGGTTTTTTTGCCTATTTTTTGGCGGTTTGGCTTGGTTTTTTGGGGCTGTTTTTTCTGCAAAATGAGTGTGAAATCGTCTAAGATGGAACAGAAAAAGGCTCACTTTGTGCTTAAAATGTCGCTGGGTGTGGAAATGACTATTAACAATTAGTTAATTGTGCGGTTGAAACGGCGGTTGTGGAGTTGTGGCTGGTTATGTGTGAAGTGATGGGTGTGATGTAGTGGAGTGCTTGAGTTGTGATGTAGTGGAGTGCTTGAGTTGTGGAGTTGTGGAGTGCTTGAGTTGTGGAGTCCGGGCTGGTTATGTTTGAAGTGATGGGTGTGATGTAGTGGAGTGCTTGAGTTGTGGAGTGCCTATTTTGTGGGGCTTTGGTGTGAGACTGGTTAGGTCTGGTGTGTGCTGTGAGGGTGTGCCTACCCACCCTAAAACACTTTTTCACACCTACACTAAACACCGTGAGAAAAATTTTTAAAATTTCAAAATCATCTTTGTATAAAAAAACTCGGCTCTTCTCATAAAAGGTCTTAAGAAAACTTTTATATATTGTCTTTTTTGTTTGAAAAAAGTTCAATTTTTGGGCTAAAAAGTGGGTTGTTTTGGCGTTTTTCGCCTGATTACAACTCTTTTGATAAATGGGGGTGGGGGATGTAACGAGGTGCCCGGTGTCTTGCAAAAGCCTAAAAGCAGGGGGTGGGGGTTGTGTGATGGTTTGTGAGAGTTTTTTTAAGATTACACGTTACAGCTCTTTTTGATTTACTCTAACTTTTTTTTCTCTTTTTCTATCTTTTTTTATCTCTTTCTCTATATCTTATCTCTATTTTTATCTTTTTTTTTCTGGCATAAAGTATAGAAGAATAATGTAACTGATGTAACTTAAAGTAAAAAAACTCCGTTGTAGACGGTATTAGAGAGTGTTTTTTTTCCTTGTAACGTCATGTTTTCTTAAACTGATTGTTTTTTTTAAAAAAAGTGGGCTAAAACAGCGTAAAATGGGGAGTTGTTCAGGAAAAATTTGCTTCATTACGAGCCTTGTAATGAGCGTGTAATCGCACAAGTGAGACGAAAAAAGGCGGTTTTTTTGGCAATATATAAAAGTTTTCTTAAGTGATATGGAGCGGCGGAGTTGGTCGGTTGGTCGGATGGGTGGTTGGTCGGATGGGTGGTTGGGTGGTTGGATGGTTGGATGGTTGGATGGTTGGATGGTTGGATGGTTGGGTGGTTGGATGGTTGGATGGTTGGGTGGTTGGGTGGTTGGGTGGTTGGATGGTTGGATGGTTGGATGGTTGGATGGTTGGGTGGTTGGGTGGTTGGATGGTTGGATGGTTGGATGGTTGGGTTAGGCCGGTGTGGGCGGGGATAAATCCCCGTTTCCGTGGGTGGTGCTATTTGTAAAAACGTTCTGTAAACTCATCTTCTTCACTAAAAATCACTTCTTGTTTAAGCTTATGGCTATTGCCGTGAAGAGGTTTATTAGAAATCCCTCCGCTTTGCCAGAGTGGGTATTTGGCGTATGTGCATGACTTGGCGTTACACTCTCTGCAGATGTCGGCGTCGAATATGCTGCAGGTGAGGCAGGTTTTTTCTTGCGGTGTGTCTGGAGAATCGTTTGTTTCTTGCGGTTGAGTCGTTGTCTGTTTTTGCATTTTTTAGCCTTTTTTGTTTTCATCTTTTTTTAATATCCTTTTTTTGATTTCGCTCTTGTTCCGGTTGGTGAGACAGAACAAATGGAGTTGGTTGAACGAGTTGAACTTTCTTCAAGATACGATTCTTTTTATCTTTTCAAAAAAAGATAATTTAGGTATTTCCGAGTGTTTTTTTTTGCTCAAGTAACCAACTCTTTAGTTGTATTGCATTCCTGGCCCGAATGTTGTCAAGCTCTTTGTTCACTTCTCTTCCACAATCTTCACACAAAGTACTTATGAATTTTGTTTTGTAAATGCCAAGTAGTGAAACTGATGCTGATGCGTGCATCTTGCATCCACATATATCACATGTCATTGTTTAGCCTTTGTTTTTTTTTAAATCTGCATTTTTTCAAAACGGTATCTCCTCGTCTTCAATCAGCCCGTTGTCTTGTTGCGGCTCTGGTTGGCTTTTGTAAGAGGTGTATTGGTCATAGCCTTGTTTATACTGCTGTGGGTTTGAGTCTGAGTTTTGCTGTTGGTATGGTTGTGGGGTTTGTTGATACTGTTGTTGGTCGTGGTGTGGTGTGGGCGAGGATGAATCCTCGCTTGGGTTAGATGTGTCTTGTTTATGCCCGAGCATCTGCATACTCTCTACCGCTATGCTGTGTTTAGAGCGTTTTTGTCCATCTTTTTCCCATGTGTCGTATTTAAGTCTGCCCTCTACCAAAACTTTTGAGCCTTTTTTTAGGTATTGATTGGCTATCTCTGCACTTCTGCCGAAAAATGTGAGATCCACGAAACAGGTATCTTCTCTTTTTTTGCCGTTTGTCGTGTACTTATGGCTTGTTGCTATGCCCGTGCTTGCTATGGCTGTGCCGCCTTGGAGATATCGCATCTCTATATCTCTTGTCAGGTGTCCTACTAAGACTACTTTGTTAAACATTCCTCTGCTCCTCTTGTTTTTGGTTTTTTAAATTGTTATAATTCTTTTTGCAATTAAGATTTTCGTTTATTCGATGGAGTGGCAAGCAGGCTAAGAGGTTCGAAACTCTTAGCCTTTTTTTTTGCCCTCCAGAGAATAAACGAAAGGGGGAATTTATGGATAAGCTCTTAATTGCAATAACGCTTATGTGCATTTTTGCACCGTTGCTTCGGTGACGCCGAGGGGTTTTTACCCCTTGACCCCCTAAAACTCTTACCATGGTCTTCTCCTTTTTTGCCCAAATTCAAATCTATTTTTTGTCATATCTTTTTTGAAAGTGTAGTTTTGCAGGTAGCTTAATGCGTCGATAAGGTCATCGTGTTTACTTCGTGGAAACGTCAGCAGCTCCTCTTCTAGTTCACTCAAAAACTCTAGAGCCTCACAAAAGTGTATTTTTTTAGCACGGAAAAGGGGTTGTAAGGCAGAAATACGTTTAAACTTAGCATCTGGCACGTTTGAAGCTTTTATCTCGTCCAGCGGAAGATATGAGCCGTTTTCTTTTGCGAGTGTATCTAGGACGAAAAAGAAGCCCTCTACTCCTGCTTTGTTCTCTATGCCGATACGGATGGGTTTTTCTCTCTCATAGAGTGCGTAAAGCTCACGTCCTATCTTGTCGGTTTTTGCACTCCATTTGCCTGCCGTGACGTCAAGGACGAAAATGTCGTTTTCTTCCGACAAGCCTATGGTCACGAATGCGGTGTAGTCGCTTCGGGCGTTTTGTGTAAGTGCTAAGTCACAAAGGGTGTAGGTGTAGCGTGAGAGTTTAAGTGCTTCTTCTTTTTGGATGTAGCAAAAGTCGCTTCTCTTAAATATGGCGTTTTCTTCGTCTATGATTTGGCACATCATCTCCATCAGCCACAGGTTGCCTTGTCCGCCGTTTTTGTACTCCTCGTACTCGTCCCTCATCTTTTGTGTCGGGAATCTATCTTCCCATACGCTTTTACCCTCGTCAAAGATGGGGATTTTTACGGTTTTAAATCGTCTGTCGTTTTCAAAGTTTACGACGACAGAGTCTTGATGGATGTAGTTTCCTATGTTGATGAACTTGAACTTTTTAGCATCAAATGCTTTGAGCACCTCCCCATAGACAAAGCGTTTGGTTCGCTCTCTCTCGAGTTTGGACTCTACCGTTTCGTAACTCTCAATATCATCTAATATGATGAGTGTCGGGCGGCTTCCGCCTTTGGCTCTTGCACCCCTTATCTTCTTTTCACGTGTCAAGAAACGCACCTTTGAGGTCTTTTGTTCTGCTACGTGCGTGATGCTAAGAGTTAGTTCGCCTGCGGTTTTTATGTTTAAGTCTATGGACTCTTTGATAGTCTCAAGTGCTTCAGCAAAAGCTTCGTATGCCTCACGTGCTAAGTCTTTTGTCTCTCTGGCTATAACAGTGTATGGCTCTTTGTCAAGCACTACGGCTGCAAGAGGGTAGAGATATGCCGCCCATGTAGACTTGGCACATCCTCTAAAACCCGTGATGTTGATGTAGTCTTCGTCGTTAATGGCGTCTAGGATCTCTTTATGAAAGCTTTTGATACTGACTTTGTTGTTTTGTGCACCTATCTCAGAGGCGAAAAAGAGTGATGCGAAGTTGATGATCTCTTGTGTGGTCACGGTGTTTTTTCTCCTATTTTTGCTATGGTAGGATGTTTTTTTGGTTATGGGAAGGATTTTTGCATATGTGCGAAATGTGGTATAATTTTGGAAAAATAGAAGGAAACAAATGCCTAAGAGTTATGAAGATTATATGAAAAAAGCACATGGGGCGTTGATACTTGAGAGAGAAAATGAAATCATTTTAGAGCTCAGAGCTACAAGAAATTTTTTACAAGAAACTATGAACGCAGGCTTTGAAGAGGTTAATATAAGACTTGACACTACAGATGAGAAACTCAACAACATCGAAATTTTGCTTCAAAAACTTTTATCGAAACAATAAAGTTGGATAAGATGGCGGAGCAGAATATATTTAACATACAGAAGATAAAAGTGACGTGCAGGAACTGCGATACTGTTGTTGTGCTTGCTATAGGTAGAAGTTTTTCGTGTTGTCCTTACTGTTCTAAGATGATAAACTCCGACCCTCTCAACGACTATATAAAAGGTATCGGAGTAGCACTTCAAAAGCTTCAGGGGCTTGATACGGCTACATTTGAGCTGGTGTGTGAGGGTGTGGTATGATTTTGGGATATGAAGTGAAAATGGAGCTTTAAAATGACTACTATTATGCAAATACAACCGAATAATATAAATCAATTAAATACTGAACATAATTTTTCAGTTGTTGAACTTTTTGCTGGAGCGGGTGGGTTGGCACTTGGACTTGAAAAAGCAGGATTTGAAACAAAACTTACACTAGAAAACAATAAATGGGCTTGTGAAACTTTACGAAAAAATCGACCAAACTGGAATGTTTTAGAAGCAGATATTATAAAAATAGCGGATGAGGGAATTAAAAATTATTTAAAATTTGATAATGAAATTGATTTACTCTCAGGTGGTTATCCTTGTCAAGCATTTAGCTATGCGGGAAAAAAACTTGGTCTTGAGGACACGAGGGGAACACTTTTTTATAGTTATGCAGAGATACTAAAAGAGCTAAAACCTAAAATGTTTTTAGCTGAAAATGTAAAAGGTCTTGTGAGTCACGATAAAGGCAGAACACTTCAAACTATGATAGATGTTTTTGAAGAAGTTGGTTATAAAGTATATTACAAGGTATTAAACTCAGTGAATTTTGAAGTGGCCCAAAAAAGGGAAAGAATAGCTATTGTTGGTGTGCGAAATGATATAAGAGAGCAAATTGGATTTGACTATAGTTTTCCACAACCAATTGATAAAAAATTAACCTTAAAAGATATTTTACAAAATGTACCGCATTCGCCTTGTGCAACTTATAGCCAAAAGAAAAAAGAGATTTTTGCTCTTGTTTCGCAAGGTGGATGTTGGAGAGATTTGCCAGATGATGTTGCCAGAGAATATCTAAGAGGAAGTTATCATCTTGGTGGCGGAAAAACAGGAATTGCCAGAAAAATGTCATGGGATGAAGCAGGACTTACGGTTTTATGTACTCCTGCTCAAAAACAAACAGATAGATGTCATCCAGATGAGCTTCGTCCTTTTAGCGTAAGGGAAAATGCAAGAATTCAATCTTTTCCCGATGATTGGGAATTTATAGGCTCTATGGCAGAACAGTACAAACAGATAGGTAATGCGGTGCCTGTAAATTTGGCTCACCATATAGGTTCGTCTATCAAAAATTATCTTAATGAATATAAGGAAATAAATAGTGAGAAATTATAACTTAAATTTCATCTCTAATGAAAATTTATTTAATCACGTAAAAGAGACTGTTTTAAAGTATAGATTTAAAATTGATTTAAAAGAGTTTAATAAAAATTTGATAGATCCTATAAAGCTTACTTTTGACAGCAAGGTATATCAAAAAGATTTAGAGTCGCTAATTAATGATGAAATTATGAGGCAAATAGACAAATCAAACACAAATCATATAGGATATTTTCATCAAAACATATTTCGTCATTTTGGCAATGGGTGGAGTGTTCCAAAAGATGGTTTTGATGTCGTAAATAAAGATTTAAAAATTTTTGTTGAAATGAAGAATAAGCATAATACCATGAACTCTTCTTCGTCTCAAAAGACATATATGCGAATGCAACATCAAATAAACATAGAGCCTGCCTCTAAGTGTTTTTTAGTAGAGGTTATTGCAAAGAATAGTCAAAACACCCCATGGGTCGTCTCTCTTGATAGCAACCAGATATCAGATGAAAGAATTAGGCGAGTTTCTATTGATAAGTTTTACGAAATTGTTACAGGCGAGAGAGAAGCTTTTAAACAACTTTGTCAAAAAATGCCTACAGTTATAGAAGATGTCATTGAGTCTTTAGAGTGCGAAATTATGCAAAACAATGTTTTTGTTGAGCTTCAAACAATTTCACCGAATATTTTAAAAAGCTTGTATTTACTTTCGTTTTCAAAATACGAAGGGTTTGATAAATTTACTATTTGATTATGATATCTTTTATTTCGTCTCTTCTTTGTATCTGTTTGAGGGTATAATTATCGGTAAACAAATAATGGTACATAATTTGCTATGGTTTGTTAAAATACTTCAAGGTTAAAAATGCTCAAGGGAACGATAAAATTTAAAGATATCGGCAACATAACTGAAGCTGATATAGAACTAAAATCTTTTAGCGTTTTTGTCGGAAAAAATAATACTGGCAAAACATTTTTAGCGAATGCACTGTTTTATCTGCATTCTAAACATATGAAATCTTTGATAGATAGTTTTTTGAAAAAAAACAGCTCATCGGTTGATGGCAAAGATATTTTAATCAAAACAAAAAATTTATTGAAAATGATTTTTGAAGAATTCAACAATTACCCATTTTATAACCGAATATATAAAAATAAAAAATTTAATGATTCTCGTGTTATATTTGACTACAAACAGGTAGATGTTTTTCACGAGAGATTTGATTTGCATGAGATACTTGTAGATTATTTTAAAGAAAACGAGATGGTTGTAAAGTTGCTCATGGATGTCAACAAGCTAGATTCTAAAAAATTTTACAATAATATACTCAAAACGAACATTGCTAGAGACAGAAATGAAAATATAGAAATGGTTTTAAATACTTTTTTTGATACTGTTTTTGGAAAAAAGTTTGATGTGCCTTATGTAGTCGCAAAAAACATCTTAGATAAATATTTTTGCGTAAACAAAGATGTTTATATGTTTCCTGTTGAGAGAGCTGGAATTAATACTTTTTTGTTTGACGTCACAAGAGAAATAAACACATTTAATATTTGTCTAGAAAACTATTTACAGCTCATCAATGAGTTGAAAAATATTTCTGTAGATGCCAAAAGTGACTATTTCGATATAGCTTGCTCTTTAGAACAGGCTCTCTTTAATGGTAAAATAGAACTAACAAAAGATTTTTTACCACAAGATAAAAAGCTGATTTTTACGGATACTAATAACAATGAAATAGGATCGGAGTTTTTTTCGTCCTCTATAAATGAGTTATCGACACTCATTCTATACTTAAAATATAAAGCAAAAAAAGGCGATATAGTCTTTATTGACGAGCCGGAAATATCTTTACATCCTGATGCTCAAAGAATTTTAGTTAAATATCTAGCCGTTTTAAACAATGAGGGTATCAAGTTTGTTTTAATCACTCATAGCGACTACATCGTAAAAGAGTTGAGTCATACTATTTCGCTAGGGAGAAAGAAAAGTGGTTGTGCTGAAAAAGATTTTATTGAAATGCTAAAAGAAAATAATTTGTCAGATTATATTATTGGAGCAAATGACAAGATTTATATGGCATCATTGGAAAAAGAGTCTGTTTTGTATTCTTTGAATCAAAACGATGATATGCATACAGTGGTTAAAAAAATTGAACCTACTTTGCTTGGTTTCAATGAGGATATTTTCAACAACTCTATCAATCAAACAAATATCGTAAGTAATACTATCACTTCTTTTGTGTTAAACGAAAAAGATGAAGATATATTTTCAGACATATAAAATGATACATTAATGACTAATATAACAAGTACTGATTTGCTTATTTTTTTAGAGCTAAAAGAGATTTTTGATTTTTCAGAACATAACTCTTTCTTGCATCGTCTATGTAACACTATTATGGACATCACAAATAACAGCGGGAAAATAAGCTACAATAAAACTACCTCAGAGTTTCACTGTCTCAATATAATAGCGTATGAAAGTTCGGATGGTGAATGTATAAATACAATATTATTTTATGACTTCAATCAAGATAATTGCACACCAAAAACAGCGGATATAAAAGAAGATTTGAGAAAAATCAAATCTTATATGCAAGTAAATTATCAAAATTATACATCTCTAAATGCTTGTATTATCAAACATATCTCTCAAGCACAAAAAAACTCTACTGGAACTCAAAAATGTATGGAAAGCTACAAAAAAAACAGTTCAGGCATAATCGCGCTCTTAAATCTTTGCATAAGTATGTCAAGTGTAAAAGATAATATGGTAAAGCTATAAAATACGACTATGAAATTTCTATCTCTATAATCTCTTTTATTTTGTTGCTTCTTATGAAGCTTAGTACTTCGCTTGCGTTTGCTTTGGCGTTGTCTTTTGCTTCTATCTTGTCTATCATCTTTTCGTAAATCCTGCCTGTTGCGTCCATGACTTTTGCCACTACGCTTGCTTCTTTTTCGCTTATTTTGCCTTTTTGTTTTAGGCTTAGCATCCAATCCCCTAAGATACAAAGAGCGTCAGCGTTTATCTGTCCTGTTTTTTGGACGTATGCTGCCAAGTCGTTCATGCTTGTGAGAACTTCGCTCTTTTGGGCTTTGGAAAAGTCTGCTTTTTGCACTATGGCGTGTTTCATCAACAGCACTCTTTCGTTTTCCCATCCCTCGGCGGTGCTTCTGCGGCTGATGGTGCTTGTGGAAGGTGCATTTAAAAAACCTTCCGTCTTTAATCTCTCTTCAATCTCTCTTAGGCTGTAGACTTTTTCCCCGAAACCGTCTACGGTTAAAAAAAGCTCTTTTGCTCTAATCCACTCTAATGGCGGAGCTGCTTCTACTTCAAAAAGACCTGTCTGCATCTTAAACCTCTTTAATGTTGTTGTGGACGGGGATAAATCCCCGTTTGGGCGATATAAAATTATAGCATTTTTGCAGAAGTGAGAATGTATTAGGTTGTATTTTTTTTATGTTGTATCATTGTTGAAATTTTAAAACAGGAGTAAATACATGAATGAAGCCAAAAGCAAAGAGGAAATCACGAGAGCAATTCAAGCGATAGGTCTTGCACTTTGTAGTTCTCACAATGTCTTAATGAGTGACTTATTTGAGGAGAGTGATATAGATGAGAAGCACTGGGTGAGTGATCACTCCAGGGAGCTTAAGCTACTTGAGATGATAGAAGCCGAACTCTTTAAAAGCAGTTAAATTTATCTTTTATATGTTTTTGATAAAAAGTGCCTTTTGAAGAGGAATTTAAAAATTTTTTATAAATCTCCTCAGGCACTCTACAAAAAGAGTATGCATGACCATATTTAAATTTGATTTTCATTTTTTTGGTTAGGGCATCATAGCCTATGGAACTTATGGCTGATGATTTTACATTTATCATATCCATTTTAAAACCTCTGTTCTATCTATGTTACGGGTGGGGATAAATCCCCGTTTCCGCGATATAAAATTATAGCATTTTTGCAGAAGTGAGAATGTATTAGGTTGTATTTTTTTTATGTTGTATCATTGTTGAAATTTTAAAACAGGAGTGAAAAGATGGATATATCTGATTTGGTCGGTGATGCCGGCGCTATGCCCGGTGCTGCGGTTAGTGAACCTCAAGCGGCGGCGACACCTAATCCTTTGGAGTCTACGGTTGCATCGCTTCAAGCTGAAGTAGCAAAGACTAGATCTACGCTTGATGATATGGTTGCAAAGCAAGCCGCGGCTGCACTTACGAGTGAGTTTAACAACTTCAAGGGGTCTATTGCGGATTTTGATGAAGATGCTCTTTTTGGGGAGATGCAAAGCATATATAAAGAGTATGTAGCTGATGGTGCTTCAGAGGAGCAGGCACAAGCTCTTGTCGATAAGGTTTACCAAAACCCAATCGGTTGGAAGGCTCTTTGGTCACAAGTGCAAATGAAAAGAGAACCTGCACCGCCTGATGAGATCATCCCCTCATCCTCAAACACTACAGTCGACGAGTTGCCCGCAAATAGAGCGGGCTTAGGAAAAATCTTAAATAGAGAAGGAAATAAAAAATGAGAATCTTAACACCTAGTTCGGACTTAAGCACACTCTTTGCAGGGCTTGCAATCGGAACCGAACCATCAATCTTAGAAAATATACTGCTTGTGGGAGCAAAAGACACCCCTATGCTCAGGGAGATAAAAAGAGTACCCGTAAGTAACGTTAAGTCCGTTTGGTTGCATGACACGCTTAGAGCTCCTCGCAAAGCTTCGGACAGTGCGGCTATGTATGTACAAGATTTTGATGCGAACACATCAAACACAAGCGTTGAGAATGAAAATGTTGTGCAAATCTTCCGTGATGACGTCTCGGTTGCAAAAATCTTGCAAAATATCGCAAGCATAGACAAGCAGGCTGAGTTTGAGAGACAGTTAAGCAAAAGAAGCATAGAACACCTTCTTGATATAGAAAATGCTTTTTGGGGTGATCAATCCCCATTTTTAAGCTCTGCGGATACTGAAAAAAATATAGTCGGCGGTGTGTGGCACTTTGCCAAGAACCAAGCTACGGACTACGAAGGCAAAGAGTTAATATTCGATGACATTCTCGACATTCAGCAAAAGGTTTACGACTCAGGCGGAGACCCTAGAAAAATCTTTGTCGGTGCAGGTATGAAACGCAAGATTAATGACATTGTAGAGAAGAAAAAGGTAACTCGCTTCCTTAACGGCGACAGCAGAAAAGTGGACTTCCTTATCTCTACGATAGAGACGGATTTCGGTGCTACGGACATCGTGCTTACCCGTTTCCTAAAAGATATGCCTGATAGAATACTTTGCTGTGACCCTGAGAGTATAGAACTTGGACTATTGCAAGATACAACGGTAATCAAGCCTGAGGGGGATAACTTGGCAAATAATGCGATCATCTACTCCGGTATGACTTACCACTTCAGAAACACATTTGCACTTAGTGCCGGGGTTGGATTTAAAGTATGACGCTTTTTGATCTAAGGGAGTATGTTAAGTACAAAACACTAAGAAGAAGTGACGACATAGAAATAGAGATGTTCGCATCTCTAACCTATGCGGCAATGCTTCGTGTTTGTATGAAAACCATACCTCTTAGCCTTGTGTGTGACGGCAATGCAAATGTGCTTCGCTATGACAAAAAAGCTTCAATCCGTCGCCCTTTGTATCCCAGTGATGAAAATGCGGAGCTTGATATAGACAATGAACTTTGTCTTGCGGTTGCGGCTTTAGTTGCTTGTGATATCGTCATTCCTGAGGCTAGAGGCTGGTTTAAAAACGAGGCTGAGGATATCATCCTCGACTATGACAGAAATGTAAGCGTTATGGCTTTGGAGAGACAACATGGACAAAACACTGTATGCCGTCGCTAACGACAGAAACTTTATAAGCAGCGTACCGCCAAAGAGTGTTCAGAGTGAATTTTTTTACTTTGAACGCACAATTAACGGTACAAAGCTGTTGCCGCTTGATATGCTAATAATCGACATAGACTTGTTTTTTTTAGGTAAAAGCGTTTGTAATATTAGGGAATATGAAGTTTTTAAAAACTTCGTCTTGCATGCGGATGGACTTAAAAGTGATGAGTTTAGCCGCGTGTTAGATGAGCAACTGGGCATCATAGTAGAGATGCTTAGTCCGTCTTTCATAGCTTCGGATATGATGGCTAATGAGGCAGCCCTAAGCAACAGACTTTTAGCGGCTTCATCCTTAATAGATGCACTGGGCGACTTAGGGCGACTTAAGGCTGATACGCAGGGTATGATAAGTGACGGGTTAAGCAAAGCGATAAGAGAAGCTAAAAAAGCGGCTCTTATGATGAGCTAAGGAGAGGATTATGGCAAGTTTTATAGAGATGGTGGCGGATATAATAAACATTAAATATCCTAAAATAGTCGAGATATATGAGTCTTTGACCAGTAAAGATTTTGACGGCAACGTCGGTATCGGCGGCAAAGATGGCAAAGATGGCAAAGATGGCAAAGATGGCAAAGATGGTATTGACGGAAAAGACGGTAAGGACGGCACAAACGGCATTGACGGTCAAAATTTTTACACTTGGATAAAGTACGCTGATGATGTAAACGGTGCAGGTCTTAGCGACTCTCCTGATGATAAAGGTTATATAGGCTTTGCATACAACAAACCTACGGCTACCGAGTCAGAGAATGCAGAGGATTATCGTTGGGCAGTTCTTGGCGGCGGTGATGGGGTAGAGGGAACACCGGGCAGAGACGGTCAAACTCTCTACACTTGGATACGCTATAGCAACTCTAGCGACGGAACCAACTTGTACGACATACCTACGGCTTCTACGGTTTATATAGGTATAGCCGTCAATAAGACAACAGCAACAGAGTCGGATGTAAAAACAGACTATGTCTGGAGCCAGTTCAAGGGCGATCAGGGCGTAGGCGGAGCAGATGGTACAGACGGAGCAGACGGAGCAGATGGTACAGACGGAACCAACGGAACCAACGGAACCAACGGAACCAACGGAACCAACGGAACCAACGGCATCAGAGGTGCTGTAAGTATTTTTAAAACTTACTCCGCTGCTCCTACTACTACCGATTTAAACAATGCTATTTATGCAGTGGTATCTGATGGAACTATCCGAAACGGCGATAATGTAACCTACACTATAAGCGGTGCAAGCGGCGGCACTAAGATGGCGTACTACATGAACGGATGGGTTACGAACATACAGCTTTACGTAAACGGCAATGCGGTTATTAGCGGAACC
>Ga0209016_1002112_pt1 | contig 14104 bp, 12 predicted proteins | sample EPASupsiteSAE305_FD_187265 | JGI IMG/M metagenome (GOLD analysis project Ga0209016, IMG submission 187265) | Bioremediated contaminated groundwater microbial communities from EPA Superfund site, New Mexico - SAE3-05 (SPAdes) (version 2) | ecosystem: Environmental > Aquatic > Deep subsurface >...
GGGATTGAACACCCTGGGGCGGGGAAGCTCTCCGCCAAGAACCGTGATTTTCTTTCCGGCGAGCGACACTTTTTTCGGTCCTACGCACCCGGCCTGATTCACCAGAGCCAGCAGCATGACGGCAGCAACAAGGGGACGGCGGAAACGCTCTGGCGCGGCCACGCCGACCACCGGACCGAGGACCAGCAGGGCCGGCAGGACCAAAGATTCCGTTTTCATGGGCACTATGGCGACAAACACGACTGAAACAAGAAGCCAGTAATAAAGCTCTTTCCGCCTTGGATAAGGGGCCAGCTCGGCTTCCATCATGATAAACAGCGCGGCCATTGCCGGAAGGAAAAACAACAGCGTCGTCCCGCTCATGGCCGTCCAGAGGGGCCATAGCAGCATGCCGGCGAAACCGAGAGACATCCCAGTTTTTGTGGCGGCCCACGATTCCCCGCTCAATGCGGCATTAAGAACCGAGGAGAGATTTGGCGACAGCCATACGGCCAGCACAAGCAAAGGAACGAAAAACCCGGCGATGGCCCGTCCTTGCACCAGCCAGTTTCTGGCCGCCGTTACGCTCAGATACGCAAGCGGCAGAAGGAATATAAGAAAATGCCACCCCGACAGCAGACCCGCGCTCACGCAAAGTATGTAAACGAGCGTCCATGTGTAATTCATGAACCCGTTGCTCTGGACGTAAGCGGCCACCGACGCAAGGGAGAAGGCCATGACCGCTATATCCGGCGATACATGATGGGTCGCGGTAAGAACAAATGGGAGCGAAGTGGAAAAAGCCGCCGCAGTCCAGCCGCAGCTGTCCATGCGCTCGAATTTGGCTATGAGATAGGCGCTGACCCCTATTATCAGAAGATAGAACCAGTTCGCCAGCAGGATGACGGCAACCGGGTTGTGAGGCATGAGATTCAACACCGGCATCATGGACCAAAAATAGAACGGAGGAACCGGCATCGGAGAAGAAGGAGCATGGATAAGACCGGCAATGCCGACTGAATTCCATTGCCCGAGGTAATACTGCATCAGGCGCAGATTATTGGCTTCGGCCTCGGAAATAGAGAGATTGTCCCGCCAGAGCCAGAGCAATAGAAACAACAGATGAAGAACCAAAATCCCGGCAACTATCAGCATGCCGCGCCAGAACCACTTTTTCGCGTCGGGATTAGCAACGGCTTTTACATCGGCATCGTAGGAAATGTCCTCGATTGCGCGGGCCCGCGCCTTTACCTGCCGCCAGAATCCGGGGGAGGGCTCGTTCGGAGCGCTCATTTGCCCGCCTTCTGGGAACGCAGGCGGTTCTGCGCCAGTGTCATTTTGGAATCGTAGCCCTGCGAGTTGGAGGGGTCCAGCCTGGAAGCCGACAGGTAGCTTTTTACGGCCTCCGCCGGGTCGGTCTCGAACAGGATGTCGCCGCGCAGTTCGAAGGCCGGAGCATAGACCGGCATGAGCGCTATGGCCTTGTCGGCGGAGGCAAGGGCCTGGTCCTTCATGCCCGCCTCATAAAGCGCGACGGCCTTGTAGTAATGCCCGGGGCCCAGTTCGGGATAAAGCTCCAGAACCTTGCTGAAATCTGCGAGGGCGCCTTCCCTGTCCTTCAGCGCAAGGCGGGATTTGCCGCGCGCTATATAAGCGCGCGCAAGGCGGGGGCTGAGCTCCAGCGTGGAATTGAAATCGTTGAGCGCCTCCTGATGCCTGTTCAGCGCGGAGTAGACAAGACCGCGGTTGAACAGGGCGGCGGGAGAGCGGGGGTCAAGGGAAACAGCCTTCTCCAAATCCGCCAGCGCGGAGGAAAAGTCCTTCTGCATGAAATAGGCAGTGCCCCTGTTGGTGTAACCGAGCGCGTAGCCCGGTTTCTGGGACAGCACCTTGTTAAGGAGGTCTATGGCCGTCTGCGGCTGCCCCGCGTCTATCTTGAGCGCAGCGAGATTGTTATAGGCCGGAATGTAGGAACGGTCGGCCTCCATGGCGGCCTCGTAATCGGCTATGGCCTTGCGGCGGTCGCCAATCTTTTCCTGCGCCATGCCGCGGCTGGTCAGCGCGGCCGGATTGGCCGGATGGTCGCTCAGCAGGCGGTTATAGAAATCGATGGCGAGCTTGAAATCCCCGCTTGCCAGCGCGGCGTTGCCGCTGGCGAGCATCGCCTCCGGACTTTTGGAGCAGGAAGACAGCACGGCGCAAAGCGCCGGAGCAAGCAGCCAGAGCAGGACTTTATTTTTCCGCATAACCCTCCGCGCGTGACGCCGGGCCGAAGGCGAAGGCCCAACCCAGCATTACCGCGCCGCATGTGATGAACGAATCGGCCACATTGAAAACCGGCCAGTGGCTCAAATGCAAAAAATCTATTACAACCCCGGTGGCTACCCGGTCCCACAGGTTTCCGAGCGCCCCCCCCGCCGCGAACGCCAGCCCCCACTGCGCCGTGCGCCCGCTTCGCGCCATTTCTCCGCGCCAATGGAACATGGCCCACAGCAGCGCGGAGGAAACGGCTATCAATATGAAGCGGCCGTTCTGCAGCATGGAGAAAGCCGCCCCGGTATTCTCCGCGTATGTCAGCCCGAAAAAGGGAAGGAGCTTTATCTCCTTCCCGCCGGCCAGCGCCTTGACCGCCCATATCTTCGTCAGGCGGTCAAGGATGAAAATGCCGGCTATGCAGGCAATCGCGGAACGCCTGTTCACGACCGTGCAAGCACCTGCGCGCAGCGGCCGCACACTTCCGGATGAGCCGCGTCGCTTCCGATGTCCTTCTTCCACTGCCAGCAGCGGGGGCACTTCTCCCCCTCGGCGTGGGACACGGTTATCTCAAGCTCCGGCGCGCCGGCCTTTTCGACCGAGGCGGCGGAAATGATAGCCACGGAGGGCCATAGGTCCAGCGTGCCATTCAGGAATTCCACGGTGGCGTCATCCGACGAGCGGAAGACCACCTGTGCCTCAAGCGAAGCCCCTATGACGCCCTTCTGCCGGGCTTCTTCAAGAGCCTTGAGGACTTTCTCGCGCACGGCGCGTATCCTGTCCCACTTGGGAGCCAGTTCCTCGCCGCGGCGGAAGGCGAACTCATCCGGGAAAGACGCGAGGAACACGCTCTCCGGCAGATTTTTGCCGCACTCCGTCCGGCGGAGCTCCTGCCACGCCTCTTCGGCGGTGAAGGAAACCACCGGAGCCATGAGCTTCAGCAGCGCGGCGGCTATCTCATAAAGCACGGTCTGGGCCGAGCGGCGGGCCTTCGAGTCCGCGCCGAGGGTGTAGAGCCTGTCCTTGAGCGCATCGAGATAGAAAGCCGAGAGCTCGAGTATGCAGAAGTCGGCGATGCTGCGTATGGCCGCGCGGAACTTGAACTGACCGTAGGAGAGGCGCGTCTCGCTCACCATTACGGAGAGGCGGTGCTTCATGTAGCTGTCCATCTCGAACAGCTCCGCGTCCGGGACGGCGTGCTTGGCCGGGTCGTAATCGTGCAGATTGCCGAGCAGGTAGCGCACGGTGTTGCGAATCTTGCGGTAGGTGTCCACCGGGCCGCCTAGCAGCTTGTCGGATATGGCCACATCCTCCGAATAGTCGCCAAGCGCCACCCAGAGGCGCAGCGTTTCCGCGCCATATTTCTTTATCAAATCCTCGGGGTCCAGGGCGTTGCCGGCGGACTTGTGCATAGCCTTGCCCTTCTCGTCCAGCAGGAAGCCGTGGGTTAGCACGGCCTTGTACGGAGCCTTGCCCTCAAGCGCCACGGAGGGGATGAGCGAAGACTGGAACCAGCCGCGGTGCTGATCGGAACCCTCAAGATAAAGGTCCGCCGGATAAAGCGCGGGGCCATTGCCCTGCTTCGCCTTCAGCACGGCAAGCCAGGAGACGCCGGAATCCAGCCACACGTCCAGCACGTCCGTTTCCTTGCGGAATTTGGAGGAGCCGCACTTGCATTTGTGTCCGGGCGGCAGAATATTCTCGACCGAATCGGAGAACCAGAAATCCGTCCCTTCAGACATGGCCCTGTCTTCTATTTTCCTGAGGACGGCCTCGTCTTCCTGGGAGGCTCCGCAGTCCGAGCAGGTGACCATGGGCACGGGCACGCCCCAGTAGCGCTGGCGGGAAAGGCACCAGTCCGGGCGCTGCTTCACCATGGAGCGGATGCGCTCCTGGCCCCCGGCGGGGACCCAGCGGACGCGCTCTATTTCGGAAAGCAGCTTTTCGCGCAGACCGTCCTTGTCGACGCCGAGGAACCACTGTTCCGTGGCGCGGAAGATGACCGGCTTTTTGCAGCGCCAGCAGTGGGGATAGCTGTGGAGAATCTCTTTTTCCGCTATAAGCTTGCCTTCGGCGGCGAGCTTGGCTATGACCTTGGGATTGGCCTCCCAAACCGACATCCCCTCGAACTCCCCGCCTTCCTTCGTGAAGCGGCCGCGTTCATTGACGGGGCAGAAGATGTCCAGCTTCCATTTAAGGCCGGCGTAGAAGTCGTCCTCGCCGTGCCCCGGCGCTATGTGGACTATGCCGCTGCCGGTGTCCATGGCGACGAAATCCGCGTAGATGATGCCGTTGAGCTTCCCTTCGAATATTGGATGCCTGTACTGCAGGCCCACAAGTTTTTCGCCCGGAACGGAGCCGAGCTTTTCACAGTCCAGGGAGGTATCCGCGAGGAAGGAATCCGCCAGCTTGTCGGCGACGACGTAATGTTCGCCGGTCTTGCGGTCCTTGAGCAGGCGGTAAGTCTCGTCCTTGGCCACGGCGGCGGCCATGTTGGAGGGCAGCGTCCACGGCGTGGTGGTCCAGATGACTATGGACACCTTCCCGCCCGCGGCGGAGCCGAACAGGTCCTCCGGCTTGGAGGCCAGCTCGAAGCGCACATAGATGGACGGGGACTTATGGTCGTGGTATTCCACTTCCGCGTCGGCCAATGCCGTTTCGCAGGACGGGCACCAGTAGATGGTTTTCTTGCCCTTGAATATGTAGCCCCTGCGGACAAGTTCGTGGAAAGCCTTGACGATGGTGCCTTCATACTGAGGCGTCATGGTTACATAGGGGTCGTCCCAGTCGCAGATTATGCCGAGGCGCTTCATTCCCTCGCGCTGTATGTTGACGAAATTGCGGGCGAACTCGCGCGCTTTTTTGCGAAAGCCGGGCACGTCCTCGATGTGGCGTTTTTCCAGCTTGAGCTCCTTCAGCAGGGCGTGTTCGATGGGCAGGCCGTGGCAGTCCCAGCCCGGGGTGTAAGGGGTCCAGAAGCCGGACATGGCGCGGGACTTGACCACTATATCCTTCAGGACCTTGTTAAGCACATGGCCCACATGAATCTGGCCGTTGGCGTAAGGCGGCCCGTCGTGAAGAATGTACGGCGTGCAGCCGGAGCGTTTCTCCAGCATCTTTTCGTAAAGCCGGATCTTGTTCCAGTGATCCAGCATCAGCGGTTCGCGCTTGGGCAAATCTCCCCTCATGGGAAAACCCGTCTTGGGGAGCAGCACAGTCTTGGAGTAGTCAACTTCCTGGGAGTTGTTCATAAAGCCCCTGTATACATTGATATAAATCGAAAAGAGCGGCCGGCCCGGAAAAGGGCGGGAAAGCCGCAGTCACCAATACAAATTATAGCAATTATTGGCCCCGCAGGACGGGCGGGGAAAAGGCAAAGGCGGCGCCGGGAAGCTGCCCCGCGCGCCGCCTTCTCATGGCAGGGGAAATGTCAGTTGGCCGCGGCGGCCGCGGGCTCCTTAGCCAGATAGCGGCGGACAAGCTCAAGGTCAGCCTGATAGGCGGGGCTTTTGAGCTGAAGCTCGTGCAGCGCGTCGCCGAGCAGCTTACCGGCGTCGGTGTCGGTCGGATGATGCACGCCGCCCAGCACGCGGTCGAGCGCTATCACATCCGCCCGGGAAATGTAGTCTGCTTTTTTGGAGGGAACCAGGTCGGCAAGCACCAGAGCGAAGACCCGGGCCAGAGTGGTATGCCCGCTTGGATAGGCGTAGCCATCCTCAAGCGGCAGGCAGGGCTTGAGAGTTGTGTCCCGAAGGAAGGGGCGGAGCCGGGCGTTTTTCTTCTTGAAAGTATAGGTGGCGAAGCCCACGTCCACGCGCACCCGCTTGAAAAAAGCGGCGACCTCTTCAGGCAGGGGTTTCGGGAAGGGGCTCATCTCTCCGAAAAACGTGTCGTAGCCGGAAGCCGCTTCCTTTATGGCGCGGGCGCATTCGGCCTCGGTGCGCTTGTCCTGCCACTGGTGCATCGCGGCGAAATCCTGTTTATCCTCCGGAGAGCCGTCGGCCGGGGCCGGGGGAAGCGAGATGGCCGCCACGGCCATAGTATCCACATAGACCGCCGTGGTTGGCGGCACATAGGGCTTGACCTCTTTCGCGGAGCAGAAAGAAGGCATGCCGGACAGGAAAAGTGCTGCGGACAGCAGGAAAGCCGTTCTGTGTTTATTCATAGGCAGATTGTAGCATTACGCGGACGGATTGGAATTGAGGAACAGCCTGTCCTGCCGGGAGTGGGACTCGAACCCACACGCCTTTTTGAGGCACCGGTTTTTGAGACCGGCCTGTCTACCAGTTTCAGCATCCCGGCGGAACAGTCAGATTAGTAATGTTACCAAAAATACGCGCCGCTTAGAAACGCGGCTCAGCGGGCGGAGGCCGGAGACGTTTTGGGGCGCGCCGTGGCGGAAGCCCCGCCATCCGCCGGATATCCGGCGGCGGAAAAATCCTTCGGCATGCGCGGAGGAACCGGCCCCTTGAGAAGGGCGGGGTCCAGAGGCTTGTCGGTTTTGGCCGCCGCAGCCGCGGCCTGCTCCATTCCTAGAAGGGTATCGACCCGCACGCAGGTCAGCCCTTTTTTCTTGGCCGCCTTCAGAAGCTCCTCGGTCACCCATATCGTCTTGTCCCGGTGAAGCTTTCCCCCGTCGTGCAGAAGCATTATCGCGCCGGGGCGGAGAGAGGCCGCGTACCCCTTGAGCATCTCTTCCTTGGAGCGTTTGAGGAACCAGTCCTCGCCGTGGTCCCAGTTGACCACCACGAACTGGTGTTTTCTGGCGGCTTCAAGCATATAGGGCCAGTGAATGCCGTATGGGAAGCGCATGAAATGCGGACGGGGCGCCCCCGCATTCTGGATGAAAGCGGCGGTCTTTGGCAGTTCCCATTCCAGCCGGAAAAGCTGTTTCGCGTCGGCGGCCTTTTTGAACTGGAAGTGGCTGTAGGTGTGCGAACCCGCGAGATGTCCGCCCTGCACGATTTTTTTGGCCAGGTCGGGATACTGCGCCACTGAGGAACCGAGCATGAAGAAGGTGGCCTTGGCCCCGTACTTGTCCAGAACGGCGAGTATCTCCCCGGTGCTGGCGCCGGGCCCGTCGTCAAATGTGAGGGCGAAATAAGGCTTGTCGTTAGGCCCGGTTGCGAAGAATTTCCCGTAAGGGAGTTCCTCGGCCGAGGAGAAGAGCGGAAGCGTTGCGATAAGCGAGACGACTGCGAGAAGTTTACAGTTCATATTTTTTCAGGTTGTTGACGCCCATGCGCCAGGGAATCACGGTAGCGGCGATATTAAGCAGCAGGAGCGCGGCCACGGCCGCTATCACGAGTTCGGAACTCCACTGCGCCCCCCAGAATTTCTGGTGGAAATGCGCCCGGACGAAGTAGGACTCTATGGCCATCGTCACGGCTATATAGCCCATGCACATGGCCATGTAAATGAAACCCCCGGCGGAACTTTCTATCTGGTGAATGTTCTCCACGTTGAACTTGGGAAACACCGCCCCCATGCCTATGCCCATTATGCAGCAGACGAGAGAACAAACTATGATGGTCCCGACAGACAGCACGGAAATGAAATAATCCGCCTGCAACAAATAGTTGGAAGAAGCCACCAGTATGACCCCTATAAGAACTGACGGGAGGGAAAGCAGAAGCACCTTTTCAAGCATAATCCTCTCCACGCCCATGGGGGCGGAACGGACCACCCACAAGGATTTGCCCTCCAGGCTGACCGCCGGGAAAGTGAAACGCAGCCCGACCGAGGCGACCACGAACCCCGCCACGCAGAGATTAAGGAAGGAGACAAGGCTCTTGAGGTCAGGGCTTTCCACCGGAAGCTGCCTTATGCTGAAAAGATAAACGAGTATAATCGCCACTATGAGGGCGAACTGCGACCAGTAGCGCACGTCCCGCGTGAAAAGCTTCCGGTCCTTCCAGAGAAGGGTCCACTCCATCCTCTCCACCCACCCCCTGGCGACAAGCCTTCGCTCAAACGGAACGGAAGAGGCCGACGCGGAACCCCTGCGCCGTCCCTCCTGCGCGCCAGAAAAGCCTTTCATGTAGACCCACTTTGAAAAAAAAGTCAGCACGCCGTACAGGACGGCCACGGAAGCGAGCAGCAGCCCTGCGTGCATGGCGAATTCCCCGTACCGTCCGTACCTGAACGCCTGCATGCCGCCGACGAGCCACCATGAGGGAAGATACGGCGCGGTGGGGGCCTGAAGATACTGGAGGTAATTTGCCACGATGGATATAGTGTCCGGGCGGACCAGCTTTTCCGGCTGGGAGAAGCGTATCATCACATAGACGAAGGTAAGGGCCAGCGAGGACATTATCCATACCAGGTCGCGTGTGCGCGAAGTGGGGAAGAAATACATCAGCAACATGCTCAGCGCCACGCCGAAGGCCGCGCCCAGCAGGACATACGGGACAAGCAACAGCAGAAAATAGATATAGAAGAAAACGCCGCAGTCCATCACGCGGCCAAGAGCGAAGATGAAGGGGACCATCACCAGCGCCAGAGTCCAGGACGAATACAGCGCGGCCTCCACCGTCTTGTCCAGAAACAGAGTGCGTATGGACACGGGCGAGGAGAACAGGAATTTAAGGTCGAAGGAATAATAAAGCGTGGTCATGGCGGCTATCAGGCCAGAAACGGCCACCATGGAAAACATCATCAGGAACGCCATCGAAGTCAGCTTCCACGGCAGCAGGGGCCCGATTATCTGCACCGTGGAAAGATATTTCATCACCCGGAAAAACCAGAAATGAAGTCCAACCAGTATGGCGACTCCGGCCATGGAAAAGGCGAAGGTGACGAAGAACTCCCACAGCTTCATGCTGACGAGGGAGTTCACCGCCGTCCCGAACCTGCGCCGCTGCAATATTATAAAACCGGCAATGGATGACTGCATATGGGGCCGCGACTATATCATCGCGGCGTATTCCTTGCCTTCGGTAAGCGTCAGGAAGATGTCCTCTAGATTGATGCGGTTGCCCTGCGAGTCCGTGATGCCGCTGCCGGCGCGGGCGCGGAGCTCGTCCACCGTGCCCAGCTCTCGCAGGCGGCCTTCGTACATTATGCCTATGCGGTCGCACAGCTTTTCGGCCAGCTCCAGCGTGTGCGTGCACATGAAAATGGTGACGCCGCTGGCGGCCAGCTGGCGTATGATGTCCCGCACCAGCCGCGCGCTCTTGGGGTCGAGCCCGACCATGGGCTCGTCAAGCAGCACGACTTTCGGCTCGCGCAGCAGAACGCTGGCCAGCACCAGCTTCTGGCGCATGCCGTGGGAGTAGGACTCAAGCAGCTCGTCCTTCCACCTGTCCATGTCGAACATGCCGAGCAGCTTGGGGATGCGCTCCTCCTGCTTGCCGACGGGCACGGAGTAAAGGTCGCCGATAAAATACATGAATTCAGAGCCGGTCAGCTTCGGATATACGAACGGCTCGTCCGGGACAAGCGCCATTATGCGCTTGGCCTCCTCCGGCTGAAGCACTATGTCGAAGCCGTCTATCTCCGCCTTGCCGGAGGTGGGGTACATCAGTCCGGAAAGTATCTTGACCGTGGTGGTCTTGCCGGCCCCGTTGGGCCCCAGAAAGCCGAATATCTCCCCGGACTTTATCTCCAGATTGAGATTGTCCACGGCGGCGAGCTCGCCGAAGCGCTTCGAGAGGGCCTCTATTTTAATCATGAAACCTTGAGCAGGCCGGTGAATTTGCGGAAACGGCTGTGCAGCTCCGCTCTGGAGAGCGAACCGAGGCGCTTGACGCTGAAGCTTTCCACGTTGAACGAGGCTATGACCGTCCCGTAGAACATGGCCTTTGTAAGCTCGGGAAGGGTGTCCCAGCGGCGCGCGGCCGCCAGGCTTCCCATGAAGCCGCCGCCGAACGAATCACCTGCGCCGGTGGGGTCCTTGACGTCCTCCACCGCGCATGCCGGAACCGGCACTATGCTGTCCTTGAAGAACAGCATGGCTCCGCAGTCGCCCTTCTTGACCACCAGCGCTTGCGGCCCCATCTTCATGGTCTTGCGCCCCGCCTTGATGATGTTGTACTCGCCGGTCAGCTGGCGTATCTCCTCCTCGTTGATGAAGAAGATGTCGACATGTTTCAGCAACCGGACAAGGGACGCCTTTTTGCCGCTTATCCAGAAATTCATGGTGTCGCAGGCGACGAGCTTCGGCGCGCGCATCTGTGAAAGGACGGACAGCTGCAGGTCCGGGTCGATATTGGCGAGGAAAAGTATTTCGCAGTTTTTTTCCTTCTCGCCCAGCTTGGGGCGGAAGGACTGGAAGACGTTCAGCTCGGTCTTGAGCGTCGTGGCGACTCGGAAATCCTTGTCGTAAGTTCCGGCCCAGTGGAAGGTTTTCCCCCCGGCAACCGTTTCAAGCCCGTCGAGGGCTATACCCTTGCCGGACAGCAGCTTCCGGCCTGACGCGGGAAAATCATCGCCGACGACTCCGACCACGCGGACGGGAGCGAATTCGGACGCGGCAAGGGAGAAATAAACGGCCGAGCCGCCAAGGGCGTGGTCAGTCTCTCCCATCGAGGTTTTTACTGAATCGAGCGCAACGGAACCCACGACAAGTATGCTTTTCGCCATAGTTGACCTGTGAAATCTGGTGGATAGGAAACAAGACCGACGGGCCTCCGGGCCCGTCGGGAAGAGTGTCGGCCTAGCCGGCCTGCTCCTTGGATTTGGGCTCGCGCTCGTCAAGCAGCACTTTTATGGCGTGGCGCTTCTGCGAGTCGCGCAGATACTGGTTCATGAGGGCGGTCACCCGCTCGTTGTAAAGCTCCGAGGAGAAGGACTCCTTTTCCTTGGCGAAATCCTTCATGCCGCCCTTGCGGGAGGCGTACTCGCGCTCCACTTCGGCCGGAGAAATCTTGACCACGCCGAAGACCATGGACTTGAACTTGTCCGCCAGCACCTGGCGGCGGACGGCGGCCTCGAACTCGGAGGGGCGCATCCGCATTACCTGGTTCAGCGCGTTCTGGTAAATGCGGCGGTCAAAGCGGCCGTTGGACTGGAAGGCGCGGTTGCTCTGGATGATGATGCTGAGTTCCGAATCGGAAACCGAGAAGCCGTAGTCCCTGGCGGTCTGGGCCAGCAGCTCCTCCTGAAGCATTTCCTGCAGGACGCGGCCCTTTATCTGCTGCGCCAGCACGTCGGGCACCTGCTCGAGGCCCTTGTCCTTGAAATTGTCTATGGTGCGGCTGTAGTTCCGCAGGAAGTCCTTGTAGGGGATTTTGGCGTCCCCGACAAGTGCGACGGCGGCGGTATTGTCGTCGCCCCTCACCATATACGACCCGAGGCCGTAGAAAATAGTCAGCACGAAAACGACCGCTATCGAAATGTAGATGACCTTCTTGTACTTGATGAAAAAAGTTATCATGGCTCTCCCTTGTCCTCTCTATGCGGCGTCGCCCAGGCGCTCCGCAAGGTTCTCGGCCTGGGTCATGGTGCAGCGCCCGTTGAAATAGGCGCCTTCCTCTATGACTATTTTTGCCGTCCTGACGTCGCCCGTCACCTTGGCGGACGAAAGCAGCTCCACAGAACGGGCGGCGGCGATGTTTCCCTTCACTTCCCCGCCGATGGTGGCATTCTCGCAGGAGATGTCGCCCGACACCGCGCCGCCTTCGCCGATTATCACGGCCGCGGCCTCGGTGATGGAACCGTCCATCTTCCCGTCCACCCGAATCGAACCCTTGGCGGTGACCGTGCCCTTGAAATACGCCTCGGGCCCTATCACCGAAACCATGTTTCCGAAATCGAACATTTTTTCCGTCGTTTTCCTTCCGAACACGCCCATCACTCCTCCTATCGCCTGAAAGGCTTCTTCTGCCAGCCGCGCAGATACGGCATGGGATTGACCGCCTTGCCTTCAATCCACACCTCGTAATGCACATGCACGCCCGTAGTGCGCCCGGTGCGCCCCATCAGGGCTATCACCTGTCCGCGCGACACCCGCTGGCCTTCCTTGACCTTGAAATCGTTGACATGACCGTAAAGCGTCGAGTAACCGAACCCGTGGTCCAGCAGCACCGCCTTGCCGTAGCCGGGGGCCCACCCTATGTGCCTGACCACGCCGTCCGCCGTGGCGAAAATGGGAGAGCCAATCTGATTGGAGATATCCAGACCGGAATGGAAATCCGAATCTTCCCCCCCGAAAGGCGAGAAACGATACCCGTAAGACGAAGTTATGGTGCCGGCGGCCGGCCATATGGTGGGCGTGGCCCGGTAACGGATGCGCTCATTGGTGATATAGAGCGATATCTCCTTAAAACTGTCCAGTTCCTGTCTGGCGCGGCGGGTAACGTCCTTTATGTCGCGTCTGAAAACGCTTTCGCTTATCTCCGTGGGACGCTTGGCCATTATCTGCCGGAATCCCATCATCTCCGCCCGGGTCGGTCCGCCCATGCCCTCGCCTTCCTGTATTATGGCCTCGCGCGAATTCATGCCCAGCAGCTTGCGCAGCTGCCGTTCGGTCTGGCGCATGGCCTCCAGATCGCGGCGGCCGGTGGCAATCTCCCCCGCGATGAAAGCAAGCTTGGCCTGGAGCACCTTGTTTTCCGCCTTGGTGACGGCGTAGTCGAACTGGCGGGCGAAAATGAGGCCGGCGCCGATGACGGACAGTCCCCACAGCCCGAGCAGAAAAAGCATGAACGGCATGGTGAAGCGCAGCCTCCACTGGGGCAACGGCCCCTGCGGAACCACGAGAAAGTTTACAGGACGGCTCCAGCTCTTCTTGAGAGCATGGAAAAACCCCAGTTTCACCATACTAAGTAATTATATATATACAGGGGAGACAGCGTCAATTCACACTCGGAGCGGGGGAAGGGGCTGTTTCCTTCTCCGACGACTGCACCGATTCCGGCTTTTTCGCGGAACGCTTTCCGGCCTTGGCCCGCGGCGTCTGGGCCGAGGAAGCCTGCTTCATGGCGGACGTTATGGCGCCGGAGGACCCGAACATTTTTCCCATTCCCGGAGCGATTGCCGACATCATTGTCCCCACTTCTGGGTCGGCTATTATTTCCTGCAGAACGCTTATGAACTCCGGCCGCGCCATGTATTTCTGGGCGACCGGCATCATGGCCTGCGGATCCGGCATGGCGGCCATAACCGCCGCCGGCGTGGCGTTGGGGCCGAGCTTGTCCCGCACCTGCTGCATCGCGGGATTTTTCATCAGGTCGGCCATGATTTCCTTGACTATGGGCCGGTCCCCGTACTTCTGCAAAATACGCTGTAACTGCGGCTCGACGTTCTGGACGTTTTTCTGTATGGTGTCCGCGCTTCCGACGGTAAAGCTGGCGCTGGAAAACGTGCCGGACGAGGAGGAGGCGAACATCATCCTGTCCGGAGCCGGAGCGGACGGAGTGGAGGCCTCCACCTGATAAGGCGTCCCTCCATCGGACACTTTCATGGCCCTGGACGGCAGGCGGTCATCGGAACCGGACGCAGGACCGGCGGCATATTCGCCTGCCGCGCGGCGGGAGGTCAAAAGCTGATAACCCAGTATTCCGCCGGCTATACCCAGCACGAAAATACCTATGCCCGCAATGATGAACGGCTTGTAGTTAGGAGGAACGGATTGATTTCCGGCATTTCCGGGAGGAGGCGGAGGCGCGGGCGGTTTAGGACGGAAGCGCTCTGCGGCGTCGTTAGCGGGGGTCTGCCCCCCCGTGGCCTTTTCTGGTTCCATGCTCTTGCTTTGCCCCCTCGGCGGGCCGCACTTATCTGGCCGTGCCCCCGCCCGGACGATTCAGTAAAGCAAATAGTGAGTATACGGGCAATAGGAAACCGGGGCGAAATCAGCGGAGGAAAATGGTCTTGAGCCCGGCCGCGCCCTTGCGGAATTCATGGAGTGACCTGCCGGGGAATCCATAACATC